>ENA-OQLB01001118-OQLB01001118.1-human-gut-metagenome-genome-assembly--contig:-NODE-1118-length-12458-cov-1.354391_pt1 | contig 12458 bp, 10 predicted proteins | sample MGYA00242656_ERZ504813 | MGnify/ENA primary metagenome ERZ504813 (study PRJEB26092, sample SAMD00036388) | human gut metagenome | host: Homo sapiens | study: EMG produced TPA metagenomics assembly of... | reverse complement strand
TGTTCACATTCACTCCGAAATATCTGCAACTCAGTGAAACGACAGTAGCCATCGGAAAGAATGATCTTACTGCCGACTGCCGGTTCGAGAACTATATGGCTATATTCTTAAAGGGAGCACACTGAAAGGTACCCTGAATGTCCGGTCGAACCATCTGAATCTAAACGATTTTATGACGGCCACAACTGACAGTACCGCCCAAACATCACAAGCATCTTCGACCGAAGAAACCGCCAGTATGATCGAAGTTCCGCAGAATATCGACTTCCAGATGGATGCCGGCCTGAAAGAAGTGTTATTTGACAAGATGACTTTTACAAACATGAATGGCAAACTTATTGTGAAAAACGGAAAAGTGATATGACAAATCTGTCAATGAACACCATGAGGAAGTGTCGTTATGAACGGATACTATTCGACCGCCGATCCGAAGAAGCCGGAAATGAACGCAGGATTCCGTATGGAAAATATCGGTTTTGCACAGGCTTACAAAGAACTGGATATGTGCAGCAAATGGCTCCTATCTTTGAAAACCTGAAAGGCAACTTTTCGGGTAATATGCATATCCGGACTTTACTCGACAACCAAATGAGCCCTGTCATGGATACGATGCAAGGAAACGGAAGCCTTTCGACCCAAGATCTTAGCCTCAGCGGCGTAAAAGTAATCGACCAGATAGCCGAAGCCGTAAAGAAGCCTGAACTCAAAGAGATGAAGGTGAAAGATATGGCACTGGATTCACCATCAAAGACGGAAGAGTATCTACCAAGCCGTTCGATATCAAACTGGGTGACTATGTCATGAATCTTTCCGGAAGCACAGGACTCGACCAAACCATCGACTATTCGGGAAAGATCAAATTACCGGCATCGGCAGGTGATATCGCCAAACTGACTACCCTCGACCTGAAATAGGAGGTACTTTCTCCTCACCCAAAGTATCACTGGATACGAAAAGCATGACCAATCAGGCAGTAGAAGCAGTGACAGACAAGGCAATCAGCGAAATCGGGAAAAAGCTCGGGCTGGATTCGGCTACAACGGCCAACAAAGATTCCGTGAAGGAGAAGGTAAAAGAGAAAGCCGTAGAAAAGGCACTCGATTTCTTAAAAAGAAAATAAAATATGACATATACATTGGATTTCGAGAGAAACGGTAAATCTCGTTAGTATTTAAGCCATCATTTATTGGAGAAAAAATCTTTAACCAAAACAATGCACATTCCCAATCCTAACAAATAAACCAGTAGACCTAAACAAAACTGCCAAGATAAATCAATTATTACTGATAAGAAAAAATATATAAAGATTCCGATATTGGCCATCTGATAAATTACATAAGCTATTTTCTCATTGCCTTGCAGTGGAGCAAAATATCCAGCCCGTTTGATTGCACCTTCGTTAATAAATGCTATTAATAAAAAAGGAATAAGTAAAATAAATGCATTCATTTTGTTTCCCCTATTTCTAATCTAACTACCCCTATAATTGGAAACATGATCATCATTACCTCTTAGAGCAACCATATGTACAAGTGTATTTATCACCAATTTCTTCACCATTACAGCAATAATGTTCTGCTTTATTCCCACGTAAAAACTGTTACTTCAATTGTAAATTCATATTCTTCATTATACCATTTTTTCACAATCAGTCGCCCGCTTTTATTAGGTTATCTAATTTTACTATAATTATAGATTTAGAACAATTGAAATCAATTTACTCGTCATAAATTATAAAAAACAGACTTCTTTTAGGAAATCTGTTTAGTAATTATTTTTATCATGGCTATTTTGACAAACGAACTATATTTTCTATATGTGTTGTGTGAGGAAACATATCAACAGGCTGACAGACATCAGCATGATACCCAAATTCTTGAAGATACTTGATATCACGTGCTTGAGTAGCTACATCACAAGAAATATAAATTATTTTCTTGGGTTCTGCTTGAATCAAATTATCCAAAAATTCTGTTGAACACCCCTTACGTGGTGGATCAACAAAGACAACATCTAAATGCTGATCTTGATTAACTAGTTCTAGCATATATTTACCAGCATCACTACATTTAAATTCAGCATTACTAATATTATTTAAAACTGCATTATTTTTTGCATCATCAATTGCCGTTTCAACGATTTCAACACCATACACTTTTTTTACGTATTTGGCTACTGATAATGTAATTGTTCCAATTCCACAATATGCGTCTAAAACTATGTCTTCTTTGGATAAACCAGCAAATTCAATTGCTTTTGAATACAATTTCTCTACTTGGATTGGATTAACTTGATAAAAAGATTTTAAAGAAATTTTATATTTATTACCTAATAAAGTATCAATAAATATATCCATTACCAAACAAAATGACTTCTTGTTCACCTAAAATTACATTATCAGTGCGATGATTAATATTTTGAATAACTGTTTTAATCATTGGAAATTCTTTTGTAATTATTTCCACTAATTTATCTATATCTTTAATTTTATTACGATAACTAATTAGTACTAACATTACTTCGTCTGTATGATAACCGTGTTTAGTCAAAATATGCTTAATATTACCTTGATGAGCTAACTTATCATATGGGTAAATTTTAAACTCTTCCATTAATTCTTTAACTCGATTAGTTATCTGATTTGATAATTCATTTTGAATATAACAGTTTTCACATGGGATGATTTCATTAGACTTTTGTTTATAGAAACCAGTTACTAAATGATTTCCTTTAACTCCAACTGGCATTTGAACTTTATTGCGATAATGCCACGGTTTTTCCATCATAATACAATCATTTACCGCCACTTTACAATTCCCGATTCTTTCTAAACAATCTTTGACCCGTTTTGTTTTATAAATCATCTGTCCTTGAGGATTAAGATGTTGTAACTGACAGCCTCCGCATGGTCTAAAGACAGAGCATTTGGGATCAATACGATATTTTGAAGTAACTTCTAATTCAATTAAACGTGCAATTCCGTAATTCTTTAATACCTTTATTACTTTTAGCCGTCCTCTTTCACCCGTAAGCATACCTTTTACAAAGTATGTAAAGTTATCAATCTTAACAACTCCTTGACCATCGTGAGTTAAATCTGTGCATTCACCATAAAAATAATCATTTTTTTTTCATTTAGTCCTCCTCATAAATAAAGACGAGCCATGCTCGTCTATTGATTAGCGTTCGTATTAGCCGCACGATCAGTTGCAGCTTGATCAACTACATTAGCTCCAGTAAAAGTAATATCATCACTATTTGGATGTTTAGTACCAAATATAGGGAAATTAGTATCACCATTGCTCGTTAGAACAAACTCTACGTTGTATTGTCCACGGCCATTAGCAGTAGTAAATAAATTACTATATGCTCTACCTTCTTCCTTATTTTCACCTAAAGTATCATCTAATGTGTGTAAGGCGTTTGTTGCCAGTTGTTTAGCAGTATCTGAAGAAGTATTATCAACAAAATTCATACTAATTTTAACAATTCGACAATCTACTTCAATATTGATACTATTAACGCTTGGGTCTGCTTTGATTGCATCTTCAACTCCTGTAAATTTACTTTTGTCAATTGCAATTAAAGAAGCACAACGATCACCATAAACTGGTCCATCATTTCCTCCAGCAACAAATACATAGATGACGAACACAATAATTATTGATAGAAAAGCAATTAATGCAATTTGCCATTTCTTAATTTTAAACTTGCGTTTCTTCTTGTTTTTCATTGATTTATCTCCCCCGTTATCAGTAGGATAAGCTTTGGCATCTAAACCATCTTCATCAGCAAAGACATTGTCGTTTGAAGGTTTATCATTATTAGTTATTGATGAATTTTTAAGATCATCTTTTGATAGATCAATTGTATCATCTACTTCATTCATCAAAACTAAATCTTTTTCTTTGAGACATATTTATATCCTCCTTCAACCATTGTACCAAATATAGAATTATTTGTACATTATGAAATTCTTTGTTTCAATAGTTCAATTAGTAATTTACTTGTAAGACCAGGATTAGCTTGACCACCGGTTTTTTTCATAATTTGTCCAACTAAGAATCCCACAGCTCGATCTTTACCATTGCTATAATCTTCAATTGATTGAGGATTATTATCAAGAACTTCATTAATAATTTTAGTTAATTCTTCCGGTGAAGAAATTTGTTTCATATTATTTTCTTCAATAATAATTTCTGGATCTTTACCTTCATTCATCAAGATTTCAAACACTTTCTTTCCTTGTTTACTTGAGATTGTTCCATCTTGAATATAATTGATCATTTTTGCTAAATACTCAGGAGTTATATTAGTATCTGTAATAATCAAATTATTTTTATTTAAATATGCTTGTACCTCGCCTAATAACCAGTTAGATGCAATTTTATAATGCTTAGTATAAGCAACTGTCGCATCAAAGAAATCCGAAACTTCTTTAGTTTGAACAAGTATCAATGCATCAGTTTTAGGAATTTTGTATTCATTTATGTATCGAGCTACTCGTGATTCTGGCATCTCTGGAATTCTTTCAATAATCCCTTCAACCCATTGATGATTCAATCGAATAGGTAAAATATTTGGTTCTGGGTAATATTTGTAATCTACTGCATCACCTTTAGCTCTCATTACTACAGTTTCTTTACTATCTTCATCATAACGGCGTGTTTCTTGGAGTACCTCACCACCACTAATTAAGACTTTCTCTTGTCGAGCAACTTCAAATTCAATTTGCTTTTTGTACATTTGAAATTGAATTTAAATTTTAATTTCTGTTCTTGTACCAAATTTTTCACTACCATATGGTCGATTGATACATTGACATCGCATCTCATTGAGCCTTCTTCCATTTTAGCATCACTAACTTCTGTAAATAAGAAAATTTGTCTTAATCTTTCTAAATAGGCAGCTGCTGCCGCACCACTGCGGATCGTCGGTTTAGTAACAATTTCAATTAACGGAATACCAGCTCGGTTATAATCAATCAATGAATAATCGTCAAAGTGTAATTGTTTTGCAGTATCTTCTTCCATATGTAATCTTTCAATTTCAATTACTTGTGTTTGACCATTTACCTCAATCTTCATTGTTCCATTTCGCCAATTGGAAACGATCTTGCGTAATTTGGAATCCTTTGGTAATCTGAATAGTTAATAATTTTACGATCAAATTGTACCAGTCATCTATTTCCATATTTAAAGCACTACATACCCGTATCGCAAATTCAACACCGATTTATTTAGTACCGGCATTGCCCCTGTCATCCCCATATCGACGATATTGGCATTTGTATTTGGTGCCTCACCAAATGTTACTGGGCAGAAACATTTTCGATTTTGTTTTAAGTTCACAATGAACTTCTAATCCAATAACAGTTTCAAATTCATTCTCTCTACCCCTCTCTTGAATACTGATTTTCAAATCCTAATGCTTGTTCTAAAGCATAAGCGACATTTAATACTGTTTGTTCTTCAAATAAACGTCCCATCAGATTTATAGCAATCGGCATTCCTTCACTAAAACCAGACGGAATTGAAATACTTGGCGTCCCAGCAAAATTTCCTAAAGCTAAATGATTTTCTAAAATCAAGTATTCATCTGATAGGCGATCATCATTTGCTTCATCAAGTTTTGGGGCTACACTACCACCATTAGGAGTCAAAATAATATCATAATTATCATAAATTTTATTTAATTCTTCTACAATCAAACGACGTACTCGTTGAGCTTTTCTAAACATCCGTTCCTGATTTTCTGTAGCTAAGGCTAAATTTCCTAAAATAAAACGACGTTTAATATGAGCACCAAATCCATCAGTTCGAGAATTAATCATTACTTCGTCAGTTGATGAACCAGGTTGCCGATCACCATACTTAATTCCATCTAAGCACGAATGATTACTTGTTGCTTCACTATTAGCGATAATCGTGTAAGTTGGTAAAATTGCTTTAGCTAGATGAACTGGAATTTCTACCTCTTCGACACATGCCCCTAATTGTTTTAAGGTTGCAACTACATGGTTGAAATTATTTTTAATATCATCATTTCTAATTTCATTACTAACTGTTTTTAAAACAGCAATTTTCATATTCCTAATATCACTATTCAATTCTTTTAAATAATGTGGTACTGGCCGTGTGCTTGAAGTCATATCTCTTTCATCACGACCAGCTAATGCTTCAGTTACAATTGCCATATCACGAACATTTCGAGTAAAAGCACCTACGTGATCTAAACTTGAAGCATAAGGAATAACACCAAATCTTGAAATTCTTCCCCAAGTTGGCTTGAAACCAACTACACCACAGAATCCAGCCGGTTTACGAATTGAATCTCCGGTATCACTACCTAAGGCAAATGGAACAACCCCACTACCAACAAGTGCTGCACTGCCACCTGATGATCCTCCCGCTATCCTTGATGAATCCCACGGATTATATACAGGCCCAGTTAGAGCGGATTTGTTAGTACCACCCATTGCTAACTCATCCATACTTGATTTACCAATTAAACTAACACCTTCATTATATAATTTTTCAACAACCGCAGCATCGTAAACTGGTACATAATCCTCTAGCATTTTACTTGAAGCTGTCGTTTTAATTCCTTTAGTATTGTAATTATCTTTAAATACTCCAGGAATCCCTTTCAATATTTCTTCATCAGATATTTTAAGTTCTTTAATATTATCCATTGCTTGAGTTTTAGTGATTGTAACAAATGCATTTAAGCGATTTTGTTGAAATTCCACTTCTTTAAATAAATCATAATAATATTCATTTAAATCTATTTCTTGATTAACGATTAAATTATGCAATTCTTCAATTGAATAAACTTTCATTATCCCACCACCTTTGGTACTTTAATTTGATTATCTTGAACACTCTTAGCATTTTTTAAAACATCTTCTCGGCTTATTACATCAATCGGTTCATCATCACGTAAAAAGCATGTCTCAATTTCATAAGGATATGCTAATGGTGCCTTACCATCAGTGTCTATTTTCTCTAATACGGCAACGTGATTCATAAAAATCTCATATTCTTCTACTAACTCTGGCATTTCTGCATCAGTAATATTAAACATTGTTTTCAATCCAAGCTTTTTTAACATTTCTTCTTTATTTTCCATAAATTACCTCCTAATACAACAAGATACTCTTCGCATCTTCACCTTTATCTTTAACAATCAATGCCTCTAGTTGATCTTGTGAACTAACTAATACTTTAATATCAAAACCACTAAATTGAGTATTTAATTCATCAGCTGCAGTAGAAATCAAATAAAGCAATTCAGTATATGTTTTAATATTTACTTTTAAATTTATTTTCATTGACTGAATCTGACCATTTTTATAACGACCATAGCCAATTACACCAACTGCCTCAGTTGCAGCTTTTTTCATATTACTTTTAAAAATTTCAAATTGTGATGCTGTATCTTCATCAGCAGCAGTTGCTTCTGTACTTGTAAACATATAATTTTTGTAATCTAATGTTTCAATATTTCCCACACTGCCATCACAATAACTTTTTAAAATATAACGACCATTAATATCACTTTCGTTAGTATTAGTCGCATAATAAACACAAATATTAGCAGGAATATCTTTTAAGTCTTTTTTACTCTGTAAATATTTGTATAATTTACTAATTGCTTCACGCCCAAAATCAACAACTAACGATTCATCTAATGAGGTGTCTAAACGTTCATTTTTTTCATCACGAGGATCTAGTACGATTGCTAATGATAGACCCTTTAAGACATATTCAGATCCGTTTTTTTCATAATAATCTTGTTCATGCACTGTACTTACCATGATTGGATTTGCAACTCCGCCAATAGTAGTTCCCCGCTGTGCTTGTAAGGTATAAGGATATTTACTAGTATCCTCAGAGCGTTTTAATAATTGATTCATATCATCCGTTTTAAGATATTGCCCTTCAGACATATAATAATCATTAGTTGAGAAATGATCAGTAGATAAAATCTGTAATTCTCGTCCAATTGTTTGAAAATCCATAGTATTTCCAAAAGCAGTATAATAATCTTCTCGACTTAAATTCGTATTAAAATTAACTACTCGATAAAATGAATCATCTAACTATCGGTAGTGGATACATCATTTGCTGTTTGATTTTCAACGGTCTCTTTAGCATCACTACAACCGCTCAGCACCAAGCTATCGCTAATAAAGCCACTATTTTTTTCATTCTAGTGTTCCTCCTTTATACAGTGCATTATAACACTATTTTAGCTACTTCACCATCTCTTAGTAAAGTTTCTTCACTAAATTACATTAATTCCCAAATTTTGGGCCTTGGTAAGTTTACTTCCCGCATTTTCACCAGCTAATAAGTAATCCGTTTTTTTAGACACCGAACCTGAGACTTTACCGCCATGCTTCTCAATCAATTCACTTGCGGCTTTCCTTGAAAGAGTTGGTAATGTCCCTGTTACGACAAATGTTTTGCCATCAAAACGTTCATCGCCATCTTGAGCTTCGATAATATTCATATTAACTCCATACTCTTTTAAACGTTGAACAACTGCCTGATTATCAGGATTCTTAAAGTAATTTATAATTGCATAGCACTAATATCACCAATATCATTGACTTCAATCAACTGAGCATAACTAGCTTCATCAAATTATCAATACTTTTAAATTTTTTCATTAAACTTTTAGCGGCAGATTTCCCACATTACTAATCCCCAAACTCGTTAGCAATTTAATTGCATCATTATTTTTACTACCTTCAATTGCATTTAATAAATTATCTGTACTTTTAACTAAACCAATAATTTTTTTATCAAGTAATTCCTGACGTTTATCAATTAAACCATAAATATCACTTAAATCTTTTAAATAACCATGATCCACTAATGTTTCTACATAAGCAAAGCCAAAACCTTTAATATCCATAGCATCACGTCCAACAAAGTTAACAATATTTCTAACTAACTTACTTGGACAGCTATGATTCGTGCATTTTATATCCGCATTATCACCTTCACGTACAGCTGGAGCTCCACAGACTGGACAAGTATTGCCAATTACATATGGAGCACTATCAGCGGGGCGTTTTTCTTTAACGACTCCTTTAACCTTGGGAATTATCTCACCAGATTTATAAACAACGATCGTATCACCAATCCGCACATCTAGATCATCGATAAAATCCTGATTATGTAAAGTTGCTCGAGATACAGTCGTTCCACATAAACGAATTGGTTCAAAAATGGCTGTTGGAGTTATTCTTCCAGTTCTACCTACTGACAATTCGATTGCTAATAATTTTGTTTCTTTTTCTTCAGGCGGATATTTATAAGCTACTGCCCAACGAGGTACTTTAGCTGTTGCTCCGAGTTTTTGTCGATCAGCAAAACTATCGATTTTAACAACAGCACCATCAATATCATATCCAAGTTTATCACGATTTTCACCAATCGCCTCAATTGCCTCCCAAACCTCTTTAGCTGTTTTACAAATTTTATAATCTTCAATGATTTTAATTCCTTGCCGTTTTAAATATTCATATCCTTCACTGTGGCTTGTAAATTCTCTGCCTTTAGCATCTTGAATATTAAAAACAAACATTGATAAATTTCTCTCTTTAGTAATTGAACTATCAAGCTGTCTTAACGTTCCAGCAGCGCAGTTGCGAGGATTCGCAAAAAGTTTCTTCCCTTTAATTTCCTGAATTTCATTAACTTTATCAAATGCTTCATTGGTCATATAGACTTCACCACGGACTTCAAGATATTCAATCGGTTCTTTTAAAGTATTTTTTACATCCTTGATTACTTTAGCATTAACAGTAACATCTTCACCTTGTAAGACACCATCACCACGAGTAACAGCAACATCAAGCTTACCATTGACATAGCGCAATGCCATTGACAACCCATCAATCTTGTATTCAACCACAAAAGTCGGATCTACCAGTTGTTCTTGCATATCCGCAACAAATGCATCTACATCTCCCTTAGAAAATACATCCTGCAATGATAACATCGGCACATTATGACGTACGAGTACACCAGCTTCACGCTTTGCACTACCACCTACTTTTTGAGTCGGTGAATCACTAGTAATATATTCAGGGTGTTTTTGTTCTAATCCTTTTAATTCCTGCATCATCATATCGTATTCATAATCAGTAATCTCTGGATTATCTTGATTGTAATAACGATCATTATGATATAAATTGTTGCTTTTAGTTCCTTATATCTACTTAAATCATCCATTATCTCACTCCTAATTTAATCTTAACTATTATACCAAAATACGTATAACTATAAAACAAAAAATGTGCGTTTAGCACATTAATTTGTTAGTTTCTTTAATGCTTTGTGATTTGCCATCAAAGTCTTTAAACCAGCAGGCAATTCAAAAGCTATATCTAAAGTATTACCATTGACTTTAACAACAACACCTTTACCAAAAGTATCATGTAAAACAAAGTCCCCATTTGACCAGTCAGTCACTTCATTATTCCCTACTAATTCTTCTTTAGTTGGAGCTGTATTAATAAAGTTTGCTGTTTTAAATCGTGGCTTTGTTCCTACATGCTTAATCCCCTCACTCCCGATTTCATCAATAAAGCGACTTGAAATTTTAGGAGAATCTGTTACAAAACTAAAGCCTTCACTATCTGTCAAAAACAATTGTTTTCTTGCTCGAGTAAAAGCAACATAAGCCAAACGCCGCTCTTCCTCTAATCCTTCATCTGATTCGCTTAATGCTCTGAAACTTGGGAAAATCCCTTCCGATAAACCTAAAACAAAAACGTAATCAAACTCTAGACCTTTAGCCATATGAATTGACATCAGACTGACATATTGTCCATCATCCAAATTATCATTATCTGTATATAATGAAATTTCTTGTAAATAATTTTCAATTGTTGCAATATCAGGATTTTGATTTTGAAATTCATAAATTGACCGTTGTAACTCATGAATATTATCAATTCGATTATCTTCTAAATCCTTTTTCAACATATCAATATATCCAACATCGTTCATCAAATTTTCAAACATTTCATGAAGCGGCAGACTTGACTGTTTTGCTGTTTCAACAGCTTTAACCAATGTGATTATTTCTTTTTTGGCTTTTGATGACAGCTTAATTTGATCACTAAATAGTGTCAACGCCTCATACAAACTAACCTGATTATTCAAAGCTACTAATTGAATATTTTCTAATGTTTTTTTTCCAATTCCCCGAGCAGGAACATTGATAATTCGTTCGAATGCAAGATCTTCATCATTACATACTAACTGCAGATAGCTCAATGCATCTTTAACCTCTTTTCGACTAAAGAATTTCAAACCACCAAAAATCCGGTAATCTATTCCATGACTAATCATACTTTGTTCAATTGTTCGAGATAAATAATTAGCACGATATAAAATTGCAAAATCGCGATAATTGACTCCGTCAACTTCACTAATTATTTTTTCAATCTGGCTACAAATATAATCTGCTTCTTCCTGTTCACTCTTTCCCATATAATGAATAACTTCACTACCACCAGTAGCCTCAGTATAAAGGTCTTTTTCTAATCGATTTCGATTTTTACGAATTAAGCTATTGGAAATATTTAAAATGTTTCCCGTAGAGCGATAATTTTGGTCTAAAATCACTGTTTTACAAGGTTTGAAATCTTTATCAAAATCAAGAATATAATTAACATTAGCCCCTCTAAATGAATAGATGGTTTGATCAGGATCGCCTACAACACAAGTAATTGCATCTTGTGACATCAATTTAACTAAACGATATTCAATATTGCCAACATCTTGAAATTCATCAACATGGATGTATTGAAATTTATGCTGCCATTTTTCTAATACATCTGGATAATTTTCAAAAATATATACTGCTTTTAATAAAAGATCATCAAAATCAAGCATAAAATGATTTTCTTGATATTCAAGATATTCTTTATATACTTTAGCTTTCTTTATTTCACCTTGAAACTGACCTGCTAATTCCATTGCTCGTTCAGGATCAATATTAGCCATTTTATAATTTGAAATGGATGCAATCATACTTTTAATACTGATTGTTTTTGCATCAATATCTAAATTATTATAAATTTTTTTAATTAATGCTTTTTGATCTTCTTCATCCATAATCATAAAATTACTTGGATAATTAATCACATTAATATGTCGTCTTAATATTCGGACACATAATGAATGAATTGTGCAAACTAACGAACCTAATGCATGAGGTCCTAATAATGATGTAATTCGTTCTTTCATCTCGTTTGCCGCTTTATTAGTAAAAGTAATAGCTAGAATTTTTCGCGGGTCAACACCGATTTCATCAATCAAATAAGCAATTCGATACGTTACCACCCGTGTTTTTCCAGATCCTGCTCCAGCAATTATTCTCAAATGACTATCAAGATATGTTGCTGCTTCTTTTTGATTTTTATTTAATAA
>ENA-OQLB01001117-OQLB01001117.1-human-gut-metagenome-genome-assembly--contig:-NODE-1117-length-12466-cov-4.413729_pt1 | contig 12466 bp, 13 predicted proteins | sample MGYA00242656_ERZ504813 | MGnify/ENA primary metagenome ERZ504813 (study PRJEB26092, sample SAMD00036388) | human gut metagenome | host: Homo sapiens | study: EMG produced TPA metagenomics assembly of... | reverse complement strand
TGATTGGTGCGTATTTCCAAACGATTTTCATAACTTCAAATTCAGCTTCTGAAATTTGAGGCAGATTGCTCATGTGATATTCCTCCAAATCTTACAAATGTAATAAAAATATTATATATCTTAAAAGTTTATTCTGTCAACGAAATAAAAAATTTGACTTTAAATCCAGATACATTTTAAAGGTATGTAGAATCGAGCTAAGATGTAAAAGTACAGAACAAACATTCGATTTAGTTCTGTACTTTTTTCTCCTGAATGATATACTATACAAGTAACAATACTAAGAAAACAACTACTATTTCTAAAATATCACCGCTAAATTAGAGCGCTCAGGAGAAATTACATGGATCATTTTGAATTAGTATCACAATACAACCCAACTGGCGACCAGCCGCAGGCAATTAAAGAGCTGGTCGAAGGCTTCAAAGAAGGAAACCAGTGTCAGACGTTGCTTGGCGTTACTGGATCTGGTAAGACATTTACCATGCGAATGTCATTCAACAGATGAACAAGCCGACATTGATTATTGCACATAATAAGACGCTGGCTGCGCAGCTGTATGGGGAATTCAAAGAGTTCTTTCCGAATAACGCAGTGGAATATTTTGTCTCCTACTACGACTATTATCAGCCGGAAGCATATGTTCCATCTTCAGACACATATATTGCCAAGGATTCGTCCATCAATGACGAGATTGATAAGCTTCGACTCTCCGCAACTATGTCACTGATGGAGCGAAGAGATGTGATCATTGTTGCAAGTGTATCTTGTATCTATGGGCTGGGTAACCCGGTAGATTACCAGAACATGGTAGTTTCTTTGCGTCCTGGCATGATCAAAGATCGTGATGAAGTAATGGCAAAGCTGATTGAGATCCAGTATGATCGTAATGATATGGATTTCCACCGTGGTACATTTCGTGTGCGTGGAGATGTTTTGGAAATCATTCCGGCATATGAGAGTGACACAGCGATTCGTGTGGAATTCTTTGGAGACGAGATAGACAGGATCTCAGAGATTGATATTTTGACAGGAGAAGTGAAGGACGAACTGAAACATGTAGCAATCTTTCCGGCATCTCATTACGTGGTTGACCGTGAGAATATCAAACGTGCGGTGGCAGATATTGAAGAAGAATTAGAAGAACGTGTCAAAGAGTTTAAGAGAAATGACAAGCTTTTAGAGGCACAGCGTATTGCGGAGCGAACGAATTTTGATATTGAGATGCTTAAGGAGACTGGATTTTGTTCCGGAATTGAGAATTATTCCAGACATTTGGCAGGGCTCCGACCGGGACAGGCTCCGTATACATTGATCGATTATTTTCCGGATGATTTTATCATGATGATTGATGAGTCACATAAGACGATCCCGCAGATTGGTGGAATGTATCACGGAGACCAGTCGAGAAAGCAGACATTGGTAGATTATGGATTCCGTCTGCCGTCTGCGAAGGATAACCGTCCGCTTAACTTTGATGAGTTTGAAAGCAAGATCAATCAGGTGATGTTTGTATCTGCGACACCGGGAGAGTATGAGAAGGATCATGAACTTCTTCGTGCAGAACAGGTAATCCGCCCGACAGGACTTCTGGATCCGGAAGTTGAAGTGCGACCGGTAGAAGGACAGATTGATGATCTGATCGGTGAAGTGAACAAAGAGATTAGTAAGAAGAATAAAGTCCTTGTCACAACGCTGACAAAGCGTATGGCAGAAGATTTGACAGATTATATGCGTGAAGTAGGAATCCGTGTGAAATATCTTCATTCGGATATTGATACACTTGAACGTACGGAGATCATTCGAGATATGCGTCTGGATGTGTTTGATGTGTTGGTTGGGATCAACCTCTTGAGAGAAGGACTTGATATTCCGGAAATCACTCTTGTTGCAATCCTTGATGCAGATAAAGAAGGATTCCTTCGTTCAGAGACTTCGCTGATTCAGACAATCGGTCGTGCAGCGCGTAATGCAGAAGGACATGTAATCATGTATGCAGATAAGATTACAGAATCAATGCAGCTGGCGATCGATGAGACACAGCGTCGTCGTGAGATTCAGATGAGATACAATGAAGAGCATGGAATCACGCCGAAGACGATTCAGAAGTCAGTGCGTGATCTGATCAGTATCTCTAAAAAGGTTGCGGCAGAAGAGATGCGGCTTGAAAAAGATCCGGAGTCCATGAGCCAGAAAGAACTGGAGAAACTGATCGCGGATCTGACGAAACAGATGAAGAAGGCAGCAGCGGAATTGAACTTTGAGGCAGCGGCAGAGCTTCGTGATAAGCTTGTTGAATTAAAAAAGATGCTCAATGATATGGAATAGGAGATTACAAAATGGGTAAGAAAATGGACGCCAGACAGTACATTAAGATACGAGGCGCGAATGAGAATAACCTGAAGAATATAGATGTAGATATCCCAAGAAATGAACTGGTTGTTTTGACGGACTTAGCGGTTCTGGAAAATCTTCCCTTGCATTTGATACAATTTATGCAGAGGGTCAGAGACGTTATATGGAATCACTGTCTTCCTATGCAAGACAGTTTCTTGGTCAGATGGAGAAACCGGATGTAGAAAGTATCGAAGGGCTTTCACCTGCAATTTCCATTGATCAGAAATCAACGAACCACAATCCACGTTCCACAGTTGGAACTGTTACGGAGATTTATGATTATTTTCGATTATTATATGCGAGAGTTGGAATTCCTCATTGCCCGAAATGTGGTCGTGAGATTGCAAAACAGTCGGTAGATCAGATGGTGGATCAGATTATGGCGCTTCCGGAGAGAACGAAGATACAGCTTCTGGCACCTGTTGTACGTGGAAGAAAAGGAACACATGCAAAGCTTTTCGAACGTGCAAAAAAGAGTGGATATGTTCGTGTTCGTGTGGATGGCAATATGTATGAGCTTTCAGAAGAAATTAAATTAGATAAGAATATCAAGCATAATATTGAGATTATTGTAGATCGTCTTGTAGTAAAACCTGGAATTGAAAAACGACTGACAGATTCCGTGGAAAATGTACTTCAGTTGGCAGAGGGACTGCTTCTTGTAGATGTGATCGATGGAGAGCCAATGAATTTCAGCCAGAGCTTTTCATGTCCTGTCTGCGAGATCAGTATTGATGAGATTGAACCACGCAGTTTTTCTTTTAACAATCCATTTGGTGCTTGCCCGGAATGTTTTGGACTTGGATACAAAATGGAATTTTCAGAAGAACTGATGATTCCGGATCCGTCGTTGTCTATTAATCAAGGTGCGATTGCAGTTTTAGGATGGCAGTCCTGTACAGACAAGAGCAGCTTCACACGTGCAATTCTGGATGCACTGTGTAAAGAATATCATTTTGATCTGGACACCCCTTTTGAGGACTATCCGAAAGAAATCCATGATGTTTTGATTTATGGAACAGATGGAAAAGAAGTGAAGGTTTATTATAAAGGTCAGAGAGGCGAAGGGATTTATCCGGTTGCATTTGAAGGATTGATCAAGAATGTGGAACGTCGTTACCGTGAGACAGGTTCTCAGACGATGAAAGCAGAATATGAGACATTTATGAATATTACACCATGTTCAGCCTGTAAAGGACAGCGCTTGAAGCCGGGGGCTTTGGCTGTAACAGTTGGAGATAAGAATATTTCAGAAGTGACAACACTTTCTATAGAACGTCTTCAGAAATTTTTAGATGAACTTCAATTGACAGAGACACAGCAGTTGATTGGTAATCAGATTCTGAAAGAGATCAAAGCAAGAATCAGTTTTTTGATGGATGTCGGTCTGGATTATCTGACGCTTGCGCGTGCGACAGGAACACTTTCCGGTGGAGAAGCACAGAGAATTCGACTTGCAACACAGATTGGATCAGTCTGGTCGGAGTTGCATATATTCTGGATGAGCCGAGTATCGGACTTCATCAAAGAGATAATGATAAACTTCTTGCGACGCTGAAACATTTGCGTGATCTTGGAAATTCATTGATTGTAGTAGAACATGATGAAGATACGATGCTGGCAGCGGATTATATAGTAGATATCGGTCCGGGGGCAGGAGAACATGGCGGTCAGGTTGTTGCTGTGGGAAATGCACAGGAAATTATGAAAAATCCAAATTCTGTCACAGGAGCGTATTTGAGTGGAAAAATCAGGATTCCGGTTCCGACAGAAAGAAAGAAGCCGACAGGTTATCTGAAGGTAGTCGGTGCACAAGAGAATAATCTCAAGAACATTGATGTAAAATTCCCTTTGGGAGTTATGACTTGTGTAACGGGAGTGTCTGGATCGGGGAAAAGTTCTCTTGTGAATCAGATTTTATATAAAAGACTTGCAAGAGACTTGAACCGGGCAAGAACAATCCCCGGAAAACATAAGAGAATAGAAGGGCTAGAGCAGGTTGACAAAGTGATTAATATCGACCAGTCACCAATCGGAAGGACGCCACGGTCAAATCCTGCCACTTATACAGGCGTGTTGATTTGATCCGAGATTTGTTTGCAGGAACGCCGGATGCAAAAGCACGTGGATACAAGAAAGGACGGTTTAGCTTTAATGTTAAAGGGGGACGTTGCGAAGCATGTGCAGGAGACGGAATCCTGAAAATCGAGATGCATTTTCTTCCGGATGTTTATGTTCCATGTGAGGTCTGTGGTGGAAAGCGTTACAATCGTGAGACTTTGGAAGTACGCTATAAAGGGAAAAACATTTATGATGTATTGAATATGACAGTGGAAGAAGCGGTAGAGTTCTTCGAAAACGTGCCAAGTATTCGAAGAAAGATGGAGACGTTGAGAGATGTCGGATTGTCGTATATTCGTTTGGGACAGCCTTCTACAGAGCTTTCAGGTGGCGAGGCACAGAGAATTAAACTTGCGACAGAACTTAGCAAACGCAGTACCGGAAAAACGGTATATATTCTGGATGAACCTACGACAGGACTTCATTTTGCAGACGTGCATAAATTAACAGAGATTCTCCGCAGACTTTCCGGGGATGGAAATACAGTAATTGTAATCGAACATAATCTGGATGTGATTAAGACGGCAGACTATATTATTGACATTGGACCAGAAGGAGGAGACCGCGGAGGAACTGTTGTGGCAAGTGGTACTCCGGAAGAGGTCGCAAAGAATCCAGATTCTTATACAGGGAAATATATTGCGTCTATATTGGAGAAATAAAGACGAAAAAAAGTCGAAAAAAGTCGTAAAATATATGCAAAAAATGCCTTTCTATTTTAAGCGAAGTCTATTATACTAAAGTATGCGGATGATAAAACATTACTGTTTTGGTTACATAATATTGACAACAGCAAGAGTGAAAAAACAGTAACGATAAACCCCTTCAAGGGACAAAAGACACTTGATTGAGGAAAGAGAATGCTGGAATCAGTAACAGACAAAGTTGTTTATTTGCAGAGTAGATTGCTGAGAACAGCAAAAGAGCGTTTTAGAAGGGAGATATAGAAATTATGATGTCAGTAGATCTTGGAATAGATTTGGGGACAGCCAGTGTACTGGTATATGTGAAAGGAAAAGGGGTTGTTCTGAAAGAACCATCAGTTGTCGCATTTGATCGTGATACGAATGTGATCAAGGCAATTGGTGAAGAAGCACGTCTGATGCTTGGAAGAACACCGGGAAATATTATTGCGGTAAGACCACTCAGACAAGGAGTAATCTCTGATTATACCGTGACGGAGAAGATGATTAAGTATTTTGTTCAGAAAGCTTTGGGAAAACGTACATTCAAGAAGCCGAGAATCAGTATCTGTGTACCAAGTGGTGTTACAGAAGTAGAAAAAAAAGCAGTGGAAGAGGCTACATTTGCAGCCGGAGCAAGAGAAGTTCATCTGATTGAAGAACCTGTGGCAGCAGCAATAGGAGCAGGGATAGATATTTCAAAGCCTTGTGGAAATATGATTGTTGATATCGGTGGCGGTACAGCAGATATTGCAGTTATTTCGTTGGGTGGAACAGTTGTGAATACATCAATTAAGATAGCGGGTGATGATTTCGATGAAGCAATCGTACGCTATATGAGAAAGAAACACAATCTTCTGATTGGAGAAAGAACGGCAGAAGATATCAAGATTAAGATTGGAACGACTTATCCACTTGTAGAAGAAGAGAAGATGGAAGTCAGAGGGCGTAATCTGGTAACGGGGCTTCCGAAGACAGTTACGGTGACTTCATCTGAGACAGAAGAAGCTTTGAGGGAATCTACAGGACAGATTGTAGAAGCTGTAATCGGAGTACTTGAGCAGACTCCGCCAGAGTTGTCGGCAGATATCCTTGATCGGGGAATTGTTCTTACCGGAGGAGGATCACTTCTTCGCGGACTGGAAGAATTGATCGAAGAGAGAACAGGAATTAACACGATGACAGCGGAGGATCCAATGAAAGTCGTTGCAATTGGTACCGGACAGTTTGTGGAATTTATGAGTGGAAGAAAAGAGTTTTAAGAGAAAGAATTCTGAAAAAGAATTTGAAGTGTCAGGTTCTTAGAGAAGAAGATTCAATTACAAGGGGTGTGTATAATAGGAACACACCCTTTTCTGCATATAAATAGGAAAAGATACAAGAAGAGAGAGGAAAAAGTGTGGAAACAGTTACAGGGTATGTGAGTCATATTGTATATAGAAATTCTGATAATGGGTATACAGTATTCCATATTGAACATGACGATGGTGAAGTGACATGCGTGGGAAGTCTGAACTATATTAATGAAGGAGAACTTCTTGAAATTCAAGGAGAATATGTGAATCATAATGTTTACGGTAAGCAGTTGAAGATTTCTCATTATAAAGTAAAAGAGCCGGAGGATATTGTTTCTATTGAACGATATCTTGGCTCCGGAGCAGTGAAAGGTGTGGGTGCGGCACTGGCTGGCCGAATCGTGAAAAAGTTTAAAGAGGATACTTTCCGCATTATTGAAGAAGAGCCGGAAAGACTTGCGGAGATCAAAGGAATCAGTGAGAGAAAAGCACAGGAGATTGCATCTCAGCTTGAAGAAAAGAAAGATATGCGAAAAGCCATGATTTATCTGCAGAAATACGGTATTTCCACAAAGCTGGCAGCCAAGATTTATCAGTATTATGGAATGAAAGTGTATAAAGTGCTGGAAGAAAATCCGTATCAGCTTGCAGATAATATTGAAGGAATCGGATTTAAGACTGCGGATGAAATTGCATCTAAGATTGGCATACATACAGATTCAGACTATCGTATACGAAGTGGTTTATTTTATACATTGCAACAGGCAGTAGGTGAGGGGCATGTGTATTTACCACAGAATATATTGCTTCGAAGGGCAAATGCACTTTTAGGAGTTGATCTTGAAGATATTGAGAAGTACATTATGGATCTGTGTATAGAGCGGAAAACAGTTATGAAAGAAGTGGATGAGGAAATTCGCATTTATCCAGCACATTATTATTACTTGGAATTGAATACTGCGAAAATGCTTAATGATCTTGATATTGACTGTCAGATGCCGGAAGACATGATGGAGAAACGTCTGAAAAGAGTAGAACAGAAAGAAAAGATAGAATTGGATCCAATGCAGCACAGAGCTGTTATAGAAGCTATTAAACATGGTTTGCTCATATTAACAGGAGGACCGGGTACAGGTAAGACGACAACGATCAATACGATGATTCAATTTTTTGAAAGCGAAGGAATGAGTATCCTTCTTGCAGCGCCAACAGGACGCGCGGCAAAGCGAATGACAGAGGCAACAGGATATGAAGCACAGACGATTCACAGATTACTTGAAGTAAGTGGAAATCCTGAGGAAGAGAACAGTGTAGGTGGATTTTTGAGAAACAGAGAGAATCCACTTGAGACAGATGTTATCATTATAGATGAGATGTCCATGGTTGATCTGAATCTGATGCATGCGCTTTTATCAGCAGTTATTCCAGGAACAAGACTTATTCTTGTGGGAGATGTGGATCAGCTTCCGTCCGTGGGACCGGGAAGTGTGTTAAAAGATATCATACGTTCAGAAAAATTTCACGTAGTGACGCTTACAAAGATTTTTCGTCAGGCAGGAGAGAGTGATATTGTAGTAAATGCTCATAAGATTAATGCAGGAGAACTGGTTACAATTGATAATAAAAGCCGGGATTTCTTCTTCTTAAAACGCCAGGATGCGAATACGATCATTAGCGTCGTTATTACTTTAATACAGAAGAAATTACCCGGATATGTGCAGGCCGACCCAAATGAAATCCAGGTAATGACACCAACACGTAAGGGATTGCTGGGTGTAGAACGATTGAATGTGATTCTACAGCAATATCTGAATCCTTCAGATTCCCAAAAAACGGAGAAAGAAATTAATGGTAGATTGTTCCGTGAAGGTGACAAAGTAATGCAGATTAAAAATAATTATCAATTAGAGTGGGAAGTTTCTACCAGATTTGGATTAACAGTTGACAAAGGAATTGGAGTTTTTAACGGTGATATGGGAGTCATTGATGAAATCAATGAATATACAGAAACTGTTATCGTGGAATATGATGAGGGGAGAAAGGTAAAATATGGATACGATATGACAGATGAGTTAGAACTTGCCTATGCGATTACGGTTCATAAATCTCAGGGAAGCGAGTATCCGGCGGTCATTATCCCACTTCTTCCAGGACCAAAGTTACTATATAACAGGAATCTGCTTTATACAGCAGTGACGCGGGCAAAAAAATGTTTAACAATAGTAGGGAGTGAACTAACATTTCGGGAAATGATCGAAAACAAAAGCGAGCAGGGAAGATTTACAAGCTTAGACGAGCGAATCAAAGAATTTTAGAAAAAATGTATCCAAAAAGATGCCCGTTTTGTCAGGGAATCAGCTCAAAAGGTATTTGCGGTGACTGTAGAAACAGGTTGTTAAGGTGGGAGAAATAAAATGTATCCATTGTGGAAAGCCATTGGAGGATGAAACGAAAGAGTATTGCAGGGATTGTGAAAGAAGAAAAAGTAATTATGAACAAGGACGCAGCCTATGGGTTCACATTCCGCCGGTTTCAAATTCAGTATATCGGTTGAAATATCACAACAAGCGATATTATGCGGAAATCTTTGGGAAAGAGCTGGCAGATGAGTTTGAATTTCAGATTCGAAGATGGGGGATCCAGGCAATTATTCCAATTCCATTACATAGATCGAAAATGAGAAAACGAGGATATAATCAGGCAGAACTTTTAGCAAAGCAGTTATCAGAATGCATGGGAATTCCTATGGAAAAGATGTTTTATATCGGATTAAGAAAACCCGGCCTTTAAAGGAAATGAACGGGGAGCAGAGACACAGAAATTTGAAGGGGGCATTTGCGGTTTCAAAATCGTGGAATCCACGCCAGAACATTCTTCTGATTGATGATATTTACACAACCGGAAGTACAATAGAACGTGCTGCAGGGATCCTGAAAAAAGCAGGTGTTGAAAATGTCTACTTTTTGACGCTAAGCATTGGACAAGGTATCTGAACATATGGTATACTTAGGAGAGAAATCTGGAAAGGTGAATGTCGGATATGTTAGATAAAGACAGGATTCGTTTAATGACAAAAATGTCGATATATGAGAAGAATCACAAAGATGATTTTAAAATTGCCGATTATTACAGAAAAGATTATGCAAGTCTTAAGAGATGGATTACATTGATCTGGGTAACAATAGGTTATGCAATTTTGTTCGTTAGTTTCTGCATTTATTCAAGTGATAGTTTATCTGCTGATCTGACAATTTTAAAACTATTCGTTCTCTTGATTGCAGCAATTGCAGGCTATATAGTTCTTTTGGTTATATATGGGGTTTGCGCAAATAGTTTTTATAAGAGAAAACATGCAGTTGCCAAACAGAATGTAAAACGTTATTATCGTAATTTGTCCCGTTTAGAGAAGATGTGTAAAAAGGAGAAGAATGAACAATGAACAATTTATTGGTTCTTAGAGAAAGATTTAAGCAGATTTATGTTTCTCACTCTCTCTTAGTTCGAAAGGGAGCACAGTTTTTGCTTGCACTTTTGATGTTTAACCTGATCAATTCTAATATTGGATTTATGAAGATGGCATCATCTGTTCTTTGTACTGTTGGCTTAGCAGTAGTCTGTACATTTCTCCCTCTGGCAGTAATGACGGCAGCAGCAACTGTGTTAATAGTGGCTCATTTATATACATTATCTATGCCAATAGCCGGAGTTACGGTGATCCTGTTTTTGTTAATGTATATTTTCTACTTTCGATTTACCCCAGAGAGGAGCTGGCTGATTCTGCTGACAGTAGTAGCTTTCGGCATGAAAATACCACTGGTGATTCCGGTTATATTTGGACTGTTAGGTACTACAGTATGGATTGTTCCTGCATCCTGCGGAATCCTTGTTTATTATCTGCTTTACCTGATCAAAGCTTCTGCAACAGCATTGAAAGGTACAGATGGAACAACAATGATCAGCACTTTAACCAATTTTACAAAACAGTTTGTAGGCTATCAAGAAATGTGGGTTATGCTGTTTGCAGTAGTGATCGGAATACTGGTAGTGAACGGAATTAAAAATCGGGCAGTCGATCATTCCTGGAAGATAGCATCAGCAACAGGAGCAGCAGTTTGTGTGATCGTAGGTGCATCGGGAAATATTTCTCTTGGACTTCACATGTCTTATACGATGATGATTTTCAGTGGGATTCTTGGTGTTGTAATAGGATTGTTCCTTGAAGTTATTTTTTTCTCTGTGGATTATTCAAGAACAGAGAATGTTCAGTTTGAAGATGACGAATACTATTATTATGTAAAGGCAGTTCCGAAAGTAGGGGTTCAGATGCCTGAGAAGCAGGTAAAACATATTACAGAACATCAGGGGCAGGACGCAGAGATGCCGAATGTGTCAGAGACAGAAAACAATACTGCTGTGTCAGAAGTTTCTGATTTGAAGGAAGTTGAACAGAAAGAGGAAGAAGATCAGTCAGAACAACTGAAAAAGGAGCCTGATTTTACACAGACAGCAATTTTTAATGATTCAAACATGACGGAAGATATTCTTTTAACAAGAAGTCTGAGCAAGGAACTGGGTCTGGATCAGAATGAAGAGAAAAAAGAGTGATCGACAGAGCAAAAGATGCAAGAGTGCATAACAACGAGTGATTACATAAGGTGGTGAGACTTGAGATGATAGAGTGGATTCAGAATTTTATAAGAAATTATTCAAATGGAATGTATTTTCCACATATACAGATAAAAGATATCATAGAGATTCTGATTGTGACGATTATTGTCTATGAAATCATGCTCTGGATCAAGAACACAAAAGCCTGGATGCTTCTGCGAGGAATGCTTATGCTGGGGGGATTTATTCTTCTGGCATGGCTTTTTCAAATGAATACGATCCTGTATCTGGCAAGAGAGTCGATTAATGTATTAGCGATTGCAGCTATTGTTGTTTTTCAGCCAGAACTTAGACGGGCATTGGAGAAGCTGGGAGAGAAGAATTTATTTAGTAACATTAATCCGTTCGATAAAAATAAAGAAAATCAGAGGTTTTCGGATGAAACACTGGATAGTATTGTAAGAGCTTGTTATGCTATGGGAAGTGTATGTACAGGAGCACTGATCGTAGTAGAACAGGTGATTCAGTTGACAGAGTATGAAATGACAGGTATAGAGCTTGATTGTAAAGTGTCTTCTCAGGTGCTGATCAATATTTTTGAACACAACACCCCACTTCATGATGGCGCGGTTATTATCAGAGGGGACAGAATTACATCAGCAACATGTTATCTGCCACTTTCAGATAACATGACAATCAGTAAAGATCTGGGAACAAGGCATCGTGCGGCATTGGGAATGAGCGAGGTTTGCGATGCTCTTGTGATTGTTGTTTCAGAAGAAACGGGACTTGTTTCTGTGGCTTCCGGAGGACGATTGCTTCGAGCTATTAACGCAGAAGAACTTCGGAGTCAGTTAAGCCAGATTCAGTATAGAAAGACAGAGACAAAGAACAAGTTTCTATACGGAAAGGATGGCACAGATCATGAAAAAATACAAATTGACAACGAATCTTCCGCTTAAGATTATTGCATTTGTTTTTGCAGCATTTCTTTGGCTGATTGTTGCGAATGTTGCTAATCCGGTTACGAAATCAACTTATACAAACATCAAAGTTACGATAGTGAATGATGATGTGATTACACAGGGTGGGGAAGTTTATACGGTTTTAGATGATCAGAATGTAAACGTAGTTGTTTATGCAAAACGTTCAGTGATTCAACAGATTAAGTCGGATGATATTGTGGCTACTGCGGATATTAAAGAAATGGATTCCAGGACAGGTTGATACCAATTTCAGTATCAATTCCAAGTATATGGATCTTATCAGTCGGCGAGAGGCTGCTCCGAGAAATATACAGATTAAGACAGAACCAACAGGTAAGACTGTATTTACACTGACTGTTAGCACAACGGGAACGCA
>ENA-OQLB01001116-OQLB01001116.1-human-gut-metagenome-genome-assembly--contig:-NODE-1116-length-12471-cov-3.356610_pt1 | contig 12471 bp, 20 predicted proteins | sample MGYA00242656_ERZ504813 | MGnify/ENA primary metagenome ERZ504813 (study PRJEB26092, sample SAMD00036388) | human gut metagenome | host: Homo sapiens | study: EMG produced TPA metagenomics assembly of... | reverse complement strand
TTTTCGATAACGTCAATCAGAGCGTTGGCGAGATCGCCACACAGGTAGGCACGACCCCGGCGGACTGGAACGCCGGGGTCTTTTTCCATGATACGACAGATCTCTGAAACTGCCATCCTGCCAATCGCCGGGGTCATCCTCACTTTTGTAATGACTTATGAGCTGATACAGATGCTCATAGAACGCAACAACCTCCATGAAGTTGAAACATGGATGTTTTTTAAGTGGGTGTTCAAAACCTTTGTGGCTGTGATGATCCTGACGAACACCTTCAATATCGTGCTGGCGGTCTTTGATGTGAGCCAGCATGTGATACAGCAGTCAGCAGGCATTATCCAGAACGGGACAGAGATCACGCCGGATGTGCTGGACAGTTTGCGGACAGAGCTTGAGGCGATGGAGTTAGGTCCTCTGTTCGGACTCTGGCTACAATCCTTCCTAATCCAGCTTACCATGATTGCCTTAAACATCGTGATCTTCGTCATCGTATATGGCCGTATGATTGAAATTTATTTACTCACAAGTTTAGCTCCTATCCCGTTTGCCACAGTCCCCAACAGGGAAACCGGACACATGGGGCAGAACTATTTCCGCTCCCTCTTTGCGGTGGGCTTTCAAGGTCTATTGATCTTAGTCTGTGTCGCCATCTATGCGGTGCTGATCCAGAGTATCGCCACCGACGGCGACCCCATCGGGGCGATCTGGGGCTGTGTGGGATATACGGTGCTGCTGTGTTTTACCTTATTCAAAACAGGCAGTCTTGCAAAATCCATCTTCGGCTGCCATTAAGAGACTTCGGGCCATGCTGACCCGAAGCGGAAAGGAGAAATCCATGCAGGAAAAAACTGCGGGCGGAACACCAGCCGCCCCTATAAAGCTGGATGTAAGCGTGCGGGTCATCGAACCTGTGAAAAACCTCATGGGCTTTGCCAGCGTGAAATTCAATGACTGCTTTGTGGTGGAAAATCTGAAAATCGTACAGGGCAGCAAGGGCCTCTTTCTTGGGATGCCCAGCCAGCCGGACGGAAAAGGCGGCTACCGGGATATGGCCTACCCTGTCACAAAGGAGTTCCGGGAACAGCTCAATACCGCTGTTCTGCAAGCCTATGAGGCAAAGCTGGAACAGATGGCGGAGCGCGGCTCTGTGGGGCGTGCGTCCATCAGCGACCAGCTCAAAGCCGGGAAAGCGGCTGCCGAACAGGCAAAGGCAGAACGGCCTCCGAAGGAAAAGCCCAGCCGCAGCGCAGAGCGTTGACCTCGGGCCATGCTGGCCCGAAGCAGAAAGGAGGCGGGAACCATGCTACGCAAACGGACGGGCTATGACGCGGCCTGCTATTACGACGGAAAACTGCTGGGCCGCTGTACCAAAGCGGACAGCGACGCTATACCTGTTGATGAACGCCTGCGGCGGGGAGGCCGCCCGGGTCCTGCGGGAATATGCCTATTTTTCCCCGGAACTGAAAGCCATCTTAGAAAAGGCGGCGCTCATGCAGGCGGACCGGAGCCGGATGGGCGGAATGTTCCATGCGCCGAAAAGTTCCCCGTGGGGCGAGGTGCAGAGCTGTGAAACCTCTGTCCGGGGGTGTTTCTGGTATCTACCGCCAGCCACGGCGGAACGATGGTGGCAAACGAGGTAGCCGCCGTCCTCTCCCCGGCGGCCAAAAAATGCGGCTTCAAGGACAAGGGCTATATCTGCTACGAGGAGGACGCGCAGGAAAGCGTAGTGCTCCGGGAGCTGCTGGACAAAAAGCTGTGGAAAATCCCTGACCGCATTAAGGACAAAGGACAGTTTGAAGAAAAACTCAATCAGTCCATCCGGCAGTATCACCCCGAATACTGGCGGGCAAGGCAGAGCGGACGAGAGGCCGCCGAAGCTGCCCGCAGCACAGCCCCGGCCAAAGAGGCCGCAAGATAACCTCGGGCCATGCTGGCCCGAAGCAATAAAGGAGGTGTACCAAAATGGCCTATGTGCCAGTACCAAAAGACCTTTCCAAAATCAAGACAAAGCTGGCCTTCAACCTAACGAAGCGCCAGCTTGTTTGTTTTTCCAGCGCGGCGGCGGTGGGCCTCCCGGCTTACCTGTTTTCCCGTGGCAGTATCGGGAACAGTGCCGCCATGTTCCTGATGATCGGCCTCATGCTCCCGTTCTTCTTTCTGGCTATGTATGAACGAGACGGTCTGCCGCTGGAAAAAGTGCTGAAAAACATCATCCGCACCCGGTTCCTCTATCCCGTGTGCGGCCTTACAAAACCGAAAACTTCTATGCGCTGCTTAGCGCCAGAAAGGAGGCGCAGCCGATTGCGAAACAGCAGAAGGGCCGGAAAGCCCGCAGGCAGAAAGCCTGAAAAGCAGGGCCTTACCGGCCTGTTCACGAAAGGAAAGAACATTCCCACCACCGCCCAGCAGACCCTCTTACCGGGAAATGTACCGGGACGGGGTGTGCCGGGTAGCGGACCGCTATTACACCAAAACCATTGAATACGAGGACATCAACTACCAGCTCGCACAGTCCGAAGATCAGGCAGCCATCTTTGACGGGTGGAGCGCCTGCCTCAACTACTTTGACAGCAGCCTTCCGTTCCAGCTTTCCTTCCTCAACCACCGGAGCCGCCCGGGCAGCCGGTACAGCGTGAACATCCCCATGCAGGACGATGATTACAACAGCGTCCGGTGTGAGTATGTGGAAATGCTGGAAAACCAGATCGCCAAAAGCAACAACGGCATTGTCCGCACAAAGCTCCTGACCTTCGGCGTGAACGTGGACGACCTTCCCACCGCCAGGGCAAGGCTGGAACGTGTAGAGGCGGACATTTGCGGGAACTTCAAAAAGCTGGGCGTCAAGTGCCGTTCCCTTTCGGGGCTGGAACGGCTGGAGCTTCTTCACGGGCAACTCCACCCCGGCAGCGGCTCCCCCTTCCGGTTTTCATGGGATATGATCCCCAAAACCGGGCTTTCCACCAAAGACTTTATCGCCCCGGACAGCTTCGATTTCCGTTTCAGCCGACTGTTCCGGGTGGGGACGACCTGGGGCGCTGCCTCTTACTTGCAGATTTTGGCCTCGGAGCTCTCGGACAAGCTGCTGGCGGAGCTTTTGGAAATGGATGCGGAAATGACCATTACCCTCCATATCCAGACCGTCGATCAGGCCGCCGCCGTAAAATCCATCAAGGCCAAAGTCTCCGACATTGACAAGATGAAAGTGGAGGAACAAAAAAAGGCAGCCCGGTCAGGGTACGACATGGACATACTCCCGCCTGACCTTGTAACGTACAGCAACGACGCAAAGACCCTCTTGGAAGATTTACAGAGCCGGAATGAAAGAATGTTCCTTCTGACCTTCCTTGTGGTAAACATGGCCCCGACCCGCCGGGAGCTGGACAACGACCTGTTCACGGTGTCCGGTATCGTCCAGAAATACAACTGCACCTTGAAGCGGCTGGACTTCCAGCAGGAGGACGGTTTTCTTTCCAGCCTTCCGCTGGGCCATAACGGCATTGAGATCAAGCGCGGCATGACCACCAGCTCCACGGCCATTTTCGTTCCCTTTATGACGCAGGAGCTCCGCATGGATGGCGAAGCGTCTATTACGGGCTCAACGCCCTTTCCCATAACGTCATCATGGCAAACCGGAAAAAGCTCAAAAACCCCAACGGCCTGTTCCTCGGTGTGCCGGGCTCCGGTAAATCCTTCGCCGCAAAGCGGGAGCTTGTGAACGTGTTCCTTGCCACAAAAGACCGCATTATCGTGGTGGACCCGATGGGCGAATACTCGCCCCTTATCAGGCGGCTGGGCGGACAGGTCATCGAGATCGCACCGGACAGCCCCCACCACATCAATCCGATGGACATTGATTTGAGCTTTGACGAGGAAAACCCGATGGCACTGAAAGCCGACTTTATCCTGTCGCTGATGGAGCTGATCGTCGGCGGCAAGGACGGCTTGCAGCCGGTGGAGCGTACCGTCATTGACCGCTGTGTGCGCCAGATGTACCGGGAACACTTGCAGGACCCGGAAACAAGCAAAATGCCGACCCTCCAAACCCTGTATGACCTGCTCTGTTCCCAGCCGGAGGGCGAGGCGGTGCGGCTGGCGACGGCCCTTGAAATTTATGTGTCGGGCTCCCTTAACGTGTTCAACCATGAAACCAATGTGGACTTAAACCGCCGTCTGGTATGCCTTGACTTAAAAAAGCTGGGGGCCGGGCTTCGGACGATTGCCATGCTCATTATGCAGGACTTGGTAAACTCGCAGGTGTCCATGAATTTCCTCCGCGGTATCGCCACATGGTGTTACTTTGACGAATTTCATGTGCTGCTCCGTGACCGTCTGACGGCAAGCTATTGTGTGGCGATCTGGAAAATGCTGCGAAAAAAAGGGTGCGTTCCGAGTGCTTTAACGCAGAATGTAAAGGATTTTCTGGCAAGCCCGGAGATTGAGAACATCTTTGAAAACTCGGACTTCCTTGTGCTGCTCTCGCAGGCACAGGGGGACCGGCAGATTTTAGCCAAACAGCTTGGGATCAGCCCCCACCAGCTTTCCTATGTGACCCATACCAATTCCGGCGAAGGGCTGCTGTTCTTCGGGAATACCACCATCCCGTTTGTTGACCGCTTCCCGCAGAATACCGAGCTGTACGCCATTATGACCACCCGCCCGGAGGACAAAAAACAGGAAATGAACCGGGCGTAACACACTTCGGGCCATGATGGCCCGAGGTTTGGAAAGGAGGGATACATTATCGGAAAGAAACCGGACAAACGGAATTTTCAAAGGCCGGGGCCGACGGAGGATACCGGGGACAATCGCCCCGGACCGGCAGAACGGGAAGGACCTTCCCCCGCACCGTCCCGACGTCTGCGGTTTGAGGACGAGGATGCCGGGCAGGACAGTCCTTCGGGCCATGATGGCCCGAAGTCCAAAAGCGGCAAGTTTCAAGAGGACAGCCGCAAAAGCCGTCCCTCTGACCGCATGAGGCAGGAGGATGAAGCGAGCAGGCCGCAGGATACCGGCAGGGCACAGGAGCCGGAGGCTCCGCCGAGAAGGCCGGGAGTAAAAAGGACAAGTACCAGAAGGCGCAGGCCAAAGCGGAGCGCGCCTGGGAAAAGCTGGGAAAGGCCCGGGAGAAGCTGGATAAGGTCGAGGCGAAACGGGCGGCGCAGAAGCCGCCGGGGCTTGCGAAGAAAGCTGTCCGGGGAGCCCGCACCGAGGCATGGTTTTATCTCCACAACAAGATACACGAGGTTGAGCATGAAAATGTGGGTGTGGAAGGAGCCCATAAATCCGAGCTGGCCGCAGAGGCCGGAGCCCGGAAACTGACCCGGTATGCCAAACGCCGCTGGCGGGAGCACCCGGCCCGGAAGGTGGCAAAATGGGAACGGAAGGACATAAAAGCCCGGGCCAATATGGATTTTCAGAAGATGGCCTCCGAGCACCCGGAGCTTGCCAGCAATCCGCTTTCCCGTGTGCAGCAGAAATGGAAACTGAAACGCCGGTATTCCAAAGAAGCAAAGGCGGCTGCAAAACAGGCGCAAAGACCGCAAAGAAAACCGCTGCCGCTTCGGGAACTGCGACCCGTCGGGCGGCACAGTTTGTGACCCGTCATCCTGTGGCGGTGCTGATCCTGCTCCTGCTGTTGCTGCTCTGTTTTCTTGTGTCGGCGGTAAGTTCCATTTTTCCCACGCTTGGCAGCGGCCTTGCCAATGCGTTATCCGGCACCTCCTACGCCTCGGAGGATACGGACCTGCTGGGGGTGGACGAGGACTACACGGCGCTGGAAAACGAGCTGGCGCAGACGGTAGCGAACATTGAAAGCACCCATCCGGCTATGACGAGTACCGCTATTCCGTGGACGAGATCGGCATAACCCTATGAGCTGGCGTCCTATCTCTCGGCAAAGTACCATGTCTATTTCCGTGAACAGGTGCAGGACGAGCTGCGGGAGATCTTCGAGGCACAGTATGAGCTGACCTTGACGGAGGAAGTCGAGATACGCTACCGCACCGAAACCAGCACGACCCGGAGACCGGGGAAACCACCACCGAGGAAGTCCCCTATGAGTATTACATCTTAAATGTGACCCTCACAAACAAGACGCTGCCCGCCGTGATCCTGCCGAGGCTTGACGAACAGCAGAGGCAGATATACACCGTTATGCAGCAGCTCAAAGGCAACAAGCCCTATCTGTGGGAGGGGATTTACAACGGCGGCGAAGATACCGGCCCCAGCTATGAGATACCCGGCGAGGCGCTGGATGACCCGGCTTTTGCGGCGCTCATGGAAGAAGCCACAAAGTACATCGGCTGGCCCTATGTGTGGGGCGGCTCCAGCCCGTCCACCTCCTTTGACTGTTCGGGCTTTGTCTGCTGGGTGTACACGGCCAGCGGCGTCCACAACCTGCCCCGTACCACGGCACAGGGCATTTATAACCAGTGCGCTATCATTTCCCCCTCCGAGGCAAAGCCCGGCGACATTATCTTTTTCACGGGAACCTATGACAGCCCCGGCCTGTGTCCCATGTGGGGATTTATGTGGGCGACGGGATGATGCTCCATTGTGGTTCGCCCATCCAATACGCAAACATCAATTCAAGCTACTGGCAGACACATTTCTATGCCTTCGGGCGTTTGTGAGCCAGAGGAAAGGAGTTCTTGCATGAACAAGATCGACAAGCTCGATAAGGAACTGGAAAAAGCCCGGGAGAAGGCTGCCGAGTGGCAGGCCAAAATCCGGGAGCTGGAAAAGCAGAAACAGGAGGAAGAAAACAGCCAGATCGTGCAGGCGGTGCGCTCCCTTAAACTGACGCCCGCCCAGCTGATGGCATTTCTGAATGACCCCAAAAACAGCCTTACCGCTTCGGACCATACTGACCCGAAGCCGGAGGCACCCGAAAAGGAGGACACAGCCCATGAAAAAAACTAAATACCGCAGGCTGGCGGCGATGGCTGCCAGCCTTTTGTGTTGCCTGATCTTTACGGTCCCGGCTTATGCACAGAGCAGCGAGCCGCAGCCGGAGACAGCTCCCTCCCTGGCAGAAACCGAAGCAGAGCCGGAAACCCAGAACCCTTTACCCCGGACGGGACGGGAACCGTGGTGGACAACGCCACCGACGAGGATGGAAAGGAGTTCTACACCATCACCACAGCAGACGAGAGCGTGTTTTATCTGGTGATCGACAAACAGAAAACCAGCGAGAACGTCTATTTCCTCAATACCGTTACCGTAGACGACCTTCTTCCTCTTGCCGAACAGGGTAAGGAACCGCCCAAAGAAGTGACCCCGGAGCCAGAGCCAAAGCCCACCGAACCGGTGGAGGAAGTACCGGAACCCGAGCCGGAGAAAAAGGACAGCCCCCTTCTCTCTCTGCTCCTGATCGGTGCGGTGGTGCTGGCCGGCGGTGGAATTGGTTACTATTTCAAGATTTACAAGCCGAAGCATGAAGCCCCGGATTTGGAAGATGATTACTGCGAATATGAGGACGGGGAGCTGGAGGAGATCGCAGAGGAACCCGAGGACGAAGATACCCCGCCGTGGGAGGAAGATACGGAGGAATGAGAATGAATTTTACAAGCAGCCCTTTTGAACGAATGATGAAGGAAGTACCGCACCCCGGCTGGACAATGACGACCCTTGTAAGGGATGCCGTTACTACAAGGAGTGCAAAGGAAAGAAAAAACAGTGCCGGAAGAAGTTCCGGGCGCTGATCGTGGAGCCCCGCCCTTCGGGCCATCGTGGCCCGAAGTCTTAAATGGACGCCCGGGAGCTGACCCGTGACGAGAAGAAGAAAATCCGCACTCTGGTCACGGGGATGTGCGCCAACTATGACCGGGAAAGCGGCCTGTGCCTTCCTCTTGACTGTGCCTGCTATATGCTGCACAAGTGCTGGACAGGGGCGTACTGCCGTTATTTCCGTGAGGCTGTCCTGCCTCTTAACCCGGAGCTTCAAGCGTCGTTGACAACGGAAGGCATCTCCCCGGAGCTGCGAGCCTGTGCGGTCTGCGGAAAGGCGTTTTTGCCCGAGGGGCGTCAAGCTACTGTTCCGACGCCTGCAAGGCCGAAGGGAACCGCCGAAAAAGCCGGGAACGCATGAGGAAAATGCGGGAGAAAAGGCCGGGCGGCTGTTACGATTTGCCGCTTCCAAAGGCTTGACATTCCGGGCTTTTTGGAGGGTGTTTCCGGGGTGGGAATATCTTATTACATTCCTCCCCGGTCTGCCTCTTATTTCGTAACATCCAGCACTTCGGGTCATGTTGGCCCGAGGCACAGAAAGGAGGGATCTCTTGGAGACAGTACAAGGATATGTGATTTTGAAAGCTGCCACCTTTGAAACCGGACACGGCTTTGCGCTGGGGCATAATCCGGGAGCGCCGAGCCCCTTTGTGACCTGGCAGTTTACCGAGGGGGAAAACGGCCATCGGGATTACTACTGGGGCCGCTATGGAACCAGTCAGGCGTGGGCGCAGAGGGACTTTGACCGCCGGGTGGACGACTATCAGCAGTTTTACCATGCGGCGGTCAAGCATACCGAGCTGGGACCGGAGGGCGTTTACCGCTATTATTCCACCCAGCGGCCCGTGGACATAGGAACTTACCCGAAGCCGCCGGATAACCAGCCTCTTTCCATCGTCAACTACGATGACGACAGGCGGCGTCCTGTGGCAGACGGCAGGCTGATGGCATGGGGCGAACTGACCTACGCAAAGCCGCTGACCGAAAAGCAGATGGAGGATTATGAGCTGAAACCAGCACCGGGCAATCCTGACCGGGTGCGCCCATCCATTACTGCCCGGCTCAAAGATGAAACCAGAGGGCAGGAACCCCCGAAGGAACCCGGCCAGAAGCGAAACCATAAAAACCATGAGGAACGATAAAGGAGGATCGCCATGCACGAAAAAGACAACTATCTGAAAACCGCCGAGCTCTCCACAGAGCAGAACTGCAACATGATCGACGGCGTACCCAACAACACGCCCATCCCGCCCACGCCCCCGGAGTTGGACGCAAAACCGCTGGATAAGGTAAAGGAGCCCAAAGAACGCCGGAAAGGCCGGGAGCTGGAACGCTGATGGAGAACCGCAAGCGGAATGTCCATCTGCACGTCATGGTAACACCGGACGAGCTGGCGGCATCCATGAGCGGATGGCCGAGGCGGGCATTTCCAACGCCGGGGCTTATGTACGGAAAATGGCTCTGAACGGGTATATCCTGCACATCGACCTTACGCCCGTAAAAGAGCTGATCTCTCTGCAACGGCGCTGTTCCAACAATCTCAATCAGGTCGCCGTACACGCACACACCTATGGCGTGTACCCGGAGGAAATCGACGGATTGAAGCGGGACTATGAAAAGCTGTGGGGCGAGGTGTCAAAGGTGCTGCGGGAGCTTTCCGAGCTGGTGGCAAAGTAAGACGAGGGCGCAGGTTCCGATGTTGGGACCTGCCGCCTTGTTCTTTTTACCATCTATATCTATGTTTCCGAAAATGTAATTCCCGAAGTCCAGCCTCTTTACAAATAGACGATAGAATTTTTAGTATTTCTTCTCGTGTAGAATTAAGCCATTCAGCAAGCTCACGATCATAGAAACAATAAGCGACATCTTCGCCTGTGCCATATGTCGAATAGGCTTTTTCCTTTTTGGCTATTTTCAATCGTCTGCGAATTGCTGTTAGCATATCAGTGATAGTATAGAGTTTTTCTCTCCATAAAGAGTTTTGGACAGAAGATTTTCCATCAGCCTGTTTTAATATGGAGCCATCACGAGTTCTTAGTACCCCTGTATTCAAGGCAATTAGCGTATCTTCAATCGCTTTATCAAAATCCTCCATTCGACCTTCTTGATAAATGTCATCTTGAAAGGCTGGACGATCAAAGCACTCCAAATAAAATTGGACAAGCTCTTTATCTTTTTCAAAGGCAGGTGTGGAAGAAGTAGTTTCGACTTCCAAAATTGCTGTCTGTTCTGCAAGCTGCTTCCAACTTTGTAGCAGTTCTTTAGGATAACGAGTAATATCCGTATCAATCAATTTAGAACAAGACTGGCATAACCAAATTCCATTTTCAAACGACTTTCTTTCTTCGGGTGTCATAGAAGCGTCATAGCGTGGACCGCCTTGAGCCGCTGCACAGATATGAGCTGCTACCCCTATATTTGTAATTTTTTCAGGATTGGTATTTGCCCCACAAGTCAACTTTCGGCAAGCAGGATTACTACATCTTCTACCAACGATTTGCCAGTAATTCCTTTGTTGCTGAAGTAAAGTCGTCTCTGCTGTTCCCCATGTTCATCACCTCGTCTAACCAAAATATTGATTTCATTATATCATAACTTTTTAGATAAAACCATCAAGCTTCGGGCCAGCATGACCCGAAGTTTTAGGACAGGATTTACTAATCTTTCGCAACATTTATGTCCCCGGGCAGGCATGATAAAATAGAGGTAGGAAGGATAGATAAAGGAGGTTTTGAAGATGAAGATACTGCTGAAAATATTGGTTGCTCCCTTTGCTTTAGCGTTGTCCCTTCTGGCGGCTCTGCTGGTGTTCCTATTTGATATTTGTGCCGTCCTGCTGACGATTGCCTCTGTGATCCTGACGGTGCTGGGTGTCGCTCTCTTTTTCACGCCGACGCCCATAGGCGGGATTGTATTTCTGTTTCTTGCCTTCCTTCTTTCGCCGTATGGACTGCAAGCGGCGGCGGGCTCCCTTCTTTGGGCGCTGGACGGAGGCAAATCCGCTCTGTACCGGTTTCTGGCAAGTTAAGCAGCCTCGGGCCATACTGGCCCGAAGTCGGGGCGGTCTGAATGGGCCGCCCCTTTCTCATGGAAAGGAGGAATGATTTTTGGCTACCACAACTTTGTTACAGCGCCATGCGGGCGAAGGCGAAACGATTGCTGAGGCTATCCGGGATTGTCTGGACTATGGCAAGGACCCGGAGAAAACAGAAAGCGGAAAGTATATCTCCGCTTATGAATGTGATCCGGCCACCGTGGCGGACGAGTTCCTTTTGGCAAAGGCCAGCTATGCCGCTATGACGGGCCGGGAACAGAAGAAAGAAAATAATGTGCTGTGCTATCAGATACGACAATCCTTCTATCCGGGCGAGATCACCCCGAAGGAGGCGAACCGTATCGGCTATGAGCTGGCTATGCGCTGGACAAAGGGGCGGCACGCTTTTATCGTTACCACGCACACCGATAAGCAGCACATCCATTGTCACATTTATTACAACTCCACCACCCTTGACTGCACCCGGAAATTCCGAAATTTTTGGGGCTCCAGCTTCGCCCTTCGGCGGCTCTCTGACAGGCTGTGCCTTGAAAACGGGCTATCCATCGTGGAGAACCCGAAGCCCCGGAGCAAGGGCAAGTATCGGAACTATGGAGAGTGGCAGAAAGACCGGAAAGGGCCGCTTTCCTATCAGGACAGGCTGCGCCTTGCCATTGATACTGCGTTGGCGGAACGCCCCGCTGATTTGGACGAATTTCTCAATTTGATGAAGCGGGCCGGGTATGAGGTCAAGACGGTTCGGGGCGGCGGTATCAGCTTCCGGCTGACCGGGCAGGGACAGGAACGCTTCACCCGTCTGCGTGCCTCCACGCTGGGGGACGGCTACGACTTGCAAGATGTTCTGGCCGCCATTGAGGGCAAAGAAAAACGCTCCGGGCGCTCGGAGCGGAAAATCAGTCTGGCGGTGGATATTCAAGCGAAGCTGGCTGCCGGTAAAGGGCCGGGATATGAACGCTGGGCGAAGGTATTTAACATTAAGCAGATGGCCGCCGCTCTTGCCTATATACAGGACAATAACCTGACCGATTATGAGCAGTTGGCGAAGAAAGCCACCGAGGCGGCAGACCGTTTCCATGTTATTTCCGAACAGGTCAAGCAGACGGAGCAGGCCATGAAACCAATGCCGGGCTAAAGGCCGCAACGGTTCAGTATGCCAAAACCCGCCCAGTCTTTGAGCAGTATAAGGCGACGAAGTACAGCCGGAAATTCCTTGCGGAGCATGAGCCGACCTTGAACTGTACCGGGCTGCACAAGCGGAAATGCGCTCTCTGCTGGGCGGGGCGAAGTTCCCTAAAATGGATGTGCTGAAGGAGGAAGGCCGCAAGCTCACAGCAAAGAAAAAACAGCTCTATGGAGAATACCAGAAGGCACGACGGGATATGCAGGAGATCGTCACGATCAAGGCGAACATTGACACTCTGATGGGCTACACCGAGCCGGGAAGAAAGCAGGAAAAGGAGCGTTAAGGTTATGAAAATAAGGAGCAAAGCGACGCTGACACTTCGGGCCATGTTGGCCCGAAGATACGGGTTTGGGGCGAGCCCCAACAAGCCGCCTTTGTGCACTTGTGGCCACAGAGGCATTGCTTGCCACTTAGCGGCAGCCCCTAAATAGCGCAAAAAACAGAGGCCCTTATTCTGGACCTCCGTTTCTCTGGCTTTCTTAATGCCCTCGCTGTGGCTTCTATTACG
>ENA-OQLB01001115-OQLB01001115.1-human-gut-metagenome-genome-assembly--contig:-NODE-1115-length-12472-cov-1.638477_pt1 | contig 12472 bp, 18 predicted proteins | sample MGYA00242656_ERZ504813 | MGnify/ENA primary metagenome ERZ504813 (study PRJEB26092, sample SAMD00036388) | human gut metagenome | host: Homo sapiens | study: EMG produced TPA metagenomics assembly of... | reverse complement strand
TGATTTAACTAAGTTTATAATGATTAGATTGTACTAATGAGTTGAGGGGAGTAAAATATATATTATAAGGAGGAGCTGGTATGAATGAAGTTTATGAATCTTGAAGAAATGTGGAACTTATTATTTAGCTACTGTTGAGGGTTATAACCGCGGGTTAGGCCATTTGGGACAATTGATTTGTATAATAATAGATTGTATATCCAACTGGTAAAGTTAAAGCTGTTTCGCGACAAATTAAAGAGAATCCTCAAATAGAGATTTGTGCTATGGATGATGGAAAATGGATTAGAATTGAAGCAACTGCTTATCTTGATAATAATATTGATGCACAAAAACATATGTTAGCAGCCTATCCATCATTGCAAAAAATGTATCAGCCTGGAGATGGAAATACAGAAGTATTTTATCTTCGTAATGTAACTGCAAAAATCTGTTCTTTTACAGAAGAACCAAAAATCTTCAAATTTTAATTAATTTGATAATAAAAAAATTGTTGAACTCATTTATGTTCAACAATTTTTAATTTAAATAACAATTATTTTACTTTTCCAGCGTACATTTTCTCAAAATAGTTTTGATATTCACCAGAAAGAATATTTTGCCACCATTCTTTATTATCTAAATACCATTGAATGGTTTGTTGGATACCAGTATCAAAGTTATATTTTGGTTTCCATCCAAGTTCTGTTTCTAATTTAGTTGGATCAATAGCATAACGACGATCATGCCCCTTACGATCTTCAACATATTTGATTAAAGATTCAGGTTTATTTAAAGCTTTTAAAATAGTTTGAACAACTTCTAAATTAGTTCTTTCATTATGACCACCAACATTATAAACTTCACCAACACGACCTTTTCTAATAATTAAGTCAATTGCAACACAGTGATCGTATACATGTAACCAGTCACGAACATTATCACCTTTACCATATACTGGTAATTCTTCATCAGCTAAAGCTCTTGAAATCATTAATGGAATTAACTTTTCAGGGAAATGATATGGACCATAGTTATTTGAACATCTAGAAATAGTTACTGGTAATCCAAAAGTACGATGATAAGCTAAAACAAATAAATCTGCAGAAGCTTTTGATGAACTATAAGGACTAGATGTGTGTAATGGTGTTGTTTCAGTAAAGAACAAATCAGGTCGATCTAAAGGTAGGTCACCATATACTTCATCAGTAGATACTTGATGATATCTTTTTACTCCAAATTCTTTAGCTGCATCTAATAAAGTAGTTGTTCCCATAACATTTGTTTTAACGAAGATTTCAGGATCAGTAATACTTCTATCAACATGTGATTCTGCTGCGAAGTTAACAACAACATCAAATTTTTCTTCTTCAAATAACTTAAAGATGAATTCACGGTCAGCAATATCACCTTTAACAAATTTATAATTCGGTTTACCTTCAACTGGTTTACAAGTCTCTAAGTTTCCAGCATAAGTTAATAAATCTAAGTTAACGATCATATCTTCTGGATAAGTTTCAACCATATAGTGAACAAAGTTTCCACCGATGAAACCTGCTCCACCTGTTACTAAAATTTTCATTTATTTATCTCCTTCAAATTTAAAATTACAATCACTTTCATCTAATGTAGGACCATTTTTATCTTTATCTGATAAGATTGGTTCAATTCCATTTAATAATCCGCCCCAATCAACATTGACCGAAGGATCATCGTAACGAATTCCCCGATCATGTTCTTTAGAGTATAAATTATCTACTTTGTATCTAAATTCAACATTATCAGTTAATGTTAAGAAACCATGAGCAAATCCTCGAGGAATAAAGAACATCTTCTTATTTTCTTCACTCAACTCTACTGCAACCCATTGTTTATAAGTTGGAGAACCTTTACGAATATCAACAGCGACATCAATAACAGTTCCTTTAGTACAGCTAACTAATTTAGCTTGGGCCATTGGATCATTTTGGAAATGCAAGCCTCTTAAAGTCCCTTTTTTTGCTGTAAAAGACATGTTGTCTTGAACAAAGACATTATCAATTCCTAATTCATGAAAATTACTTGTTGAATATGTTTCCATGAAATAACCGCGGTGATCACCATGAATATCTGGCTCAATGATAACCACACCAGGGATTTTAGTTTCAATTTTTTTCATTTGTCTACCTCTTATTGATCTATAAATTTACCGTCTAATACATCTTTTAAATATTTACCATATTGGTTTTTCTTATACAACTCATATGATGTATTAAGCTGGTCTTTGGAAATCCACCCGTTATTATAAGCGATTTCTTCAAGACATGCAATCTTCCGGTTTTGATGAGTTTCTACAGTTTTAACAAAGTTAGTTGCATCGACTAAACTTTCATGAGTTCCTGTATCTAACCAGGTAAATCCTTGTCCTAATAAAGTTACATCTAAAGTACCATTATCTAGATAGATTTTATTTAAATCAGTAATTTCTAATTCGCCACGGGCACTTGGTTTAATACTTTTAGCGAATTCAACAACATTTTTATCATAGAAATATAGCCCTGTAACAGCATAATTAGATTTAGGATTAGCTGGTTTTTCTTCTAGTGAAACAGCTTTACCATTTTCATCAAATTCAACAACCCCAAATCTCTCAGGATCATCAACATAATATCCAAATACGGTTGCTCCACTAAACTTATTAGCAGCTTCTCTTAAACGTTTACCTAAGCCATGACCATGGAAAATATTATCCCCTAAGACCATTGCACATCCTTCACCATCAATAAATTCTTCACCAAGAATAAATGCCTGAGCTAATCCATCAGGAGAGGGTTGTACTTTGTATTGAAGTGAAATCCCAAATTGGCTGCCGTCACCTAATAGTTCTTCAAAACGAGGAGTATCATCAGGTGTCGAGATGATTAGGATATCTTTGATTCCAGCTTCCATCAAAATACTTAATGGATAATAAATCATTGGTTTGTCATAAATTGGTAATAATTGTTTACTTGTTACTTGAGTTAGAGGATATAATCTTGTTCCAGATCCTCCAGCTAATACAATACCTTTCATATTAAAAAGCCTCCTTTATTTCATCATAATCTTAAACCATTACGTAACGTAAGGGTCAAGTGTTATTGTATAATGATATTAAAGTTTTAGTACTAAAAAGATGTCTAAAAGAATTAATTAGTAATTGTATTGTATAAAAAACAATTATGATTTAAAATAGATAAAGTTGAAAGTAATGATGAAAGAGTGAGAAAATGAAAGATATCAGAAATATAATCGGAATATTATTAGGTAATACAATTTATGCTTTAGGAGTAACGATGTTTATTTTACCTAATAATTTAATTACAGGTGGAACAACAGGGATGGCGTTGTTAGTAAATGCGACGACTGGATTTTCAATAACTGTCTTTGTTTCAATTTTTAAATGTCAGTATGTTTTTAATTGGGTGGAAAGTATTAGGGAAAAAGTTTGCTTTAACGACTTTGATCAGTTCTTTTTACTATCCATTCATTTTAGGGATTCTTCAAGGTGTTTTTAAAAATGAAATGATGAGTAAAGATACATTATTATGCGTTATTTTAGCGGGATTAATGATTGGTACAGCAATCGGGTTAGTAATTCGTTGTGGAGCTAGTACTGGAGGAATGGATATACCGCCATTGATCCTAAATAAAAAATTAGGTATTCCTATTTCAGTAAGTATGTATGGTTTTGATTTTATTATTTTACTAGGACAAATGGTCATTCGTAATCGAGAAATGGTTTTTTATGGATCTTGCTAGTGCTGATCTATACTGTTGTCTTAGATAAAGTATTGGTTATTGGAAAATCACAGATGCAAGTCAAAATAGTTAGCGCTAAATTTAATGAGATAAATGAAAAGATTATTAGTGTTCTTGATCGGGGAACTACACTGATTCATAGTGAGACGGGTTTTAAGCATAATCAGTACCCAGTAGTTTTAACAGTTGTAAATAATCGAGAGTTGACCCAGTTAAATAATTATGTTTATGACATCGATCCTGATGCCTTTATGATTATCAATAAGGTAAATGAGGTTAGGGGAAAAGGCTTCTCAAGTGCAAAAAAATATGAAAATAAATAAAACGGCTAATATGCAGCGCTCGCCTAAAGTCAGTCTAACTTTAGGCGGGACACTACAATAGGCCGTTTTGTTATAATCTTTTATAGTTATTTAAATCTAGTAATGAAGCAGCATCTTGATCACAAATAACCGTAAAGTTAGGATGCAGTTTTAAAATGGTAGCTGGTAATTCGTCAGTGATTGGTGAATCAAGCATTTGCTTTAAAATTTCTGCTTTTTCTTTACCTGTGACAATCATTACTAGGTGTTTTACTCGCATCAAACTCTTTGGACCCATTGTTAAAGTTACCGGTTGTTGGGGTTTATCAGCATAAGCGGGATTAACCGCATTTTTAATTTTGCGTTCTAATGCATAAGTATAGCTGTCCATTGGTGTACAGCGAGGACAGTTACTACAAAAGTGACCATCAAATCCTAACCCAATCAGCATTGCATCGATTTCTCCGGCATTACGAATCTGTTCATCAAAGGTTTCCCAATTGTCCATAGTAGTGATATGAACTCGATCGGCAGGAATATTAGCTGGTTCAAAAAACACTTTTTGCATTTCTTTCCAGTTTTCACCATCTTCTTTAGCTGTTTTTCCAATATATGGGGCTTCATCGAATAAATAATATTGCACATCAGCGAATTTTGCTTGATCTTTAACATATGGAATCATCATTTTATATAATAATTCGGGTGAACGACCAGCGGTTAGTGAAATATTTACACGCTTATCTTGCATCATTGTTCCGAGTAAAATTTGCATCGCACTTTCACTCATTTTTTCTTTTGAATCTTCAATAATTAATTTCATAATCTTTCTCCTTGATTTTCATATTTTATGAAACATCTTGGATAAAGAAGTAAAGCTTACACAAAGGCTATTCTAAGGCAATAAAGATATTAGGTCAAGGTAATTTTGGTAAAATAATTAATAATATTTATATTTTTTTAAAAATAACTTTTTTTAGCTATTTTTTTCATTTTATCATAAATTCAACTAAAATAATTAGTGATTTCCAAATATTGGAAATTATTTCGCAATTATGCAAAATAATTGTTTATAGACTGGTTGAGTTTATATAATCATGGGGAGGTTAAAAGAAGGGAGGAATTAAAATATGAATTTTATTGAAAAATTCAATGAGATTGCCAATAAGACTTTAGTTCCAATTGCTAATAAACTTGGGAACCAGCGTCATTTGGCAGCAATTCGTGATGGTATGGTAGTGGCGATTCCATTATCGATTTTAGGTGGTTTTTGTTTAATTATTTCAACTCCACCATTTACGCCAAAGAGTTTACCGGATTGGGGAGTAATTAGTGATCTATTAATTGGCTGGTATAATTGGGCTCAGGCCAATGCAACGGCTTTGCGACTGCCGTACAATATGACAATGGCATTAATGGGGCTATTTGTTGCTATCGCGATCGCATATCATTTGGCTAAAAGATATGAAATGTCAGGATTAAATGCAGCGATTGTTTCAACCACAGTATTTTTATTGATTTGTGCACCAACAACAACTGCGGTATTGACTAGTGCAATTAGTGAGGGGGCCAACACTAATGATCTATTAGCATAGGCAGCTAGTTTTATTCCTACGACCTACCTAGATGCTAAAGGTATTTTTACTGCTATTATTGTTTCTATCGGCTGTGTTGAAATAATGAGGGTGATGTTGAAGAAAAATATTCGTTTTAAGATGCCTGAGGGAGTTCCTCCAGCAATCGCTTCATCATTTGATTCAATTTTACCACTATTTGTTTGTATGGGAGTCTTCTATGGCTTATCTGTTTGTATGGGAGTCTTCTATGGCTTATCATTGATTATTCAAAATATTAGTGGTGAATTATTACCTAGTTTGATCATGACGATTTTAGCACCAGCAATTTCAGGATTAGATTCATTACTTGGAATTTGTTTAATTACAATTATTGCTCAAACTTTCTGGTTCTTTGGTTTACATGGTGCAAGTATTACGCAGCCAATCAGACTGCCGTTTATGCAAATGTATTTAATGGCAAATATCACTGCTTTTTCAGCTGGTGAGCCAATTGTCAATTTCTTTACTCAACCATTTTGGTCTTATGTAATTACACTTGGTGGCGGAGGTGCAACATTAGGTTTATGTATTCTCTTGTTACGCTCAAAATCAGTAGAGTTAAAGACATTAGGTAAATTATCAATCGGACCAGCAATTTTTAATATCAATGAGCCAATCATCTTCGGGTTACCAATGGTCTTGAATCCGTTAATGATGATACCATTTATTTTTGTACCGGTAATTAATACAATTATTGCTTATACTTGTATGGCTTTAAATATTGTTGGAAAGGGCGTAGTTGAGACTCCATGGACAACTCCGGCACCGATTGGCGCAGCCTTGGGCTGTATGGATATCAAAGCGGGAATCATGGTTATTATCTTAATTATTTTGGATATGCTACTTTATTATCCATTCTTTAAATTAATGGAAAAACAGAAATTAGCTGAAGAAAATAGCTAATTTATTAAAAGTTGATACAATCAAGGATAAAGATAAACTTACACACCAAAAAGAGATTTTAAATCTCTTTTTATTTTAAAAATTTATTGGAGAAGAAAAATGAGTAAAAAAAGAGATAATAAAAGAAAAGTAGAGATAAAAGGCTACGATATTGCTAAGTTGCGATTTCAGCGTTTTTTAGCAATGGTCATTGATTGGTACATTAGTAATATGATTGTCGCTATTCCTGTAACTTTTTTTCTTAGGGGTAAGGACTATATTCAACCATATTCTTTTCAACTAGAAACATATGGCTATAAAATAGGAATGATCTATGGTCTGTTTGTTGTAGTTGTTGGGATTTGTTATTATTTTTGCTGTTCCGACATATATAATGGAAAGGTCAAACTTTAAGGAAAGAAAATTTGTAAAACTACAAGTTGTTAAAACTGATGGACAAAAAGTGGATACAAAAACAATGTTTTTAAGAGAAATCATTGGTGCAGTAGTAATAGAAGGTGGGGATTGTCGTTTCAGCCACGTATATCCGTAAATTAATTGGCTTATTGATTACAGCGAGATTATTCCGATTCTTAAATATGGAGCGTATGCAATAACCCTCGCTTCAATTATTTATGCGTATTTTAATCCTTTATCACAATCTTTTCATGATAAACTAGCAAGAACAGTAGTAATTAGAAAATAAAATTAGACATTTTAACTGTTCATGATATACTATTGAATTATTAATAGATTTTATGAAGGGTGGAACTGGTATGTATAATTTAACGATTATCTTGTTATCAACGATCAATAGCGAATTAATTAATTCTAATAATTATCGAATTGCTAAATATATTTTAGAGAACATGCGGGCTCTGGAGGATATCTCCATAACCGAATTAGCGAAAGAGTGCTATGTGTCTAATTCTAGTATTTCTAGGTTTTGCCGTGATATTGGCTTACGAGATTATAATGAGTTAAAAAGTCAATTGCAAAGTACCAGCCAGCTCACCAGTATGCCAAAAATAAATTCTATTATCAAAGTTATCAAAAAGAGGTTCCTGGTCAATCCTTTGTTGAAGGGGTTATAGAAAATTTACAATTATTAAAGAGAACAATTAACGAAAAAGATATTTATAATTGGTAACTGATATTGCGAATTATTCAAATGTTGCAGCCTTTGGATATATGCAATCACAAAGTGTTGCCCAAAATTTACAATATGATCTTCAAACATGCCATAAATTTATTCATACATCAATGAAATATAGTGATCAAATTGAATATATCAATAATGCTGATAGTAGTAATTTGATTATTATTTTATCAGAATCCGGTACTTATTTTAAACGAGCTTTTGAAAGAAAGACATTATTTAGAAATACTAATGACAAACCTAAAATATATTTAATTACTTGTAATTCGGATATTGAAATTCCCTATGTAGATTACTATATTCGCTATGAAAGTATTAATGACTATGCCAGTCATCCATATTCATTAGCAGCCATTACGGGAATGATCTGTACATGTTATGCGGAGCGGTATCTAGAGGCTCCTGAACCAATTTAAAAAGTAAAGCGACTCCTAAAAGAGTCGCTTTACTTCGTACAAATAAATAAACCAGAGTCCTTGGTGATCTTAATCCCCTGGGATTCTTTGATTAAATCTTCGATATATATTTTAAATTCTTTTAGTCGATTACCAAGGTATTCGTTTTGATTACCATGACAACTAAGAATATAATCGATAAGTGGTTGGGCTTCAGTTATTAACAAATAATCTTCATATTTTTTTAATTCCACATAATTAAAATAGCTTTTTAAAATATCTTTACCATTTCAAGACCGAAACGTTCAGGAAGAGGATCATCAGATAAAGAGATACGTGAGTCAAAGTTTTGAGCAAGTTCGCTAATTTCCTGCATATGATATTTACTGTAGGTCGTGCAATAAAAAGTACCATTATTCTTTAAGACACGAGTTATTTCAGTTAAACCTTGTTTTAAATCCTTTAAATAAAAAGCATGTGATTAGCAACAATTGTATCAAAGTAGTTATTTTTAAAAGGAATACTTTGGCAGTCTGCAACAATATAATTATAATCATTTCCAAGTTTTTGACGAATTTCATCTATCATTCCCTCAGAATTATCTGATAAGAAGATTTCTCGATTACGAAGATTATATGTATTGTTCTCCCATAATTTACCATTCCACAACCGAGCTCTAATAGACGATACACGGTGGAAAAATCAATTTGTTCAAAAATCCAGGGAAACCAGCCTTGCTGGTTTATTGAAAATTTGTCATGCAGTTTGATTCGTGTATCAAGATTTTTAGCATTCATATATTGCGTGACAAGATTATCATCAATTGTTGATAAGCGGATCAGTTCAATAATTTTGTCCCAGGCGATATTTTTTTTTATTGATTAGACGCTCTGTTTGCTTTTAAAGAATCTTTTAGATTGGTTAAATGTTTGATTTTCTGATCAATTAGATTGGTTTGCAGTTTAATCGACTCTTTAAAGTTATCCTGGTTATTATCTTGAATAAGAGGATAAATTTCTTCAAGTGAGAATCCTAATTCTTTTAGTGAGAGGATCTTTTGAAGGGTAATTAAATCACGATTGCAATAGCGGCGATATCCGTTATCAAGAATTTTTGTTGGTTTTAAAAGACCGATTTTATCATAATATCTGATTGTTCTTAAGGTGACACCTGCCATTTTCGCAAATTCACCAGTTGAATATAGTTTTCCATAGTTATATTATAAGGTGAAGTGTTGTTTTTTTAAAGAAAAATAAATTTTTAATCTAATTTAGAAACGAATATATTATTGTGTTAGAAATTTGTTAGAAATTGTTAAAGATTATGTTAAAATTAAATTTGGTGATAGTAATGAGTAAAAGGCATAGAGCTGTATCAATAATTATATTTAGTATTTTTTATTTTATCGTTAATGATTTGTACTTCGGTATTGTGGTGTAATCGTACTTTTGGAAAAGTAGATATGGATCAGTTGTTGTTTACTGTATTAGCTCCGACAACAAGTACTGATCATGGTATTATTATTAGCTGGATTTTAGAATCACTTGTTTTTTCTTTGGTAATAATGGTAATTGTTTTAATTTCTTACTATTTGATAAGAAAATATTGGGCAAATAGATTTGTGAAACCAAGATTTTTATATGTGATTAATCGTCATCTATGGGTTTTAGGAGTTGTTTTATTGGCAGGTGCGTTATCTATGGCAGAAAGTAATTTTGGGGTATTTGACTATTTGCGCAAAAGTAATCAAAAAACGGAAATATATGAGCCGAAAAAGATTGCTGTAAAGAAAGAGGTTTCGGACGGAGATCCAGAACTTATTTATGCTGATCCAACGAGTGTTGCAGTTTCTGGTGAGAATCCTAATAATTTAATATATATATATTTAGAGTCTTATGAAAATACGTTCATGGATGTTGTTAATGGCGGTATCAAAGAAATTAATTGTTTACCTGAGCTGACTCAATTAGCCAATGAGAATATTAGTTTTTCAAATAATGACAAAGCTGGAGGGGCTTTGGGGTTTACTGGAACTACTTGGACGATAGCTTCAATGGTAGGGCAGTCATCAGGCTTGCCATTAAAATCAGAAGTAGCTAATGATATGAGTAATTATGCTAAATTTATGCCGGGAGCAAAAATGATTGGTGATATTCTTGCGGAAAATGGTTATATTCAGGAATTTTGTATTGGAGGTAATGCGACTTTCGCGGGGACTGATAAGCTGTTCGAACAACATGGAAACTATAAGATCGTAGATATAAAGCCCTTAAGAATGATGGACGAGTGCAACGAGGTGAAGTGTGCGAGTGGGGAATAAATGATCAGGGCTTATTTAGAATTGCTAAGGAGGAGATAACTAACTTAGTCAATAGTGGTCAAAAATTTAATTTTACAATGGCAACAATAGATTGCCATACAACCGATGGAATTAAATGTTCACTTTGTCCGAATACCTATTCAAATAGATATGAGAATATTTATGCTTGTCAATCAAAACAAGTAAATAATTTTATCTCATGGTGTAAGGAACAGTCCTGGTTTGCAAATACAACAATTGTTTTAGTTGGTGATCATAATACTATGGCGGTTAAATATACTAAAGATATTCCTGCTGATTATGTTAGAACGACATATAACTGTTTTATTAATTCTAAAGTATCGAGTAATAATATAAAAACAGACAGTTCAGTCATTTAGATATGTTTCCAACTACGTTAGCAGCTATGGGATTTAAAGTAGATGGAAATAAGTTAGCTTTAGGTACAAATCTTTTTAGTAGTTTACCTACAGCGATTGAAAAGTATGGTCAGGCTTATATTGAGGCTGAAGTTCAAAAGAGTTCAACTTTTTTAGATGAGAATATTTATAAGTTTAATTAAGTATTGCGTTGATTTTTATTATATGTTTCAGAAAGTCTAGAAAAGAGTCTAATAAAATTATTTAAAGAATATTTTAGATAGATATGCTTATAGTATGAAATCTTGATAATATATTTATTTACCATGATTCAAAGATATGGGTATTTATCTGAAGATTACAATAAGTTCAAAGGATGATAATAAGATTGAAAATTATAATGGTCATAATTTTGTGAGACTTCAGCTATTGTATATGGTAAAGCTAATGGCAATAATAAAGATAAAAATGAACAAAAAAAGCTTGATAATGCAGGTATAACTAAAAATAAATTTGTTAAGTGGGCATAAGATTATTAAAAAAACTACAAATTTTCTAATGAGTATTTATTAATTGTAAAAGTCTATAATTTTATATTTTACTGATATTAAATAGCTATATTTACTTAAATGTAGATAAAATTTATTTTTGTAAAGTAGTATTTATCACTACTATATTGTATAATTATATATAGCGATGGAGAGAAAATCTGAAGAAGCTATTTGAAATTGTATTGGTACTATTTTTATGTATTGGAATGGTTGGGGGCAGTAGTAAATCAGATAATTCGAGTGGCTCAAACAGCTCAGAATTAAAAACTAATTCAGAAATAAGTAAGTTTTAGAAGCTACCGGGTATGCAACAGAATATGGAGAAAATCTTGAGGCAAGTGTTGATGCATTTGCTAGAAATAAAAAGTAGGTCAAGTATTTATTTTTTATGAAAATTACGAAGATATGGGCTTGACATATCAATCTAATGAAACAGTGTTATTTGTTGATGAGCGATCAACATTAAATCTTTAAAATAATGGTGTATTTAAGGTTGGAGTGGATTTAGAGGCTGGAATATATAATATTAGTCTATGTGGTGATAATTCATATTATGGGACTGTGTTTCTTAATGATGATGAAAAAAATTGAAATTGGATCAAATGATTTTGGCTTTACTGATGATATTCAAATAAAAGTCAATGATAGAGAATATTTAGTAAGTGCTGTAATTACTAAAGTTTAGTAAATATAATGTGTAAAAAATTCTGTTTAGAAGAGTAACTCTAAATATACTGTACTAAAGTCGTTAAGTTTTATAAAATTAATTAAATAGTTTTTAGAATGTTGTTAAGTGAAGAAAAGTATATACCAGAAATATTAATTATAACATTTTTCTTATTAATTTTTAATAGTCAATAGCTTTCTTATTGTATAACCATAAATTATTTCGTAAGCATTATAGGAGAGAATGCTCGAAAAACTATCTGTGACATGAGTGCAAGTATAGTTTTATAAAGATAATATTGTCTTTATTTAAAATTGGATTGGAGTATTTAACTGTTTTTTGTATGTTAAATATTTTAATTGGTTATATTAGTATTCAAAATATTAATATTAGTTATATGGAAGAAGTAGGAGAGTTAAGTTTTTGGCTCTTCTATTTTTTGATATAATATTTTATTGATTTTAAAAA
>ENA-OQLB01001114-OQLB01001114.1-human-gut-metagenome-genome-assembly--contig:-NODE-1114-length-12472-cov-2.100770_pt1 | contig 12472 bp, 20 predicted proteins | sample MGYA00242656_ERZ504813 | MGnify/ENA primary metagenome ERZ504813 (study PRJEB26092, sample SAMD00036388) | human gut metagenome | host: Homo sapiens | study: EMG produced TPA metagenomics assembly of... | reverse complement strand
TAAACATCTGGAAAGACCTACGGTACCGAAACTTTTATAAGAGATAAGAAAAAAGCTCAGACTAACTCCTGCCGGAGAAATCTTACGTTCTGCTCTGGAGACCATGAGAAATGATGAAAATACGTTAAAAAAACGGATGCAGGAAAGTATAGAAGAAAAAAAAAAAGTTCTGACCTTTGGCGTAACAATGACCATTGGCGAATATGCGATCGTACCTGCTCTTTCCCGTTTTATCAAAACACATCCGGATATGGATTTTCACATCCGATATGGCAACACGCAGACCCTTCTCACCTATCTTCACGAAGGAACGATCGATTTTGCAATTGTGGAAGGATATTTTAGCGGTGATCATTACGAGACACGTGTCTACAAAACAGAAGAATACATTGCTGTTTCCTCCGCCCATCACACATTTCAAAACCAGTACACAATCTCCGAGACCTGACATCTGAACGTCTCCTGATTCGAGAACACGGCTCTGGTACCCGGGCAATCCTGACCAAAACACTGGCATTGAAAAATATGTCTGTCAAAGATTCCGACATCTTGTGGAAATCGAAAACATCCACACGATCGTCACTCTGTTAAAAGAAGATTGTGGAATTTCTTTTCTCTATAAATCTGCAGTGGAACAAGAATTAAATGAAGGAATGTTAGTACAGATCCCACTATCTGATTTCATGATTATGCACGACTTCACCTTTCTGTGGAATAAAAACAGTATCTTTTCGCAGGAATATGATGCTGTTTTTAAAGAATTGAGAGGGGCTGTTGCAAAATAGATGAGTAAACATCTATGGAGCAATAGCTCCCTTTTTATGCCTAAAAGTAAAAAACGGACTCCGAAGAGTCCGCAATCCATGGTATAATTAAGTATGACAAAATACATAAAATACCATAAAAATTATACCGAATTTGGCGAGCCTTATCAACTGGTTTTGCCATTAAATTTGGAAGGTCTAGTTCCTGATGATGATTCTGTGGAAGATCAACGGTTTTTCAACATTTCTGACACGTTTGCTTTTTCAACACATTCCACTACGTGGGATGCCTCCAGCGTCTCACTCAACACCCAGGAAATGATTTTTCTTGAATACAGATCCATCACACTGGTATAACCTTCTGAAATTGTACATCCCTTAACATTTAAGTAACTGGAAATACTTAATTTCACCAGATTCTCAAATGTTGGTGCTGTAAATACATTATAAATACAAGGCTTCACATTACTCCGCATTACACTTTAAAGCTACATATGTTCAATATAAAATTCATCCTGACAACTTCGCCCCTCATTTTTTAATAGTAATTTATGCTCATCATATGAACGCATTCCATTCACACGAAGTATTTCCCCTATATTCTGTCTGCTACTTGGAATGATTCTACTCTGTACCCAACGCATACTCCAATCTGATTCATGGTTCGGATACCTTTTTTCAAAAGTAACGACATCATAAACGGAGCTTCCTTTGGCGTAACATTTTCCGGAATCTCAATTGTGTATTTCTTTGCTTTCTCATCATAATTTAATATTCCGACAATTTTATTTCTATTATTTCTCCTGATTGCGTACCTGTTCAAAAAAACACCACCTTTTCCAATCATCTCCCATATTTTATTCCTATGACCCTCCGATAAAACATGCTTTATACCACTAAAAATATAATCCTGATCTTCTTTTTTTTAATTTCCAAATCTGTAAATCGTATCCTTTTGGTATCAATGACAGATTATACTCTAAAGATTTTGATCCAATATAATTATTAACCGGAAAATCTCTCATCACGTCCGTTTCTTTCCCAGAAGTTTTTCATTACCATATGTTGAAAACAATAACGATACTCCCTGATCAAACAAAGGAGCTATTCTCACACTATCGTCTTCATCATTTCTTAACACTTCCAGATTGCTTCCATGACGGTCTCTATTGGCAATCAAATAATCAATGCAAAACATCTGGTACATATATAATTCCCAATTGTTTCTTATTGCAAATTCTAACGGAGATTCATTTCCTTCTTTTTGCAAATCATAATACAAATCATATGCCAACTTTCTTCATTATCCTTACGAAAGTTTTCCGAAACAGAAAGCCATGTTTCCTGTTCTTTTCCATCTATGATAATCTGCGCATGTATCAATTTATATTTCACATGGGGAATTCTCAAAATATCCATTACTCGACTTACAATCAATTCATTTACACATTCATGCCCAAATACACCGCGATAACTATCATAATTCGATAGTTTATAATATAATCTTTTTCCATTCACTTCTTCATATGCTTTCAGAAAACATCCCGGGGTTCCCGGTGACATTCATCAATGCTGACACAAATTCACATTGCCTGTTTTCTAATACCTATATAGATTATACCATTATCTTCTAATAAAATACACATCAAAAACTCCCCAAGACCGAAGTCTGAGGAGTCGAAAAATCTTTTTTGAAATTGTACGTTCCGAAACGTATAATTAACGTTTTGAGAACTGTGGTGCTCTACGAGCTGCTTTGAGACCGTATTGCGCGAGTTTTTGAGCTGTTTTTCCTTGATATTCCGGGCTTTTCCGGCTTTCTGCTTCTCAGTTATCCGGTGTGCGGACCATAAAAAACGGCCTTTTTTCATTCAGCGATAGCCTGATGAAACGCACCATTTACTACCCCAAACAACTCCTCTGGTTTATTATACTTCACTTTTGCATAGATGTCCATAGTTGTTTTGCTATTTTCGTGTCCGGCAAGGTATTGTACTGTCTTTGGATCAACGCCCGCATAGAGAAGATTGGTGATGTAAGTGTGCCGCAGCTGATGAGGTGTCACATCAAAGTCCAGCGTATATTTGATTTGGGGTTGATTCTTCTGGGTCATACCCAGCGTTGGAGTAACCGTATATTTGATACTCTCCCCATTTACATACTTATAATAGTTCCGGGGCTTAGTGGAGCGGACAACGACATACTGCCACACTCTTTGGAACTGCGAGGCAGCCAGTGCTCTCCTTTGCTGTCAGCGATCACATAATCTGATATGGAATTTTCTTTCGTTTCTCTCAGACAGTCCACCAAACACTTCGGTATCGGAATATCCCTTTTTGCCGCCGGAGTCTTTAGCACCGTAGAAACCACGGGTCTGTTATGCTCTGTACGCCATGCCCGCCTCACCGATAGATAAGGTGTATCCTCGTCCAGAAACACACAATCCCATTGCAGTGCAAGAATTTCTTCCCGACGCAGACCGGAATACAAACCGAGCATAATAAACAAATATGGAGGAAGCCCCTTGACTGTATCCAGAAGCACGGCTACCTGCTGATCTGTCAATGCCTCCTTCTTTTTTGTCGGTTTTCCGCCTTTACCGGATATTCCCGCACAGGGATTGTGTTCAAGAATTTGGTTTCTCTCTGCCGCATAAAAAATGCACTTGAGCAGCATATTGACCTTATTGTATAAGCCTTCCGATTTCTTTGACAATGGAACAAGAGCCAGCCGAATATCGTCAGCAGTCACTTCTTCCATATACATCTCTCCCAGAGGTTTGATGATATAGTTTGTCATATCCCTCGTATAACCTCTGAGTGTAGACGCAGACACCTTTGCCGACTGCATCAGCAGCCACTTCTCTCCATACTCAGCTACTGTCGGGTGCTGCCGGTGAAAGATAATTTCTTCCACCTTCTTCCGGGCCTCTAACTGCTTCTCGTACAATTCTTCACAAGTAGCGGCATACAAACTCAACTCTTTGCCATCTGCATCCGTAATCCTGGTTCTGTAATACTGGATTCCTTTCAATGTAATGGCCCCATACTTCGGGATCTGTGTTTTCTTTTTTTGCCATCTTTGATCGTCCTTTCTTGATAATGTGTAGTCTCCGTATCTACACTCTCTTTTTATCAGAAAGCCTCGATTTAATCAAAGATACGGCTGATGTAAAACAAAGAGCGAGACATCCTTGCCTCGCTCCTGCTTTACTTCCTATTTTATTATTACTGTGCTGCGTCCCAGCTTGCAAACGCGCAACTCATTGATCTGACCAGCTCATCTGGTCTGTTGTACTTAACCTTTGCATAAATGTCCATGGTAATCTTGCTGCTTTCATGGCCTGCCAGGTATTGAACCGTTTTGGATCTACCGATGCATGAATGAGATTGGTAATGTAAGTATGCCGCAGCTGATGGGGTGTTACTTCAAAGTCCAGACTGTAAACCACTTTTCCGTTATGAGCGGCCTTTTCTCCCAAGACAGGTGTGACAGTATGCTTTACTCTTTTCCATCTTCATACCGATAATAGCTCCGCTCCTTGACCGTCCTCGTAACAATATACTGCCAAAGTCGCTTAAACTGCGTGTAGGACAGCGGTTCGCCGTCCCGGTTTGAAACCACATACTCCGAAGTCGATGTTTCCTTTGCTGCTTTCAAACACTCAGCCAAGCAAACAGGAAGAGGGATATTTCTCTCCGCAGCCTTGGTTTTCAATTCGTCTGAGATTACCGGTCTGTTGTGTTCTGTGTGCCATGCCCGCCTTACCGTCAGATATGGAGTATCCGTATCCAGATATACTGAATCCCATTGCAGAGCAAGAATTTCTTCCCGGCGCAGCTGCATATAAACCAATCATGACAAAGACATAAGGCGGCAAATCTCGGATAGCATCCAAAAGGCGTGCTGCCTGTTCATCTGTCAAAGCCTGACGATCCTCTTGTGGAACACCGCCACCTTTTGTCGTGAGATAAATCGTCGGGTTATGGTCAATGATCCTGCTTTCCATCGCTGCGCGAAAGATAGATTTGTAAAGGATTACCACAGATTTATAAACCGATGCAGATTTCTTGGAAACCGGAACAAGGGCAAGCTGAATATCATCCAGGCTAACCTCACCCATCCGTTTATCTCCCAATTCCGCTATAATATGCCGCCTGACCTTTGAGGTGTAATCCGTCAAAGTAGTAGCTCGTACATGAACCGACTGCATCAGCAGCCACTTTTCACAATACTCTGCAACTGTGGGCGTTTTCCGATGAAAAGTAGCATTCTCAATCTGTTCCAACGCAAGAGTTTCTTTGTTATATAGTTCTTCAGGTGTTTTTGCGTAGAGAGCTACGAGCTTTCCATTCGCATCTTTGATTCTCTCCTATAATATAGGACACCTCTTTTCATAACTGTGCCATATTGGGGAAGCATTATTTTTCTATTTGCCAATTCCTCCACCTCCTAAAAAAGATCTCCAGCGCTGTACCTTTGTTTTATCAAACATCTCTGATTCCATCAAGGATACGGACCGGCTCACGATCTTCCGCTTCGAGGCTTACGGTAAGTTGTGCTTCTCTCAACAGGCTTTGCCCTGTGCGTACATTTTGCGATATACTCCTGGAGACCCGCCGCAGTAAAATACACACAGCCATTCTGAACATACTGCACATAAGAGATCAAGCCGTTGTTACGGGCGGCATCCAGCGTTGCTATGCTGATTCCTAAGATTTCAGCCGCTTCTTTTCGTGTAATGAGTTTTTCCATAGACCATATTCCCTCCAATCTATCAAGGTTATCATCGTGCTTTCAAAATCACATGAATACGCTGGCAGCCGAAACTGCCAGCGCATGGTATCTGATTTTGAATAGAAAGCGACCAACAAAGAAAGTAATCGCTTCCTATTTTAATATGACTCAATTCTCGCCACATTTGCCACGCAACCCTGACGATGGAACATAGCAGGTCTCCGCTGGCGCAGTTGTCATAACTCCGCAGCGTCGTTTTACTCGTGCGCCGCAGGGTTCCCCCAAGTCTTTAGGAGGCCGTGAGGAAGTATCTTTAAGCCCCCGTGCAGTCCTCGCGCCGGATCTGCCACCATCCGCTTTGTGAAATCGTAGATCGCTCCGAAACAGCTTTGTTCATCACCTCCCTGGCTGCTCCATCTTCGCGGCGTTCCACACTCGCTCGTACACGGGTTATGTACCTGTTATGCTGTCTATGAAATTGTCAAAGTGCTGTCGAAGGGGGAAAACTTCTCCTTCTTATTAACTCTGACAAAAAGAGCAAAAAACAGGCGCTTCAAACGAAATTTTATCAAAATATTTTTGTTATAAGATGCAAAATAAGAACTCATCCAGTTTTATCTCCACTCTGATTAGTAGTACAATCTAAGAAAGAACGAAAATGTTTTACCCAAATTTATTCATAATTTATTTACAATTAAATTCCTAGCCGTACAGCAGAAAAATGATGACGAAAGATGATGCAAATGCTATAATGTTTGCATATAGATATGACAATTTGACCATATCGGAATCTTTATTCAAACAGATGATTGGAGATATTGCTATTATGAGAAATCCATGGCCAATTTTCAGCATTGCGGCTCTCTCCGGAGCTGCGTGCCTGATATATGATCACTTTTTTTCTTACGAGACTATGTGGATTGCTGTTGTAGTGTTTCTTGCGCTGCTTGCTCTATGCTTTTTCGCATATTGCAAATATGAACACTGGCTGGCAAAGAAACTTAACCCCTATGTGGTGGCGTATCAAAGCGACCATAATCTTGAGAATTTGAAACAGGGATTGGATCGCTGGCGTCCTTGGGCACTCAGCAAGCATTCCAAAAACATCATTACAGCGAACTGGTTCTCCGCTCTGCTGGAACAACAGCGCTGGACAGAAGCGGAAGAAACTTTGGAGCAGTTGCATCGAGCAAAAAATACGCAGGATAAACTGGGGTATCACCTACTTCGTGAAGATTACGCAAGGGCGATCGGAGACACTGAATTAGAGAAGCAGGAACGACTTCTAAGCGAACAGCTAAAAACCCAGCTTGGAAATAAAAAGGGAGAATCAAGAATACCCGCAAGCGCCAAAGAGAGTAAATATGCTTTCTTTTGCTGGCTCTCTTTCAGCGTTGGTCTGGCACTGTTCGGAATCATCAGCAATATCGCCACCGGGGACTCAATCCTTGGATCGTTTGGAGCCGGAGTTTTTATTTTGGGCTTGTTCTCGTTCCCAGTCTGCTTGATCTGCTGATTCTCTGGTTGATCCGGCGCAGAAAGGAGGCTGCTAAATGACTTATATCCTCCCGGTACTCTATGTAATTGTGTCTTATACATTCTTTCTTTTGGCAGTTCATTTTGGCAATGCAATCACATTGCAGATAGTATCGATCCTTCTGCCTTATTATGGGATCGTCAATTTGATTGTTGTGCTGACCGTAGGAAGAAAGTGGTCGAGAAAAACATTGCTGAACTGCACTTTGATTATCAAGTATGGACTAATCCCGTTCTACCTGATCGGAGGGAGCATCACTGTATATGTAACGCTGATGGCATTCTTCCCATTGCCGCTGATGGCGTTGTTCGGACTGGTAACCATTGTTTTTTTGATTTTGGGATACGGAATTCTATTAGGGGCAGCTCCCTATGCTATCGCTTATCTGATAAAGTCATGCAAAGACGGCATACATCCGAAATGGTTGGCGGTTTTAGCTGGAATCTGCCAGTTCTTCTTTTTCCTTTGATGTACTTGCAATGATGGTTCTGACATTAAAGGAGCGGCACAGGGTCAAAACGACGATTGCCGTTTTCTGTGCAATGTGTCTTGCGCTCCTGCTTATCGTACTCTATGTGGTCATGACGCTGATAGGGGCATAATCGACCTTTATATAGGATATGAGTTGTTCATACATAAAACAAATTTGATAGAATCGCAAAAAGGATTTACGCTTATGAAAAACAATGGATTGCTTTACTGACAGGATGTGTGCTGGTATGCAGTATGCTGGCCGGATGCGGCTCAAAACCTCAGACATCAGCTCCGGCAGCTGCGGGCAGCGATAAAGGCTGTACGGATGAGGCCATTCTGTCTCAGCTGAAAAATGACGGGACACCTGAGTTCGTACTGGATGGCACTTACTACACACTTCCTTTGGAAACTTCCCAGCTGATACAAGCCGGCTGGAGTTTGGAAACGGAAGAATATGATGCAGCAGAGGTTTCTCTGCAACCCGGCGAGCGTATTTATGGGGAACTTTCCAAAGACGATCAGGAAATAGATGTTGCAATCGTAAATGCCGGGACAGAGCCATGCAAGCTGCTGAGGGCGGAACGGTGTAGAACTGGAATACTCTGCCGATAAGGATCAACCAAATCCTGATTTCTTTGTAACGCTCAATGGGATCAACTGTGCGATGTCCAACGCAGCTTTACAAAAGGCGCTGGAAGGGGTAGACGGATATAAACTGAATTCCGCAGGAAATATCGACATCAATCGTACTGTTGATGATGATGAAATTGCTGTTTATAAAGTCATTCTGGATGATGACTACACAGCAATCACGCTTGCTTCGGACAATGTTTTTGAATACAAGGATTATCAGCCGCAAGAGGTAAAAGAACAGGCATCTAATGAAAAGATTGCCGCTTACAAGGATACTACAAAAGCCGAGATGGAGCCGTATGCTCAGGATTTCAATGCGATCATCGAGGGATATGAAGAAAATATGGTCGTTGGATTTTACAGTGAAGGTACTATTTGGGGCGAAGAAGTCGGTGAATATAAATCTATTGCCGGAACGCCGCTCGCTTCGGATGTGTCTCTCTACATCGCAGAGGATACAACCGGCCAGCTCTACTGTATTGCTAACCAGATTTTGAATGAAGATGGTACTGTAAGCACTGCCATTGAGCTTGAGGAAGGCGATCAGGTCAAGGTTTGGGTTATGCTTCACAGTATCTGGAATTGCAGGAAGGTCTGAAAATCGTCGTGGTTCAGCCTGGTATCATTGAACGCAACGGCGAACTGGTGATCCTGGACAAAAATTTGAAAGCAGACTAATGCTTTTGAACGCCGGGTGCATCTATCAAAGGATTGCATCCGGCGTTCTCAACTTAAAACAATAATTAGGAGGAACAATTATGCTTACAATGAATGAAAAAGATAAAAATGAAATGCTGGAAGCCATTTTGAACGAAAACGAAGCCTACCAGTGCAAGTTATGGGCGGTCATCATGGCCGGGGCTGATACCTATGCACTGATTGGAGGACTTTCTACACTGACGGGGGGCGCTGCCGCTGCATTGGGCGCACTGAGCAATGCTTACTGCTATCTGGGAGTTACCGAGCAACACCTGAATATGGTCATTGTAAATTCCGTCAATGTCTCCAAAATTGAAAACCGGCTTTCTCTGCCCTAAGCAGCATAACAAAGGCAGAAGTCAAGGGTGGGCTGCTGCCCGGAAGAAAAGTCGTAATGCTGCATTTCGGAAAAGAAAAAATGAAAATTTCTTTGATGAACAATGCGATTGGCTCTGATATTCAGGGGCAGAAAGAAAATGTTGAGATGTTCTGCCAGATTGTTTCCAAACTCGGATAACCCGTATTATAAAGCGAGAGGAATCAGAGCATGAAAAAAATCTTAATTGTGTTATTAGCTATGGTGCTGCTCCTTGCTGGATGCGGTAAAAATGGGACTTCATCGCCACAATCTCCCTCTGATGAATCTGTGACGGATCAGCAGGAACCTTCTTCTTCCGAAACCGAAATATCATCTGAAGATCACGCGATTCCCGGAACTTATACCGTCCCGGAGGGATGGGAGAAATCTGAGAAGCATTCTACTGATTCGCAGATTTTCTACATAGAGGAAGGTCACGAAAATGATGAAAAGCCGGACAACATATCCATCCATGTAGGAAAGAACAAATATAGTCTGGATGAGCATGAGCAGTTCCGGGATGCGATCGTCCAACAGATTTTGATGCAGCTGGATGGTATTGAAGCTCAACTGAACGGGGATGGAACCTATACCGAGCAGGGAGATCTGCTTTATATCTTTACCATCGACGAGGGCGATATTGTCACCACGCAATACTATATTGTAAGGGATTACGGGTTCTGCCTGATCCAGCTTACAAATTTCAGCGGATCAGAAACCACGGAACAGGCCGCCAGGGACATGTAGATAGCTTTGTTTGGGATACAGAAGGATAAATTGACACAGGAACCGTGATTTTATAGGAAAACGACGAAGATGGAGAAACGAAAACTTTCAGGAAAAACAATTTTGAAGCTGGCAGGGGCACTTTTGACTTTGGCTTATTTGGGATTTTGCCTCTATGCAGGTATTACCGGGAAATTTCCGAATATGCACAGAGTCGAGCATGTGATGCGTTTTGGCGACCTTAAAAACTGGGTGTCCGGCGGAATATCGGCTGTGATGATTTTTGCCCTGTGCATTACTTCTGCTTTCAATGACCTAAATCTCCAGAAGGGACGCAAAAAATCATTTTTACCACTTTTTCTCACCATGATTCTGCCCATTATCCTTTTACTGCTTTTGGAGTCTTATCTGGATATTGGTTGGATCGGGATTGCCCTTTATGCCGGTATTGCAGTTTTTCTATTTGGCGTTGCATGGACTCCACAACTGTTGAATCAGTGGATCGCCCGCCGACTTTTACGAAATGAACCGATGAGCGGCAAGCAACAAGTGCGGATCATTGAGTGGATTCATTTTCATCCACTGAAAAAGTTGCTGGTTTTCGGGTTGTGGGGCTTTGGCGTTGTACTGGTTCTGCGTGGCATCTGGGTAACGGCAACCGGGGAAAATCGAAATGGATGGAGAGCTTTTTCTGTTTTTACTTGGCACAGCAGTTCTGGTTGTAGCGCTGTTTCAGAAAATGAGACGCTATATCTGCACGCCTTACCGGAACATACCGGTACTGAATCAGATTCTCAGCAAAAATCAGCTGGAACAGCTGCTGGATGGAGAACATTTTGAACCAATAGAGTTTGAAGATGAGGGCATGAAAAAGTATCTGGAAATATACCAAAGCCAGAACTGGATGCTGATTGGCGGTAAGCTACTCTCAAAAAAGCTGGCTTTATGGTTCACAATGAATCGGTTCAGGAACCATACTTCCCTGAAGGTACTTTACCTGAACGGCATGACTGCCAAAGCAAAGGTCGATCTGGATATTCGAGGGGACCGGTACACGGAGTTTACTGCTGTGCTGAAAGAATTGATTGGATACGAAGGCACACTTAAACTGTATGAAAAAGAAGAACAGCTGGCACAGAAATTTGCATCCTTTTTCCCAGAGCAAACTTCCGAACAGGACCGTGTCGCTGCTTTTCTTTCTCAGGATGTGACAGCGATCCGGCAGGACTATATTCAGACCTTCTCTCCGCCGCCAGATCCCCGAAAGAAAAAACGGAGTAGACGGGAACGGGAATAAAAGGTTTTCTTCAATTTCAATGGAGAAAGGCTTACGAAAATAAAGAGGATATAACTTGGAGGTTACCTATGAACTATGATATGAATATGATTAAATACCGCAAAAGTGGGTTTTCAGAATTGCAGCAGCTATTCTGATGATCTGTTTTACACTATTTGGGCTTACCGCTTGCGCCGGTACTACTGACAGCAAAGATAATAACGATGATAATGCACTGATACAAGGAACATGGGAAATAGATACCGGCTCTGGTGCTGGTTATAAATTCGTTGACGATAAGTTTATGTGGTTAAAATCCATCGAGAATGTTAACGATAACTACTGGTACGGAGATGTTGAGTATTATAAAGGTGCTGAAGCAATGGAAATAGCAGGACTAACAGAGGAGGAACTTAAGAGCAGCCTGCCAGGTCTTAAACCTGAAAACATTTTTTGTAACAAAATTAGATCCCGAAAAAATCATTACCGATGGTGAGGATAAAACTGCTACCAATATGAACGACCAAACCTTATGGACTCGCTTATGGCTTATTGAAGAAAATGAGGACAGTGTTGCTGCGGTAGTGTTTGATTTAGAAACTTTTAGTATGGAGAGCTACACTAAAGTTAAGTAAAACCAGAAATTAGAATTTATATAGGAGCAGATTATGGAAGTAAGAGAACTATTAAATGCATTAGCAGTTGCGGAAAGATTGAAAGACACAACTAGACATTGCTACACATCCAAAGGTAGACATGAAAGTGTAGCAGAACACAGTTGGATGATGACGGTAATGGCATTTTTATGAAGAATGAATTTCCAGATGCTGATATGAATAAAGTTATTCAAATGTGCATTATTCACGATTTAGGAGAATGCTTTACAGGAGATATTCCCACTTTTATGAAAACAAAAGAACATGAGTGTACAGAAGAAAACTTGCTTAATGAATGGGTTGAATCATTGCCAAAAGCTACTCAAGTGGAAATGAAAGCATTGTTTAAGGAAATGGAAGAAAGAAAATCTATTGAATCAAAATATACAAGGCAATAGATAGCTTAGAAGCTTTGATTCAACACAACTTTTCTGATATATCAACATGGTCAGAAAATGAATTTCATTGAATTTAACTTATGCAGACGATAGGGTTGTATTTTCAAAATATTTATCTGATTTAAGAAATGCCATTAGAGAAGATACTATTAACAAAATCAATGAATGAAATTTCTGTTTGCATAACTGGCAGCCCAACCACAATTAAATCTTC
>ENA-OQLB01001113-OQLB01001113.1-human-gut-metagenome-genome-assembly--contig:-NODE-1113-length-12483-cov-1.316041_pt1 | contig 12483 bp, 20 predicted proteins | sample MGYA00242656_ERZ504813 | MGnify/ENA primary metagenome ERZ504813 (study PRJEB26092, sample SAMD00036388) | human gut metagenome | host: Homo sapiens | study: EMG produced TPA metagenomics assembly of... | reverse complement strand
TGAGAGAAGATACCAATATGTCTGAACTATTCCAGTGCGACTGCAGGCTGCAGATGAATTTCAGCAGCCTGAAGGGAAACAGCATATTGGATAAAGAGGTTCGATGGTGCCGAAAACAGATTATGCAGGGCAGGATTTATTGTCTGGGACTGACATGCACCGAATGGATTACAGAAAACCGGAAATTGATGAGAGTTTCCAATGGCTGGTTAATCATTTGGATGGTCTTAAATTGCATGGACTGTTGCGGGAAATGCAAAGAATGTGATACGGAAAAGATAATATAAAAAAGTAAAGCAATTATTCGCGTAGTAAAAGCACTTACATTAAAATATAATTTAGTTGTAATTAATCATAATAAACAAGGAGGAAAACGAATATTATGAAGAAAATTTTAAGTACTGCCTTGTATTATCGTTAGCAGCAGGGATGCTGACTGGTTGTGGTGGCGGGAAATCAGATGACACCAATACTTTAAAAATTTCGGGACTAAATGGTGGTTATGGGACAAAAGGATGGGAAGCTGTAGTTAAGGCTTTTGAAAAAAAAGAAGGGGTTAAAGTTGAATTAAAATTTAGAAAAAATATTGCTGAAACTTTAAGACCGGTAATTACTTCAGGAAAAGATGTACCTGATTTGATTTATTTATCAGTAGGATCTGAAGGTGGTTTAGTAGATACAATGATTTCTGATAAAGCAATCGCTGAAATCAGTGATGTTTTAGATATGAAAGTTTATGGTGAAGATGTAAAAGTTAAAGATAAAATTATCCCTGGATTTACTAATTCATTTGCAACTAAGCCATATGGTGATGGAAAATTATATTTAGCACCATTTACTTATGATCCTTGCGGCTTATTCTATAATGCTGGTTTATTTGAACAAAAAGGTTGGACAGTTCCAACAACTTGGGATGAGATGTGGGAATTAGGTGAAAAAGCAAAGGCAGAAGGAATTGCTTTATTCACTTATCCAACAACTGGATATTTTGATGCTTTTTTCTCAGCGTTATTAAACGAAACTGTAGGTGCTGACGCTTATACTAAGTTAATGGAATATGATACTAAAACATGGCAATCTGCTGAAACTAAAAAAGCATTTGAAATAGTCGGAAAATTAGCACAATATACTGAAGCTAATACGGTTGCAAATGCTAATAAAGATAATTTCACAAAAAATCAACAATTAATTTTAGATAATAAAGCATTATTCTGTCCAAATGGTACTTGGTTGCCAGATGAAATGTCTGAAGCACCACGTGCTGAAGGTTTCAAATGGGGATTTATGGCATTACCAAAAGTAAGTGCAGAAGGAGATTCATATTCTTCTACATTCTCTGAACAAGTATATATTCCTTCAAAAGCCAAAAATGCTGATTTGGCTAAAAAATTTATTACATTTATGTACAGTGACGAAGCTGCAAAATTATTTGCTGAAGAATCTGGATGCGTTTTACCAACTACAACTGCTTCATCATATTTACCAGAAAAAGTAAAAGATAAAGATGGTAATGAAATTGATAATCAAAAAACACTATTCTACCAAATTTATGATAATGGGGCTAAGAGTTGTACGGTTGGATTTAAATCTGTTGATGCAATTGAAGGGGTTGATCTAACTAGTGCTGAAGGTATTCTTTATGGAACAGTTAATTCTGTTGTAACAGGAGATAAAACAGTTGATGAATGGTATAATGCTGTGATTGATGCTGTTAAAAAATACGACAAATAATAATTGATAAAATAATAGCGGTGGTGTCATTCCACCGCTATTTTAGAAAGTAGGTGCAGCAATGAATAAGAAAAAAGAAAGACGCAGATTCATTATTTTATGCCTTGCCCCAGCGGTAATCTTATTTGGAGTGTTCATGATTTTGCCGACCCTTAATGTCTTTTGGATGTCAACATTAAAATGGGGCGGGCTATCAGCGATAAGACTTTTGTTGGATTTAATAATTTTGTGTTATTAATGCAAGATATGAATTTTATTCGTGCTTTACAAAATACCATTTTGATTATTGCGGTTGTAACTGTAATTACGATGGCTGTAGCAATTCTTTTTGCTTCGATTTTAGTTAGAGAAAAAATAAAAGGACAAAATTTCTTTCGGGTAATTTTTTTATATTCCTAATATATTATCAGTAGTCGTTATCTCTTCGATTTTTTCTGCAATCTATGATCCCTCAGAAAATGGTATGATCAATAGTGTTTTAATGTTATTTAAACCAGAAAGCTGGGAAACTGTTAAGTTTCTTGGAGATCAAAGTATTGTTATTTATGCCATCATAGGAACAATGATATGGCAAGCTATAGGTTATTATATGGTTATGTACATGGCTTCGATGAGTTCGATTCCCGAACACTTGTATGAAGCTTCAGCACTTGATGGAGCTGGGAAAATCAAACAATTTTTTCAATTACACTACCTTTGATTTGGGATAATATCCGAACAACTTTAACTTTCTTTATTATTTCGACGATTAACTTAAGTTTTTTATTTGTTAAAGTTATGACTAGTGGTGGACCTGATGGAGCTAGTGAAACGGTCTTAAGTTATTTATATAAACAAGCTTATAACAACGCATCATATGGATATGGAATGGCGATTGCCGCAGTAGTTTTTATTTTTTCATTTATTTTGAGTTTTATTATTAATCGTGCTACAGAGCGTGATACGTTAGAGTTATAGAAAGGAGCAGGAAAATGAAAAAGTTATTTAGCAGTGATAAACTTTATAAAATATTTATTTATGTAGCTTTGATTACTCTTGCGGTTTCTATTATTGTACCGGTAGCATGGGTATTTATGGCTTCAATCAAAGAGAATTCTGAGTTTTATGGAAATCCCTGGTCTATTCCGGCAGGAATCTATTTGCAAAACTTTGTTAATGCATTTGAACAAGCGAATATGGGAGAATATTTACTTAATTCTATTTTAACAACAGCGATGGCACTGGTGATTTTATTAGTCGTTTCATTACCAGCGGCGTATGTATTGGCGCGTTATAATTTTAAGGGAAGAAGATTTTTTAACACCTTATTTATGGCAGGGTTATTTATTAATGTAAATTATATTGTTGTACCTATCTTTTTAATGTTATTAGATTGGGATGATTTTATTTATGAATTACTCGGAGGAAATTTCTTTTTAAATAATATTTTTGTTTTAGCTGTTGTATACGCAGCGACAGCTATTCCGTTTACTGTTTATTTATTAAGTGGTTATTTTAAGACTTTACCAAAGGCTTATGAAGAAGCAGCGTTAATAGATGGATGTGGATATTATAAAACAATGGTTAGAGTAATGATTCCCATGGCAAAACCAAGTATTATTACTGTAATTTTATTTAATTTTTTAGCATTTTGGAATGAATATATTATTGCCTTGACATTATTACCAAGTACTTCAAAAACATTACCTGTAGGATTGTTGAATTTGATGCAGGCAACCCGGGGGAAGGCTGAGTATGGTATGATGTATGCTGGATTAGTAGTAGTTATGCTGCCAACGTTGATTCTATATATTATAGTTCAAAAGAAACTTACACAAGGAATGACCTTGGGTGGATTGAAAGATTAGAGGAGAAAACTATGGATGGAAAAACTAAAATAATTATCATGGTTGTTGTATTTATAGTTTCAATGGCTTTGATTTTTATTGGACAAAAAAATGTTGGTTATACAGGATTAGCGACTGAACTGGTGGGCTTAGCTGGATTGATCGGAGTAATTTACACATATAATAAAGGCTATAAGTAAAGGAGAAACAAGATGGCGAATTTAAGCTTAAAACATATTGATAAGATATATGATAATAATGTTCAAGCTGTATTTGATTTTAATCTAGAAATCGCAGATAAGGAATTTATTGTTTTTGTTGGTCCTTCTGGTTGTGGGAAGAGTACTACACTTAGAATGATTGCGGGATTAGAAGAAATTTCAGCAGGAGAGCTATATATAGATGGAAAATTGATGAATGATGTGGCTCCAAAAAATCGAGATATTGCAATGGTATTTCAATCATATGCATTATATCCTCATATGAGTGTATATGATAACATGGCTTTTGGTTTAAAAATAGCAAAAAAGCCAAAAGATGAAATTGATCAAAAGGTTCGTAAAGCAGCTAAAGCTTTAGATATAGAACAATATTTAGATCGTAAGCCTAAAGCTTTATCCGGTGGACAAAGACAACGGGTAGCATTAGGGCGAGCAATCGTTCGAGAACCAAAAGTATTTTTAATGGATGAGCCATTGAGTAATTTAGATGCTAAATTAAGAGTTCAGATGCGAACAGAGATTTCAAAATTATATCAGCAATTAGGAACAACATTTATTTATGTGACTCACGATCAAACTGAAGCGATGACGATGGGAACAAGAATTGTTGTGATGAAAGATGGTCGGATTCAACAAGTAGCATCACCAGCATATTTATACAATCATCCCGTCAATAAATTTGTTGCTGGTTTTATTGGGAGTCCACAAATGAATTTTTTAAATGGTAAAATTAATGAAAAGGACGGTGCTATTATTATTGAACTGAGTGATGTTAGTTTAAAGGTTGAATCAACTAGAGCTAAGCAGCTTAGAGAAAAAGGATATTTAGGCAAGACGGTAATAATGGGAATAAGGCCGGAAGATATCAGTGTTGATAATGACTACATTAATGAGCATCAGGAGGATTGTTTTGAGGGGAAAGCAGAAGTAGTTGAATTTATGGGTTCTGAAAGTTATATCCATATGGTTAAGATGAAAAACCGTTTATTGTTAAAGCCCCTGGCGGAACAACTCTGACAAATGGGGTAATTGGGAGATTTGCTTATAAGATGGACAAAATGCATTTCTTTGACATAGACAGTGAAGAAGCTATAATTGAAGGAGAGTAGACATGGAAAAATACGGGAGATTAACGTTACCTACTGATTTAGATGTAATTGACCAAACGATTGAATTAAAAAATAAACTTGGGGCTGATGCAATTCGAGATTGTGATGGGACCGACATGCCTCAAGAATTAATGAATTTGGATGCTAAAATATATGCAACATATTATACTACAAAGAAAAGATAATGAGTGGGACTGAAGCTAATCCAGACGAGATCCAACAAGAATATTTGATAACGGACCGTTATACTGCTCGTGATACTAGTTTAACGATTGAGTTAATGAAAGGTTTTCATACTCAGCAGCTGAAAGTTAATGAATATTGATGATCCTAAACGCTGGTGGGAAGTAATTGATCGTACTACTGGTGAAGTAGTAGCAGTTGATCAATGGGAATTTAATAAAGAAGTTGGAGCAGTAACAATTTCGACTATACCTTATCATGAATATACAGTTAGTTTTTTGGCATTTTTAATTTGGGATCCTGTTCATATGTATAATTTTATTACAAATGATTGGAAAGATGCGCCGCATCAATTAACCTTTGATGTCCGTCAACCTAAGACCAAGGAATTTGTTAAAGATAAATTAGGAAATTTGTGAAGAAATAAACATGTTGATGTTAATTCGTTTCACCACTTTTTTTCATCAATTTACTTTAACATTTGATGATCAAAAAGAGAAAAATTTGTAGAATGGTTTGGATATAGTGCAAGCGTTAGTCCTTACATTTTAGAGCAATTTGAAAATTGGGACAGGTTATAAATGGCGCGCTGAATATATTGTTGATCAAGGATATCATAATTCATTATTTAGAGTACCATTCAAAACAATTTAAAGATTTTATTGAGTTCCAAACAAATTGAGGTTTGTAAATTAGCTAAGGAATTAGTTGATATTGTTCATGGTTATGGTAAAGAGGCTATGATGTTTTTGGGTGATCATTGGATTGGAACAGAACCGTATGGTAAATATTTTGAAACAATTGGTTTGGATGCTGTAGTTGGTTCTGTAGGAATGGTGTAACGATGCGAATGATTTCCGATATTAAAGGCGTACGTTATACAGAAGGGCGTTTTTACCATATTTCTTCCTGATGTTTTCTGTGAGGGTGGTGATCCGATTAAAGAAGCAAAAGATAACTGGTTACAAGCAAGAAGAGCTATTTTAAGAAGTCCGCTAGATCGAATCGGTTATGGAGGATATTTGAAATTGGCAGTGGAATGGCGGGATTTGTTGATACAATTACCCAAGTAGTTGATGAATTTAGACAAATTCATGATTTAACAAAAGAAACAAAAGCCTATACCTCTCCATTTAAGTGGCAATACTAAACTGTTGGGGAAGTATTCGACGTTGGATGAATAATCAGGTTCATCATGCTATCTGGTATCGTGAAATTTATTCTTATGTAGGGATAATTGAATGTTTAAGCGGGATGCCGATCGATGTTGAGTTTATTAATTTTGATGATATAAAAAAAGGAATTAATCCTGATATTAAAGTAATTATTAATGCCGGTACGGCTTACACATCATGGTCAGGAGCAGAAAACTGGATTGATGAAGAGGTTCTTACAACCATTAGAAAATGGATAGATAATGGTGGCGGTTTTATCGGGGTTGGAGAACCAACCGCTTATCAATATCAGGGAAAATTCTTTCAATTAAGTGATGTTCTTGGTGTTGATAAGGAAGTTGGCTTTACATTAAGTCATGATAAATACAATACAGTTGATCCTAATCATTTTATTGTTGAAGATATTGAAGGAGAAATTGATTTTGGTGAAGGAATGGCTAGCATTTATGGACATGGTGAAAACTATCAAATTATTCGTCAACATAAAGAGTTTGCTCAATTAGTTACAAATACTTACGGTGCTGGGCGTAGTGTTTATTTAGCTGGACTTCCTTATTCACCGCAAAATTGTCGTTTATTATTAAGAGCAATCTATTGGGCGGCAGCTAAAGAAGATGAAATGAAAAAATACTATGTAGATAATGTCAATGCTGAAGTAGCTGCTTTTGAAGCGGTAGGAAAGATCGTAGTTATTAATAACTCACTAGATGCTCTGGATACCCATCTATATGTAGAAGGAAATTTACGAGAAAAATTAAGATTAGCACCAATGGAAATGCGTTGGCTTGATATTTAATTGAAAGACTCATTTTCTTTGAAAGTGGGTCTTTTAAAAGGAGGATAAAAATGAATAAACCAGTATTAGTAATTATGGCAGCAGGTATGGGGAGTCGTTATGGCGGATTAAAGCAGATTGATCCAATTGATGAGGATGGTCATATAATTATTGATTTTTCGATTTATGATGCTCGACGAGCAGGTTTTGAAACTGTTATATTTATTATAAAAAAGGAAAACGAAGAAGAGTTTAAAGAAGTTATTGGAGATAGAATGGAGCAAATCATGAATGTTAAATACGTATATCAGGATTTGGCTAATATTCCAGCGGAATTTTCATTACCAGCTGGTCGTGTGAAACCATGGGGAACTGCTCATGCGATTTGGAGTTGTAAAGATTTAATAGATGGGCCATTTGCAGTGATTAATGCTGATGATTATTACGGAGTTACAGCGTATAAACAAATCTATGATTTTCTATTAATCATCCTGATGGGGTAAAATATAATTATGCAATGGTAGGTTATTATATTGAAAATACATTAACTGAAAATGGTCATGTGGCTCGGGGTGTTTGTCAGGTAAATGATAAACAACTGCTGGTTGATATTCATGAAAGAACACAAATTGTTCGAAATGGTGCAGGTGCAAAGTATACTGAGGATGATGGTCAAGTTGGTTGAACTGCCTAAAGGAACAATTGTTTCAATGAATCTTTGGGGATATAATAAGAGTATCTTATTAGAGATAGAAAAAGGAATAAATAGTTTTTTTGAAATCGGTTTAAAAGAAAATCCGTTAAAGTGTGAGTATTTTATTCCTGCAGTTTGTAAGTAAATTACTTGATCAAATAAGGTAGAAGTTACGGTTCTAGAGTCTCAAGAACGCTGGTACGGTGTCACTTATCGTGAGGATAAACCAATAATTCAAATGGCGATTAAAGAATTAAAAGATGCAGGTGTTTATCCTAAGCATCTTTGGAAGGAGTGATCAATCGTGAGTGAAGAGTTATTAAACGAAGTAGTTGAAGCATTTTCATTTGAAGGTGTGTTGAAGAAAAAAAAGCCTTATGGAAGCGGACATATCAATGATACATTTTTATTGACTTTTGATATTGAAAGAATGGGAATGATTGATATCATTTTGCAACGAATGAATACTGCGGTTTTTACTAAACCGATTGAATTGATGGAAAATATTGCTAACGTAACAAGATTTTTACGAGATAAAATTATTGCTAGTGAGGGTGATCCCGAAAGAGAAACACTCAATATTATTTATACTTTGGATCATAAACCATATTATGTAGATTCAGCTGGTGGATATTGGCGAGCATACAAATTTATTACTTGTGCAACTAGTTATGATCAAGTTGAGAGTGCTGAAGATTTTTATCAAAGTGCATTAGCTTTTGGACACTTCCAGAGCCTTTTGGCTGATTATCCGGCAGCAACACTTCATGAGACAATCAAAGGTTTTCATGATACTAAAGCTCGCTTTGAACGTTTTAAAGAAGTAGTTGCCAATGATATTTGTAATCGTGCTAAAGATGTTCAAACAGAGATTGAATTTGTTTTAGCTCGTGAAGATGTGGCAAATGTATTAACAAATTGTAATTTGCCAATACGGGTCACTCATAATGATACGAAGTTAAATAATGTTATGATTGATGATAAAACTCATAAAGGTATTTGTGTGATTGATTTAGATACTGTTATGCCGGGTTTAGCAGTCAATGACTTTGGTGATTCGATTCGATTTGGAGCCAGTACAGGGGCAGAAGATGAAATTGATTTAGATAAAATCGAATGTGATATGGCGTTGTTTGAAATTTATGCTAAAGGTTTTATCAAAGGTTGTGATGGTAAATTAACGAAAGAGGAAATCAAGCATTACCGATTGGGGCTAAGGTTATGACATTTGAATGTGGGATGCGTTTTTTAACTGATTATTTGGAGGGTGATATTTATTTCAAAATTCATCGCAAGAATCATAATCTTGATCGTTGTAGAACTCAATTTAAGCTTGTTAAAGATATGGAATCAAAATGGGAAATGATGAATAAAATCGTTGAAAAATATATGTGATTATATTAAAGAAGGTAAATTTTTAGCAATATATGGGAATAATTTGTAAGCGCTAAATTTTATGTAAAAAGTTCTTTAAAACCAAGGGGTTAGGTGTTATAATTGATTTATAGAAATTTTAAGGAGGAGTCATAAAATGGCAGAAAAATTATCTTTCGTAGTATCTGATCCTGTAGGATTACATGCAAGACCAGCTACTATCTTAGTTAACCAAGCTAGTAAGTTTACAAGCAATATTAAATTAGTATACAATGGTAAAGAAGTAAACTTAAAATCAATCATGGGAGTTATGTCTTTAGGTGTTCCTACTAAAGCTACAGTAGAAATCGTAGCTGAAGGTGATGACGAAAAAGATGTAATTGCTTCAATTGCAAAAGTTATTAAAGAACAAAAAGTAGCTGAATAAGAAAATTAGAAGTCCTCGGACTTCTTTTTATTTGCTTAAAATTTATGTTTGGATTAAGATAATAATGTTGTTAGGAGGTTTTTATGGCTAAAAAAAATTAAAACTAATGCTTTACGTTTATTAGATCAAGCAAAGATTGATTACGAAATAAAGGAATATGAATATGATGAAGATCATTTAAGTGGTGAACATATTGTTGCACAAGTTGAAATACCGGCTAAAGATATTTTTAAGACACTGGTTTTAAAAGGAAACCGTGGTTTTTTAGTATGCTGTATACCGGTATTAGAGGAAATAGATTTAAAAAAATTGGCAAAGTTATCTAATAATAAAAGTGTAGCAATGATTCATATGAAGGATTTATTAGCAACGACCGGATATATTCGTGGAGGCTGTAGTCCAGTGGGAATGAAGAAAAAATTTGATACTTATTTTGATTGCTCAATTAATGAGTGTGATAAAATTGCTCTCAGTGCTGGAAAAAGAGGATATCAAATGATTGTAGAAGCAAAGCAGTTACTAGCATATTTAGATGCGGTAGTTGGTGATGTGATAAGGAGATAGCGATGATTCAATGTTATTATGGTAATGGTAAAGGAAAAACTACAGCTGCAGTAGGACAAGCATTAAGAATGGCTGGGGCAGATAAAAAAGTATTATTTCTACAATTTTTGAAAGACGGTGACAGCAGTGAAATAAAGATGCTGAAAAAGTGTGGAATTAAAGTGTTGTATGCTAAAATGCCTCAGATGTTTATTGATATGCATGATCCAGAGATGATAAAATTGGTGAGTCGTTTAGAAGATGAGTTATTTGAACAAATAGATGAAAGTTTATGAAGGAATTGTTTTAGATGAAATTCTTGATGCAATTGCTTTAAATTTATTAAATGAAGGGAAAGTGTATGATTGCTTGGTAAGCTTAAAAGAAACTCACGAGGTAATTTTAACAGGGCGTCAGCCTAGTCATAAATTAAAACCGATTCTAGATTATTCGAGTGAAATTAAGAAACATAAGCATCCATATGATAAAGGAATAAAAGCGCGTAAAGGAATTGAGTTCTAATTTGTAGTAATTTTCATTTATAAAACAAGTAGTTATTTTTTTTACAGGTTTGTTATAATTAAATTAAGAGGTGAAAAACATGAACTACAATGAAGAATATCAAAGAATGGGTAAATTGTGAAAATTTAGATCCAATCACTAAAAGCAGAGTTAGCAAGTATGAATGAAAAGGAAAAAGAGGATGCATTCTATATGAACCTAGAGTTGGAACTGCAGGAATGCGAGGAATTTTAGGGGCTGGTACTAACCGAATGAACATCTATACAATTAGAAAGGCTAATGTTGGCTTTGCTAAATATGTATTAGGTTTACCAGAAGGAAAGAACGTGGAGTCGCAATTGGTTATGATAACCGCCACATGTCTTACAAATTTGCAATTGAAAGTGCGAAAGTTTTAGCTACTTATGGAATTAAATCTTATATTTTTGAAAGTTTAAGACCAACTCCAGAATTATCTTATGCAGTACGTTATTTAAAATGTGCTGGTGGGATTATGATCACTGCAAGTCATAACCCTAAAGAATACAACGGTTATAAAGTATATGATGATACTGGATGCCAATTAATTCCTGAATGGGGAGATCAAGTAGTTGCATATGTAAATGAAGTTAAAGATGAATTGGCAGTAGAAGTAATTAGCGATGAAGAAGCTTATCCATATATTACATGGATCGGTGAAGAAGTAGATGAAGCATATTATCAAGAAGTAATGGCAATTGAAATTAATCCCGGTATGGATAAAAAAGATTTCAAAATTGTTTTCTCACCACAACACGGTACTTCAAATCTACCAGTTAGAAATTGTTTGAGTCGTTTAGGCTATAATGTTATTCCGGTTTTAGCTCAGTGTGCACCAGATCCTGATTTTTCAAATACTAAATCACCAAATCCTGAAGTTGACTGCTCATATGATCTAGCAATTAAAAAAGCTAAAGAAGTTGATGCAGATGTCGTTGTAATTTGCGATCCTGATGGTGATAGATTAGGTGTTGTTGCTAAACATGATGGTGAATATGTATTGATGTCTGGAAATCAAAGTGCTGCAGTATATTTAGAATATATTTTAAGCGAACTTAAAAAGCAAGGTAAATTACCAGCTAATGCAGTAATGTATAATACGATCGTTACTAGTGATTTAGGTGAATTGGTGTCTAAATCTTATGGTGTTGAGGTTGAAAAAACATTGACAGGATTTAAATTTATCGGTGATAAGATTCGTAAATATGAAAAAACAAAGAAAAAGAATTTATCTTCGGATATGAAGAATCTTATGGTTGTGTAGTTAAGGATTTCGTTCGTGATAAAGATGCAGTTCAAGCGGTTGTAATGGCAGCAGAAGCTGGTAATTTCTATAAACATCAAGGAAAAGATCTAATTGATGTTTTAAATGAATTATATGCTAAACATGGTACGTTTAAAGAATCGCAAATTGCTTTAAGCAAAGCCGGAGCTGAAGGTGCAAAACGTATTAAAGAAATTATGGATAATTTAAGAAAAGATGCTCCAAGTGTGATTGGAGGATATAAAGTATTAGCAGTAGAAGATTATCAAAGTAGTCAACGTATTGAAAATGAAACTACGACAGTTATTGATCTACCTAATCAAATGTATTAAAATACTATTTGGAAGATGGATCATGGATTGCGGCTCGTCCTAGTGGAACAGAACCAAAATGTAAATTCTATTTTTCAATAAAAGGTAATGATGCTGATGATGCGAGTGTAAAAACAGAAGTTTTCCAAAAAGATATAATTAAGTATTATTGGTGAATAGATTATAAAAGATGGACTTTAGAGAGTTTATGCTCTTAATTGAGTAAAAACTCTTTAGCTCCATCTTTTTATTAAAATTCAGTAAAAACAGTAAAAAAATTATTATTTTACTGATTTGCTTTATTTATTAG
>ENA-OQLB01001112-OQLB01001112.1-human-gut-metagenome-genome-assembly--contig:-NODE-1112-length-12490-cov-4.598479_pt1 | contig 12490 bp, 17 predicted proteins | sample MGYA00242656_ERZ504813 | MGnify/ENA primary metagenome ERZ504813 (study PRJEB26092, sample SAMD00036388) | human gut metagenome | host: Homo sapiens | study: EMG produced TPA metagenomics assembly of... | reverse complement strand
TAAGATAGGGAAATTCCTGTCTTAAAATTCTGGACGTATAGCCTTTAAATGACTTTACAGCTTTGTGGATGCCAAACTGAGGATCTACTTCCAAAAGCATATGAACATGGTCTGGCATGATCTCCATCTCCAGAATGTCTACAGAAAGATTTGCAGCATACTCTGTGAGCAGCTCCTTCAGCCGGACGTCCACACCGTTAATTAATACTTTTCGTCTATACTTTGGACACCATACTACATGGTATTTACAGGAATAGAGACATTGTTGTTTGATTTATATGTTGTGTTCATATTTGTATTATACTATAATTTATTAGTTAATACAATTACTATTTTGTCCATCTTCAATTACTTGCATAAATTCGATGGACGCGTCTTATATCCCCATAGCTGAAGCAAGGAGATTTACGACGCATTGGATAAAGAAAGTAAAAAAAATTCCCGGAAAGCCGCATAAATGCTGTCTTTCCGGGACGTTCCATAAATGGACCTGAGGGGAATCGAACCCCTGTCCGAAAGCCTATCCCTTAAGGCATCTCCCATCACAGTCGCTGATTTAACATTCCCTCGGCAGTACGCCCACCGACAGGCTTACTGCTTCAGTAGCTTCATGATACATCTACCGGGGCAAAGCTTACCCGGCAAGGTTTCTCACATGGTCGACGCCAGATTCCCGATGTGTGAGTGCAACGGGGCTGACGAGCAGCTTAGGCTGCTAACGCTAACTTTTCGTCTGCGTTTATATTTAGTTCCCGGTTGGTACGCAGTCCAGGAGTCTGCGGATGGCTTCCCTAACTTCAAAGCCCCCGTCGAAACCAGTACAAGCCCTTAAAAGACTTCTGTGACCGGATCATTTCCGGTCATCTCTGGTGGACAGACGAATTTCTTAGTCTGTTTTTTGACTGGATTTAATTATACCAGAATGATTTTTCGTGTCAAGGATATTTCAAAAAAAGTCCAGACTGTACAGTTTTTTCTTACCTGTACAGTCTGGAATATGCATTCAAACTTTTCAAACCCGGAACTTATGGCAGGTACTGTAAATACCGTCTCTGTTTGTCTTGCTTCATCTGTTTCCCCTAATCCCGTTACAAGATCAGAGACAGAATGAATACCTCAATGTGATCAGCCCTTTACTGCACCGGCTGTCATACCTGCAATCACCCACTTCTGCGCAAAAATGTATACTAGGATCACCGGCAGGGAAACCAGTACAACATCGGCACATACAAGATTCCAGCTTCTGCTGAACTGTCCGTAAAAATTGTATACAGAAAGAGGCAATGTCCATTTGGATGAAGAATTCAAAAGGTACATCGGAATCTGAAGTTCATTCCATACCCACATAAAATTCAAAACACCTGTTGTTGCAAGGACCGGCTTCAAAAGTGGCAGGATCACTGTGCAGAAAAGTCTTCCACCCACTGCGCCATCCATAACCGCCGCCTCGTCCAACTCTTTCGGGATTCCTTTGATAAATCCGCTGAACATCATCGTTGTAAATGGCATATACAGAGAAGAATACACAAAACAGAGACCAATTCTTGATCCGTAAATTCCCATTTTCTGCATCAGCTGAATCGTAGGAAGTGCTGCAAAGGGTGCAATAATTCCAAGCGTAATGATCTTATATCCGATCCTGCATCCTTTTGTATCTCTTCTAACAATAATAAAGCTTAAAAATGCAGAAAGAGAAACGATCAGCGCCACAGATATAAATGTAATGAACACACTGTTCCCGAGTGAGCGCATAAAATCTTTTTCCAGAACTGCTATATAGTTTTCCGGATGCCACTCACTAGGCAGACTGATATTCATATAAGCAGCTTCTCCTTTATTCTTAAAGGAAGTGAGAAGCACCATCAGCATCGGATAAATCGTTACGATACTCACAAGCCAGAGTATGATCTCCAGCAGCAGATTGATTCTAGTTTTTTTCTTATTCATACTATAACACCGTCTCCCATCTTGATGAAAACTTCTGATAAACAACTGAAACGATCACCAAAAGTACTGTAAATACAAGGTTGACAGCTACAGACTGCGCATAACGTCCCGCTGACATTTCATTCATCATCAAAGTACCAAAGCTCTCCGTTGCATTTCCGGGGCCGCCGCCTGTCATAACATAGATCAGGTCGAACATTTTGAGCCATAGATCAGGCTGAACAGGATGTTTACATTTACGGTAGGCATGATCAGCGGCAGTGTGATATGGCGGAAAAGCTGCCACTCAGATGCCCCGTCAAGCTTACCTGCTTCCAGGTAATCCGAAGATACTGACTGGAGGCCTGCCAATGTGATGATGATCGCATAACCTACATTTCTCCATACCTCAGCTACACAAATAGCAAAAACAGCAGTTCCTCTCTGTCCTAACCACTGTATATTTGCAATTCCCATAAGATTCAGGATATTGTTGATGGTACCATGACGAGTCTGGAATACAGCGCTGAAGATAAGTCCTACAACAAGGCAGGAAAAAATGGACGGAATAAAATAAACCGTTCTCAGAGCAGTACGGGTTTTGATCTCGCGGTTGAGGATATAAGCAAAGACAAAGCCCAGAAGTGTTACGGTAACAGTTTTTACCCCTGCATAGATCAGCGTATTTACAAAAGCCACCGGAACTTTTGTACTGCTGAGAATAGACATGATATTGTCAAATCCTACAAATTTCAGATTCGTTGTTCTGGCCGCACTCCAGTTTGTAAATGCATAATAATATCCAACTGTGGATGGTACAATAAAAAAGATAAAAAATACCACAGCCGGGATCAGTGCCAGGTACAGTGGATATATTTTTTTTCGATTCATAATTCCTCCTTAAACAGCTTCAGGTTTGAAGTTTTACCCCCAAACCTGAAACCATCTTTAAAACGGATGTTTATTTACTGGGCAAAAGATTCAAGTGTTGCTACTCTGTCGTCATCGATCAGCTTCACACATTCTTCTACACTGATGTCTCCATTCATAAGCTGAAGCAGTGCTTTACCACCTTCCTGCTGGTTGAAGCCTACGATCTTAGGCTGGGCGGAAGATGCACGAATCAGCTTATCTACGCTGTCTTTATTTCCGTCATACTGAGAAGAATTCACATTGGTTGTCTCCTGTTTGAAAACTGCTGCTGTAGAAACACCATCAAATGCCTGATTATAATTCTCAGGATCTGCCATAAAGTTTACGAAATCACTGGCAGCCTCTACATTATCACCATTTTTATTTACAAGCATCAGGTTTACGTTACCACCCTCATAAGTTCCTTCATCACAGGTTCCCATAAATACCGGCATGATTCCAAAATCATCGCCTACATAATCGTAGGATTCACTGTCATAATCTGTATCAAACCAGGTATCCCAGCAAAAGAGCATTGCTGCTTCACCGGTTCCGAGAACCTCACTTGTATAATCCCATGTATCAGATGCAAAGTTCTTTCCAAAGTATCCTTTATCTGCCGCTTCTTTAAACCAGGTACACATATCTGTGAATTCCGGGATATCTGCATAGGACATTTCTCCTGCATTCAGCTTCTCGATATATTCCGGATGCTCCTCAAGTACCGGATCCAGTGCGAACTGGTAGAGGATCGGCCATGCATCTGCTGCCGCAAGATAGATCGGCTGCACACCATTCTCCAGAAGAGTATCACAAGCTGCATTGAATTCTTCCTGTGTCGTTGGCTGCTTGATTCCCAGCTCCTCAAAGATCTTTGTGTTATAGAAACAGCCTGAATTAGATGCTTCCCAGAACGGAAGTCCGATCACTTTATCATTGTAAGTTGCCTGAGGAAGAACAGAGTCCTGAATATCGGACACCCAGTCAGCATCTGACCAGTCTACAAAATTCTCTTCCGGATTGAAGTTTTTCAGATTGCTGTTTCCGAAATGAATATAAAGATCCGGGATATCACCTGTTGTAAATTTTGTCAGCGCGATAGTCTCTGCATTGTCTGTATCAAGACCCTGCTGATCGATCTTGTTTCCGGATGACTCTTCCCACAGAGAAATGATCTTCTGCATATACGGTTTTGCAAGGTCATCTGCATTTCCGTAAAGTGTCAGTGTCACTCCATCTGCTGCGCTGACTGTTGCCACGCTTCCGAATACAGATACTGTCATGCACGCTGCCATAAGTGCTGCAAACATTTTTTTCTTCATTGTACAAATCCTCCCTTTGTATAACTTTTTCTTTCGTTCTTAATATGTTCACATTATACAAAAATACTTCCAGAAATTCCATGGATATTCGTTTAATTCAACATGTACTTTTTTCCATTTTTATACTAATTCATCTATTTGCACAATTTCACTTGTTTCTTTCACGCACTTCATATAAAATAGATACAACACTTTCCTGGAGGTCCGACTATGAAATTTCATGAATTTCCTTTTCAGAAAAAGCTCTTTATATCCTGTATCATACTGAACTCTCTGCTGCTTGCCGGATTTTCATTGTTTTTCTATTATTATTCAGCAAACTCTCTGCGCGAAAATATGCGCAGTACCTTAAGTGGCAGCGCAGCATGATACAGACTAATCTGGACACATTCCTGAACGATGCTGATAACACTCTGAAAGAATTACAGTTAAATACCACGCTTCTTGATACCGCCAGAAATATTCCAGAGGGAGAAAACAATTACCTGCCTACCCATATTACAGCAAGATTCGCTTTTCAGGACCGGTTTCGTACTGCTTTGATATCTTCAGATCTGGATATCTCTCTTAACTACGTAAGCAAATATTACGATCACCTGGGGATTTTTCCCCAAACGGTACCCGCTACACAGAAAAATCCGTTCTGGAAAATAACGCCAATCTTACCAGTGTTATGGATAACATTAACTATTTTTTCTATATCCCGCCCCATAAGGATTACTGGGGATACAATCGTACCGTAATTTCGGTTGTACGTTCCATGCGTGATATTTATCATCAATATGGACTTCTCGTTGCCGATTTTGATATGGATACCCTGACCAGTCAGCTCCTTTCTGACTTTGACACTCCGGAAGATTATGATATCACCATTCTGGACGGCAATCATAACCTTGTCTATACAAGCGGAACTTCAATGGATCGCAGGACTTTTCTGGACAGCTGGCACACTGCTGCTCAGGCTTCTCCTGACAACGGGAGCTTTTCCAATGGAAATCTATCTGTTTCCAGCTATCATCTTTCTCCGCAGACCGGATGGACTGTGATCCTCAGCGAAAACTCATCCATATTTGCCGCGTCCATAAAACGGCTTCTTATGATCAGCACCTTGCTTTTTGTAATTATGTTTGCAGTTATGTCCGCCTTCCTTATGGGTCTGACACAAAATCTTACACAGCCGCTCCGTCAGCTAACGGATAAGCTGATCAGGCTCGAACCAGGTGAAAATATTCCTGCTCTCCCCGGAAGCGTCGACAATGAAATCATCTTTCTCACCAATGCGATCCAGGGATATCTTTCTGAAATTTATGACCAGAACCAGCGTCTTACAGAAGAACGGCACCGAACATTGATTGCCCATTATGATGCTATGGAAGCGCAGCTGAACCCGCATTTTCTTTATAATACCCTTTCTGTTATAGGAATGACCGGGTTAGCCTCCGGAAATACGGATGTCTCCGATATGTGCACAGAACTGTCTCAGCTTCTCCGCTACTCCCTTTCCTATACAGGGCAGTCTGTTCTTCTGTCCCAGGAGATCGACAATGCGAGACATTATCTCTATATTATGAAGATCCGCTACGAAGATGATCTGAAGTATGAATGGCAGCTGGATGATTCCCTAAACGATATCACTGTCCCGAAGCTGATTCTCCAGCCTCTGATTGAGAATTGCTTTCAGCATGGTTTTCATCAGGCCGGCACGGAAATCCTTCCCCCATGGAAAATACAGATCCGTTCTCACCACGACAAAAACAGATGGTATCTTTCCATTGCCAATAACGGAGCGCCTTTCCAGAAAGAAAAGCTTTCCAATTTACGCCGCAAGATTGCCGGCTTTACTTTTACCGGAAATCAGGATATGGATCACGAGTCCATTTTCCGACATCAAGGATATGGTCTGGAAAATACCATTCTCCGCCTTCATATCTACTATCACGGTGAAGAATATTTCCATGTTTCCGGAAATGAAAATGAACAGACCACCGTAACTATTGGCGGCCCGTTAAAACCAGAAAAATCCTTCAGCCGGAATTCCCTCTGATACAAACCGAATAACTGCTCCGCAGCTTCGGTCAAAACATATGTAAAATTTTGCTGATCTGCAAAGGAGGATTTATGATACGCGTACTTATTGTTGAAGATGAACCAGCACTTGCCAGAGGACTTTCTCTTCTCATCACAAAAAATTATACTGACTTTGAGGTTCTTGGCATCTGCAAAAATGGCAGAGATGGACTTCATAATATCCTGAAGCTGGAGCCTGAACTGGTATTTACGGATATTACCATGCCTGTAATGAATGGTCTTGATATGATCGAGGAAGTACAGAAAGCTCATTTTCACACCCGTTTTGTGATTCTTACCGGATATGCTGATTTCGAATATGCCAGAAAAGCAATACATCTCGGTGTTTCTGATTATCTTCTCAAGCCTATTGTGCCTAAAACATTGGAGGATATCCTGCATTCCTGCCTGGAACAGCAAAATGCAAAGATACATCTGCTTCAGAAAGAATATCTGCAATGTGCCCTGCGCAGCAATAATCCTGTGGAACCTGCCCTGATTTTATGGACAGTACATCCTGTTCTTTTATTTTTGTTTTCAGGGGCCACTGCGTCCCAGTATATACAGCGAGACCATTTCTGATTCGGATTTTGCACCGATTTCTCCTGAATATATGACCATGCTGGAAAATGAATTTCAGGTTTCCCTCATTCTTCTTCATGGAAGACATTTTAATGAACAGGTATATGCCGTCACTTACCCATCTTCCAGGCATCCGGATATAGAAGGACTTGCTGGCAAGATCCATAGCAGCCTTGATCTGTCAGCCCAGCATCCGGAATCATGGATCAACACGGTACTGTCACCGCGATCACCAGATTCCGGATCTGTTTCTGACATTATTAAAGACACTTATCTTTTTGCATTGTTCAAAAACGGATTCGGATCCAGCTCTTTACAGACATGTAGTATTTTATCTAACCAAAAGATGATCGTTTCTCCGGATGTCCAGCAGCTTTGTGCAGGGATCACCGCTCTTTCTGACCAGGAAAGCCTGTACCATATGATCCATTCTCTGATCATCATGCAGGATCAGAAAGAACTTTCCCAGTTCCAGCTAACTGCCAACCTGAGATATTTCTTCTCCGCCGTGATCCAGAACAGTCACAAAGATATCATTTATCCGGATGTATCTGAGATTGTTTCTACCAGCCATTCCTATGATGAACTGGAACGGGAACTTCAATACGAAGCTTCCAAAATCTGCGGTTTCCAAAATCCTGCTTTCGGAGAAGAACTTCCTTCTCTGGCCCGTCAGGTGCGCAATTATCTGGACAGAAATTTTACCCAACAGATCACCACGAAATCTTTTCAGGATATTTTTGGCTATAATGAGAAATATATTTCCACACTTTTCAAATCAGAATTCGGTATCTCTCCCAGTAAATATATCAGTGAACTTCGCCTGAAAATGGCTAAGACATTATTACAAAACAACCCTGATATTCTTACCAAGGATGTCGCAGAATGGTAGGCTTTTCTGATGCCTTTTACTTCAGCCGGGTGTTTAAAGCTCATGAGGGGATGTCTCCCAGCCAATATCTGAAGCAGTTAAAAAAATGAGCTTTCTATTTTATGACACAAAAAAACCCGCTTACGCGGGTTTTTTGCTGCATTATACACGTGAGAGATACTCACCTGTTCTTGTATCGATCTTCAGTTTGTCGCCCTGGTTTACGAACAGAGGAACCTGAACCTGTGCACCTGTCTCAACAGTTGCCGGTTTGGTAGCACCCTGTGCTGTATTTCCTGCGAATCCTGGCTCTGTCTCAATAACCTCAAGCTCTACAAAAAGAGGTGGCTCGATTGCGAATACCTCTCCGTTATGAGAGCAAACCTTAACCATCTCATTATCCTTAACAAATTTCAGAGAATCGCCAACCTGCTCCTCTGTAAGACCAACCTGATCATATGTCTCTGTATTCATGAAGTAGTATAAACCACCATCCTGATACAGATACTGCATATCTACACGCTCAATACGTGCTGCCGGGAATTTCTCTGTAGGACGGAAGGATTTCTCTACTACAGAGCCTGTGATAATGTTCTTGTATTTTGTTCTTACAAAGGCTGCGCCTTTTCCTGGTTTTACATGCTGGAATTCAACGATCTGACATACGTTTCCATCAATTTCAAGTGTGATACCATTTTTGAAATCACCTGCTGAAATCATAAATATTTCCTCCTTAATATATGCGGTTCTTTTTCGCTATGGATTATTCTATAATACCTTTTGCCATTTTTCAACTGTTTTTTTGTTTAAGCCTTCAATTTTTCTTCAATTTCTGCGATCAGCTCATCAAAAGGCTTCACTCCTGTGACAACTTTAATGTCCGCAAACTTCTCATAAACCGGATCTCTCTGTTTCAGAAGTTTCTTGATCTTCTCTTCTTTATTCTCAGTTCCTTCCAATGTGGGATTGTTACTTCCTTCCAGACGTTTGATCAACGTTGCAGCAGATCCCTTCAGATAGATGATCGTTCCCATACTCTGGAGATATTTCTGGTTCTGCTCCTGAAGAGGCAATCCCGCACTTACAGAGATTACCTTCCGTTCGCTGTCTGTGGACAGTTCCTTGACTGCCATAGTCTCCAGCGCACGGTAAAATGCTTCTCCAAAGCGTTCAAATACCTCCTTTACTGACATGTTCATTTTTTTCACGATCAGTCTGTCCACGTCAATAAACGGAAGCCCCAGGTCCTTCGCCAGTCTCTTTCCAACTCGTGTCTTTCCTGAACCCATAAAGCCGATGATTACAATATGGTTCATGAATTCTTTCCCTCCTCTTTTTGGTAAAAATGTAATACTATTTTTTCCAGATATCGCTTCAGTACGATCTGGATCTCCTCTTTTGGATGAATCGGTTTCACAAGGATCGTCCGGATCCCTGCTCTCTTTGCTCCATAAATATCCGTAAACAACTGATCTCCTATAAAGATCGTCCTGTCAAGATCGATTCCGATCACCTGGCAGGCTTTTTTATAATTTTTCACAGCCGGTTTATGGGCATTTTCTATAAAATCCCCCTCTACTGCTTTGGCAAAGGGCTCCACACGAGGTTTCTGGTTATTGGATACAAAGCAGTATCGAAACCCGAGAGCCCTCAGCTTTTCAAACAGTTTCTTTGCCCGGTCATCTGCCGGTGCACCGTGGGGAACAATGGTATTATCGATATCAAAGAGCAGCCCTCTGTATCCTTCTCTGTAAAGCTTCTCATAATCGATCCCATACGCAGAATCCAGATATTCATCCGGAAAAAAGCATCTGAACATCTATTCCACCTCAGTCCTTTCCTATCGCTCGCAAAGAGGAATATACTCTGCTTCCGGAAGGACATTCTTATATGCGGGACGGATGATCTTATCCACATTGATAAGCTCTTCCATACGATGTGCGCTCCAGCCTACGATACGTGCAATAGCAAACATCGGTGTGTAAAGCTCCAGCGGCAGATCCAGCATGCTGTAAACAAATCCGCTGTAAAAATCCACATTGGCACTGACACCCTTATAGATCTTACGCTCCTCTGCGATAACCTTTGGTGCAAGACGCTCTACTGCAGCATACAGCTGATAATCCTTCATTCTGCCCTTTTCTCTTGCAAGCTGTTCCACATAGCCTTTAAAGACTTCTGCACGTGGATCTGAAACAGAATAGATCGCATGTCCCATACCATAGATCAGTCCACGTTTATCAAAGGCCTCTTTATGAAGAAGCTTCTTAAGGTATGCACTGATCTCCTCTTCATCACTGTAGTCATGTACGTGTTTACGCATATCGTTAAACATTTTTACGACTTTGATGTTGGCACCGCCGTGTTTCGGGCCTTTCAGAGAACCTAGTGCTGCCGCGATCGCAGAATACGTATCTGTCCCGGAAGAGGAAACCACATGTGTAGTAAAAGTAGAGTTATTACCACCGCCATGCTCCATATGAAGGATCAGAGCAATATCAAGGATCTCTGCCTCCAGTGCCGTATACTTCTTATCCGGTCTTAACAGACGCAGGATATTCTCAGCTGTGGAAAGCTCCTTTTTAGGCTGATGGATATAAAGACTCTCGCCTTTCTCATAGTGGTTATAGGCTGATATGCATAAACAGATAACAGCGGGAAAACGCTGATCAGGTTGATACACTGACGGAGCACATTCTCCAGTTCAATATTATCCGGGTCTTTGTCGTAGGAATAAAGTGTCAGCACGCTTCTTGACAGAGCGTTCATAATATCTCTGGATGGTGCCTTCATAATGACATCCCTTACAAAATTCCGCGGAAGCATACGCTGGTTCGCAAGAATCCCGGAAAATCCATTCAGTTCTTCCTGATCCGGAAGCTTTCCGAAAAGAAGCAGATAGGTTACTTCCTCAAAACCGAAGCGCCGGTCATTGATAAAACCATTTGTCAGATCCTTAATGTCATACCCGCGATAAGAAAGCTTACCTGCGCAGGGAACCTCTTTTCCGTCCACGATCTTCGTTGCCTGGACATTGGAGATCTGGGTCAGTCCTGCAAGGACACCCTTTCCATTCAGGTCACGCAAGCCTCGCTTGACATCGTATTTGCCATATAAAGACAGATCCAGTTTGTCATTCTCACGACAGATCTGGGTAAGTTTCTCAATCTCAGGTGTCACTTTCATGTTGAATTTGCTCATCAGTTATTTCCCCTTTCGATTTCTGTTTTATTGCTGTTCGATAACGGTCCCTCCTCATTCCCCTCTCAAGCAATTCTGGTCTTATTTGTATATCCCGGCGTAGCTGGCCGGGATATTTCAGATATATTATAACATTTTTTTCGGTTCCGGTCTATGCCGAAATATAACCGAATATCTGCTTTACAGTTTATCGGTTATGAGCAGGCAGCGAATGCGGATCGCAAATCTCTTCTTGTCTATCTGCGATCAGCCCTGCTTATATGTAGCAAAGAACTCTTTCATCTTCTTCATTGCCTTGTCAAGCTGGCGGATATCCGGCAGATAAACAATACGGAAGTGATCCGGCTGGTTCCAGTTGAATCCCTTGCCCGGAACAACAAGCACCTGTTTCTCATGAAGAAAATCCAAAGCAAACTGTTCATCATTGAAAATATTGAATTTCTCAGTATCGATCTTCGGGAATATATAAAATGCCGCATGTGGTTTTACAACGGAAATTCCCGGAATATCATTCAGGGCCTTGTAAATAAAGTCTCTCTGCTCATAAACACGTCCGCCCGGCTGCGTATATTCATTGACACTCTGATATCCGCCAAGTGCAGTCTGTACAATGGACTGTGCCGGAACATTTGAACAGAGACGCATGGAAGAGAGCATATTGATTCCCTCTATATAACCCTTCGCCTTACTTTTTGCACCACTTAAAATCATCCATCCGATGCGGAAACCTGCGATCATATGAGACTTGGACAATCCTGAAAATGTTACACAGAACACATCGGTGCAAGGGATGCAATCGATGTATGTTATATCCATCCATAACAAGACGGTCATAGATCTCATCAGAAAAGATGATCAGCTCATTTTCTCTTGCAATGTCTGCAATCTGTTCCAGGATCTCCTTCGGATATACTGCACCTGTAGGGTTATTGGGATTGATGATAACGATCGCCTTGGTCCTTGGTGTGATCTTGCTCTTGATATCCTCAATATCCGGATACCAGTCAGACTGTTCGTCACAGATATAATGAACTACATTTCCGCCTGCCAGTGTTGCAGTAGCTGTCCACAACGGATAATCCGGAGCCGGGATCAGGATCTCATCCCCGTTATCAAGCAGCGCCTGCATACAGAGGTTGATCAGTTCACTGACACCATTTCCCGTATAAATATCATTAATGGTAACTCCCGGATCCCGCGAAGCTGTGCATACTGCATGATCGCTTTTCTTGCAGAAAAAATGCCCTTGGAATCGGAATATCCCTGGGAAGTACGAACATTACTCAGCATATCCAGGATCACTTCCTGAGGTGCTGAAAACCCAAACGGATACGGATTACCAATATTCAGCTTCAGAATCTCCATTCCATCTTCTTCCATTCTGCAGCCTCATCCACAACCGGTCCGCGCACATCGTACAGCACGTTGTCAAGCTTTGATGATTTCCCGAATGTTCTCATAAAAACCACTCCTCTTCTAATTTTCACTATTATTTAACCATTTTAATTTCATAGTCAAAAAATATTTATTCTATATCATCTCACATTTAGGCTTTCAACGCAAGAAATAAAAAATTTTAAAAAAAATTAAATTTAGCACTTCCCTTTTT
>ENA-OQLB01001109-OQLB01001109.1-human-gut-metagenome-genome-assembly--contig:-NODE-1109-length-12528-cov-7.940731_pt1 | contig 12528 bp, 12 predicted proteins | sample MGYA00242656_ERZ504813 | MGnify/ENA primary metagenome ERZ504813 (study PRJEB26092, sample SAMD00036388) | human gut metagenome | host: Homo sapiens | study: EMG produced TPA metagenomics assembly of... | reverse complement strand
TTCCTCCACATCCCTGCCAAAAGTCATGGCACTACATCGCCGGGGAAGCATATCCCACACAGGCTGGTCATTCGATTGGAATAATCCATCGATGAACTACCTGTATCATAGAACATTTTTGTGCCCTATGCCGTATGTCCACAAAGTAGGAATTAGGAGTAAAAATCAGAAATTTCCACGATTGCGGAAAGTGTGATATAATCCAGTTAAGCGGCAGCAATGAAACCGCCGGAAAGGAGTGTGCGCCCATGAAAGGAGCAACAAGCATACAGGAACGCCTTTGGGAACTCCGCAAGGACAAAGGCTTAAATCTGGAAGAACTATCAAAGCTGACGGGTATTTCCAAATCTGCTCTCGGAAGTTATGAAAAAGAGGATTTTAAGGAAATCAATCATGGCAACCTTATCACGCTGGCAGACTTCTATGGGGTTTCCGTTGATTATCTACTGTGCCGGACAGAGAACAGGGAGCAGATCAACACGTCATTGACGGAGCTGCATTTGAATGATGAGATGGTTGCTCTCCTGAAAAGCGGTCGGATTAACAACCGTCTGCTCTGTGAGCTTGCCACCCATAAAGATTTTATCAAGTTTCTTGCAGACATTGAGATTTATGTGGACGGGATTGCCACCATGCAGATTCAAAATCTCAATGCACTTGTCGATACCGTCCGGCATGAAATCATTGAACGGTATCGCCCCGGCGAAGATGACCCGCATTTGAAAGTGCTGCAAGCCGCCCATATCAGCGATGATGAGTATTTTATCACATGGTTCTGGATGACCTCAACTCATTATCCGGGATATTCGGGAAGCCCATAAAAAGGACAGTGAGAGTGCACCCCAGACCACTGTTGCCAATGAACTGAAAGAAAATCTGGAAGCGGTCGAAAATTTCAAGGGCAGCCGGATGAAAAGCTGGTTGTCCTTTACTGCAAGCAGCTTGGTATCAACTACAAAAATCTGTCAGACGAAGAATTTCGCTGGCTCATTCGTATTCTCAAAAAGTCAAAGAAAATGGGAACGCCTATCAGCCAGAGGAAAAAACGGTAAAGAAAAACCGCTGTTGCATGGTTTGTTGGCTTCCATGTAGCAGCGGTTTTTGCTGGGATTATTCAGTTGAATTTTTAGAACGACAAACTTGAATTTGTATGGCTCAACTCCTTATCGACCGGCCATAGCTCGTTTATAAAGTAGACCTCCTTTTATAAGTAACAACAGAAAAGCCACTGTTACTGCATATGGTTCTCTCGCAATCGCCAGATACAAAACAGTAATAATACTAAGCCCTACAGACAAAAAAAGTAATCACCTTTTTTCCCTTTTCAAATTTGAAATTGACCATTAAAATATTCACAATTCCAATAATCGTTAATGCGATGAAAAGACCCCAGTATGTCATACGAATCCAAATTTCATTATCTACATACTCAATAAGACTTACTGAATAGATATATCCATCAACCGGTCTGGAATACAATGGAAGAAAAATAAGCATCAAAGAGAGCAAATCGGTAAATCCAAATAACAAGTCACATAGACCATTGAGATTTGACTTGTTTTCTTTTTCAGCAATCAAAACCAACTGATCTCCGGATAACAGCTCATCAATGGACACAGAGAAATATCTGGATATTTCCTTTAATGAATCTATGCTCGGATATCCTCTTCCGGATTCCCATTTTGAAATTGCAGTTCTTGAAACAAATAATGCCTCGGCTAGTTCTTCTTGTGTCAAACCTCGGCTCTTTCTTAATTCCTGAAGCTTTTCATGGAATTCCACCTCCTTCACCTCCTTTTTTATTTCACTTTTTTATTGTTAGCATAACTACTGCCTTATAAACAGTAAATAATCCGGCACTTAACAATACACCACCCACAATATCCGTAAACCAATGTACTCCGGAAATCAATCTGCCGATAACCATGAATGCAGAAAAAGCGATTGCTAGAATCGTTATGATTCTTTTCAATGTAGAACATGACATTCTTCGCTGGATCTGTTCAACCAAAGTCGGCATCACGCACAATACCAGTAGAGTCGTTGAAGAAGGATAAGAAGCCTCCATAATTCCATTGATTAAAATTGGTCTGTAATTGATTGGGATGATCTCAAAAATGAAGTATGCCAGTATCACTATAACATAATAAACTCCCAGGATAATGATATCGGGATCCACTTTGAAGAGACTTCTTCTCTTTATTAACTGAACCAGTCCAATACCTGCAAAAATCAGGCATACAACTAAAGGAATCAGACCCATCCAATCGGTAATCGTATAAATTGTCATATTAACATTTGTTAAACGATGAAACCAGCAATTGAATGTTGCAAATCCAATATTCGTTGCATTCTGCCCCAGTGGCTGCACGTCTACCATCTGGATCAAAGCTGTCCATATTGCAAACGCTATAATAAATATACCTCCTAAAAATAAAACTTGTTTTCCATTCTTTTTCATCATTATACGTCCTTTCTATATTGGTTTGTCTTTTCGACGATTTCACCTTATCAAAAAGCGTAAAATGACGCAAGAATCGCTCTTTCACATGTATGACACGATTCGTATCATCCCACAAATGCGTGATTTTCTGTATATTTTCCTGAATACCTATTCCTACAAATTTCGATTGAGATTTCACCTGTTTTAAGAGATTTAATAACTGTTATATTTTGTTATTTAATTTTCCGCAAACCCTTGAAAACACTGAATTTGTCGCAGGTGAGCTTTCCCTTATTGTTTCCCTTATGTTATATCGTTCCACCAGTGTTTACAAACTCTGATAAGGGCAAATACAAGGGCAAGAAAAATCTATAAAACAGTATAACACAAAATAAAAGTGACATGGTGAGCTGATTGAAATGCTTCTGATTTTTGTAACGAATGATTGATTGGACGATAAGGAGATAAGATACGATGAAAACAATATTTGCAGAATACAATCCACAACGCAACAGTATTGATGTTTACACCTCTGCTGGCTATATGCTCCGCATTGACTGTTGGGAAGCAGAAAAGAATTTAAAAACTACACCCGGATCAGACTGTGCATTAAATGCACTTGCCATTGATGAACCACTGGAATATGCAAAACTATATCTGGATGGAACGATGCAGATATGGGTAGATGCCGAAGATTCTTTGAAACTATATTGAGATCCACCATATTAGAGCAGGAAGGAATATCATAGCATATTGTGCGGATATTCCTTCTTTGTCATTAATTCCGCTCCTAAAATAACTATTAGTATATATCTATTCTCTACTTAGATGATTGTTTGTTTTCTGCCAATTTTTATAATAAGCAAACGCTATTGCTAATTCTAAAACTCCGCATTGCGACTTACCAATCTTTTCTTCTTTAGCACGTATATGCTGAAAAATGGCATTTTGCAAAATTTCTTTTTCAATGTTGTCTCTTAAATTTTCATTTTGTGAAAACCAATCTTCAAATTCAAATCTCTCTTGACTATTGTCAAAAATTAGCACTGGAATTTGTTGCCCTGAGCGATTATTGCACTGATACTTTCCATACGCAAAAAAAGGAAGCAATTTGCCACTCAAAGAGTCTTTTTCTATGTAATAATAAAATAAACCATTTTCTATTTTATATCTTATCTCCGGTTTCGGAATCAGACATCTTCCCATGTCCATATACCATAATTCAGTTTCATACAATGTTGTAGTTAAGTACTTTAATTGTAGTGGGGCATATAACATCTTTTCATCATCGTAAAAATAACTTAAAGTTTCATATCCTTCATCTGAATCAAGAACTATTATTTGATATTCTGGTGATTTTAGGTTATAGCTATGTCTATCGGAATCCCATGTAGTTTCAGACCAATCCTCTGTATGTTCTAATAAATGAAGTAATTTTTGAGAAGGCGACAAATCAATACCAAATCTTTTTCTCCATAAAAATTCTGTATGTTCAATATTTGCAGTCTGTATCCTCGGTGTGTTTATATCATTTACTCTAGTATATATTGCACCTGCATACAATTTTTTCTTTACATCATGGCTTGGCGAATATGCCTCTGTCAAATAATATGGCGTATTATTCGTGTTCTTAATTATTACTATATCCAATTCGTGATTTTCAATCTCAAGCGTCTGAACTGTTGCTTTAGGTATATATCTCCTGCAAATGGCTTTGATCTTAAAAATTCTGTAACTGACTTAGTTGTATATCTACTATATTTTGTTTTTTCAATTCCCTTTACATTTCCATTGTCATCTGCACCGTAAATTAGATATGCTTGATGTCCATCGATATTATTTGCCATGCAAATAATATCGATCAATTTATCTTCTCTACAATCAGTATAATCTTCTTTAAAATCCCAATAAGTTCCTTCATATCCAAGTCTTAATAATTCTGAGATTATTTCTTTCAAGTTTTTCTCTGACACATCATGCTCCATTCTTATTTACACCTTAACTATCTGCAATATTCCTACTATAACCCATTTTATATTTTACGACAGAGGATTTCTTCTATTTGCTAAAAATCTCTGTAATCGAATTGCTTCTTCTAGTTTATTTGATGCATTTGCTCCAAACAAAATTTCTGCCCATATCTCGTCCATATGTGTAATTGTTGGATTGTTAAGATCCTTAAATGTTATATTAGGAATCTCGGACAATATTTGTCTTATTTGATTTTGAGAAAGCATATTATAATCAGGAACATGTGTCATTTTCGCATCCCTTAATTCACTTTTTCTCATCCCCGAATGATCCTTAGATGCAACTTCACATTCTAACTGATAAAAAAACCGTTGTCATATATGAACCAATTACCTGTGCTTCCGTCAACGTTTGGTATGAATATACTGTAAAATTTGTTGAAACATACATAGACACTGCCGATACATATACCCTTCCATTTCTACGAAGTTTTGTTGGTAATAATATTGAGTTGGCAGGAAATCGCATTGTGCCGTCCTTTTTTGTAATTTTCTCCCATTTCTGTAACAGTTTTTACCTTCCTTTGCTGTTGTTTAGCTGGTCTAGTCATAGACATATAATCAGAAATTATTGCTGTACTTAATGAAGATGGAATAGAATTAAAATTTAAAAATTTTGAATCTCCAGTGTTCAGAATAAAATCATCTCTATCTGCATTTCTCATTCCTTCATCAAGTGTGACTTGTGATATATATTTAGAATATAATTCATCGAATGAATCAAAGAATAATAAATCACTTCCTCCATTAACCCCTACTTGACCTTTACGAAATATTTGAGTAGTATTTGGCAAATATGTCATTATAGCATTTCTTACAATATTATTATCAATATATATAATAGCTTCAGACATTTCACTACATACAACTCTCCAGCCATCATTTAGTTTTGCCTGTAATTGTGCATATGAAATTTGTCTTGCCTCTATATCTGGTGTAATATAATCAAAAGTTAATGAATTATATCCCCCAGAATATGCTTCTAAAGCATGTAGATCTATATCAGCCACTGCAACATCACTAGAAAAAATTTTCACTGTACTTGCAGGTTGATTTTTCTTTCCAACCAAGATGCATGTTTCTTCTGAAACAGATTCAAAAAGTCCCTTTCCCGGATAATTGAAAATGCATTGTAATCCAAAAATATTGAGCAACATTTCTCGAAAAGCAATCGCTTCATTTCCCCGCTCTACCAACTGTGCTTTGGGAAATATACATACAATAGTCGTTCCTGTTGGCATTAAACAACAAACAGTTTCTAAGAAAACTGCTCCTAAATTCTGCTGTCCAACTCCAGTATCCGACGGACTTCCTTTGGTCCTTTGTATGAAACTTATAAAAGGAGCCTTTCTATTTACACAATTTATTCCTGCCACAAATGGTGGATTTAACAAAACAACCTCAATATCATTAAAATCGGAAGGAACAAATGATAAAATATCTTTTGTTGTTACTACTGGAGCATTTGATTTATTGATTGTTATAGGATTATTTAATCCAAGACGTAATGATAAAAGTTCTATTAGTTTTGGATTTATATCATTTGCTACAACCTGATTGCCGTTTATATTAAATACCTTCATTGCTGAACTAATTAGACTTCCACTTCCAGCTGCAGGATCACATATTTTCTTATTTGCAGATAAATTGCCGTTAATCATTTTTGCCATAGTAGCAGCTAGATTAGCCAATTCAGGATCAGTTGCAACTTCTCCATCATGTCTACTGCTTTCAGATAGCATTTCATGTAATGAATCTGCTATTGCATCACCTGATATATTTGCCTCCCCATACTTATATAAATCAGACAAAAGCTTATTTGTCAAAGATACTCTTGGAAGATAATCCGCCGCATTATATGCAAAAATACCATCAAAGTCTACTCTATTTGCTTCTATGCAAATTTGTTGAACATCTCCGGCAAATGTTGATACACTATATGTTATAGTTGGCGCAGGTTTATGTATTGCATGAAAAGCACCTCTTATATATTCATATAGAAGCATTGCCATTTTACTTTTCCATTCACGACTGTTTGGTAGAGTAGATTTCATACATGTTAAGAAATTATCCAGTGTTGTAAGTTCTGTATATCTGTTATTAATAAAATCATCTAATAATCTTTGAAAAACTAATGCCAATTTGTTCACGATACTATTTTCATCATCAGCGGAAAAATCACATACATTTTCTAATCCTGGTTCTAAAACTTGCTGATGTACACTGGGCTTATGGACATCATATCTAAAACTAATTAATTTTTCCAAATTAGTTATAATATAAAATGGTTTCTCTGTTACTGCCATATTGGATTGAACATACGATTGCGCTTGAAATTGATATCTGGTACTTTGTACATCTGAAGGAGTTCTTTTAACTTCAATTACACATAAATATTTTCCAGTTGTTTTATTTATAACAACATAGTCCATTTCAAGACTTCCTGTATATACATGATGTTTTGCTTCATAAATCGAGCTCAAACCTAACGCTGCTATTGCTTGTGTTAAAGCTTTTTCACACAACGGGTGAAATGTCCTAACTTCTGAATCTGTATAACTAATCATTATTCTCTTCCTCCTTCAAATGTTTTTTTAATTGATTGGCTATTATCTCTGCCATAAGAGGAGGAACTGCGTTCCCAACAATCAGATTTCTACCCTGCTTACTGGATGAGACAATTTTATATGAATCAGGAAAACTTTGTAAACGTAATGCTTCCCTAACTGTAATCAGCCTATTTTCTGCATAATGAATGTTACAGCCAACATTAGGTCTATTAAAATAAGTGTTAATTGTATATGAGGCTCATCGGGGCTCATGCGACCATAGCATGTAGTGTGTCCTCCCTCACGCTGTAATCTCCTTATTCGTTCTGATTTTACATCTGGTGGTATATCCATATAATTTCCACCTGGTCTTACATGTGATACAATATATTTGTCTAGCTCACTCATTTTCGGCATAAAATGTTCCGTTACACCTTGGTTTGTTCGCATTTTTCTCTGATAGTCATTTTCAGCCTCACACCTATAGTGTACTATTCCATTTTCATTCAAAATAGCTTCTGGCAAATCATCTAGTGCCTCCTTCACACTTACATATTTTTTTAATCCTGTTCCTGATTCATTATGAGTTGGTGAAGGGAATGCAAATTCTTTTCCATTATTTACTCCAACTATTAATACCCTTTTTCTTCTTTGCGGGATACCATAATCAGCTGCATTTACAACCATACTTTCGATGTTATATCCAATATCACAAAAAGCTCTTTTTAATAACTCAAATATTTTTTCCCCATTTTTGTTCTTTGCAGATAATAAGCCCATTACATTTTCAAATACAAACGCTTTTGGTTTCACATGTCTAATTATTTCTATATATCTCCATACAAGTTGTCCTCTTTCATCCTCAACATTTCTTTTTCCTGCCAAAGAAAACGACTGGCATGGTGGTCCGCCTATTACAACGTCTGCATTTGGAATCATTGCTAAATCTATTTTATTGATATCCGCACATATTATATGATTTCCAATGTTTTCCTTATATGTCGCTACCGCATTTTTATTATTATCTATAGCCCATATAATTTCATATCCTGCTTTTTGAAACCCAAGATCTAATCCTCCACCACCTGAAAAAAGGCTAACTACTTTTATTGACATTATAGACCCTCCAGTCTTTTTTTTCGCTTTGTTTCATATTTTTGTTTTATCATATTAAAATCATATTCTGAATAAACAGATAAAATTTTTGTTATGTCATCTATACATTTTCTGTTTCCATTTTGTGCTAATTGGCTACCATATTTTTTTAATAAATGCATGTCATTTTCTTTGACAGCATCAATATCAGGAAATGTAATACTTTCAATATCGTATCTTTGCAGTTTCAACAACCCTGCTCCATATTTTTTGCCCATACTTTCAAGTTGATAATATGTATAATAATTATTTAACAAAGAAAACAAAATCCATTTATCTATTTTGGGATAAATAATATAAAAATTATCTCGTATTATACATTGTTCCTCATTCATCACAAACTTCATATCATTTCTTACAAAATAACTAAAAATAATACCTTCACAATCAAAAAGATTTAGTCTATACCATGTTTTAGTCGTTGCAATTTTATTCAACAATGTTTGCGGCTTTTTGTTCTCAAGTATTATCTTTTTCCAATACGTTAAATATTCTATACACTTTTTATCAAGATTTTCATCCAATGGTGCAAACAACCAATCTTTTCTTGCATCTTTTGTAGAAAAGCCACATATGTTTTTGGGAGAAGAGATAATAGGTCTCATATATTTTTTATTATTTAAGTTAGGATTAATATACATTTCATTGTACCCAGTTGTTAATCCTCTCCTTACATTTGCTAACTTAGAGAAACTAGTTTCCAACTAACCATATCACTTTGTTCTGGAGCGTCTAGTTTAATAAATTCATCATTCGATAAATGAACATATTCCGTCTTATAATTCGTGTTTAAATCTCCTTTTACAAGTTTAAGAATTAGAACTTCAACCAATGCATTTTTTTCAAATACTTCCCCTGAAATATGTATTCGTCTTTTTATTCCCGCGCATTCCTTTATCATTTTTTGAAATGAATCTCCACTACGAGTATTTATCCAGCTACTTGGAAATATTACTATCATTTCACCACCCATACGAAGTAGGGAGAATCCCTTAACTATAAAATACATATACATATTTGCAGTGTGCGGCAAGCTGTTAAACAAATCATTCTCCGACAATTTTTCTTTACTCACGCCTAATTCTTTTAAATCATTAATTTTTTCATGTCGTATATATGGTGGATTCATAATTATCCCATCATATAGCTGTTCAGTACTACAACTTAAAAAATCTGCATTTACCAAATTATACTTTGTGTACTTATTTTTCACGTTGTCAAACAATTTTCTATCTATTTCATAGCCATCAACTTCTGAATAACCACTATCTGTCAAAGCTCTTAAAAAAGCGCCTTCACCAAAACAAGGCTCAATTATTCTTGCATCCTTTGGAATTGTAAATAAATTAACCATATAAGATGCAACATTGCCCGTTGTAAATATCTGTCCTAAATCCATATATATGACCTCTAATCTATGGCACTACGACCACTTTTTATCCATGCATCAAGTTCTGATTGTTTAAATTTCCACAGCTTGCCAATCTTATGTGCTGGAATGTCGGTCTTTTTTATCCAATTTCTTATAGTTTCTTTCGATACCCCCATATAACTTGCTGCCTGATCAATCCCTATCCAAACATCTGATACCATTTTATGAACCTCTCTTAATAATTCTTCAATTTATTATAGAATATTTGTTCTCATATTTCAATATTTTTAATGATATTTAGTGGTATTTGATGGTACATCAACAAAATGAAAAATAAACGGACTATTATAATTAACAGCCCGTTTATCTCTAGCAGTATCCTCTGGCTTCCCGCCAGCCTTTTACATACCATCTGATTGCAGCATATATCGCTTGTACGAATAATAAGAGCAATAGCAGATTGACTGGCAACACTGCCTTTATCCAATGTCCGAAGTAGATTGTTACTGCAAAGCTCATAAGTGTTACCATTATGGTAATCGTATCCCAACAGTATTTCTTATATAGGTTGGCAATTCTTATTCCAATCACTACAGACAGTATTCCGGCAACCGCCAGACATCCCCCGCAAATCAGTATTCTTATTATCCAATACACAACTCCTGCAATGACCAGATTGGATAATCCGTTACTGATTTGTGCCGCTTCCTTTCCGGTCTGTATTATCCAGCCTGCAATGGTCTGTGTGAATGTTGCAATTGCATCAAAGAATACCACGCAATCAGAAATGAATGCTTTTGACTGTATCATCTGAAAAATAGTAGTCGACACAGAATACCATATCAGCAAAAACATCAATGCTTCATACACGACTGTTTTTGCTTTATATCTGCCTGCCAGTTTTTCTCTCTGTGTATCATACCTTTCCTTCGCTTTCAGATAAGCTGTCTGGTTACAATTCCCACACTTTTGATAGAGCACCGGCTTTTCAACCGGTATCGCTACTTTTTCTGATGGGAGAGTGCATAATCCCGTTCCTGTTCTGCCTGCTTTAGCTTATCTTGACATTCCTCTGTCATGATTTCGGCAGCGTGCGTTTTCTCTTTCTCGCTCTGCAACAATTCTTTTGTTTTCCTCAAGTCGTTCTTTAAGGCTTGAATGTTCCTGCTCTGTTCTCTCTGTTTAACCTCTCGTTCAAGGTCAGCGATTCGTCGAGCTGCATTTTCAGTTCCCGGATAGTCCGGTCTTTCTGGTCGAGTTCTTCCTGCATCTGCTCTGTCAGCATAAGTAACTCTTCCAGTTGATCGTCGCTCTTTGAGTTTCTTAATTCGTTCATCAATCAACCTTCCTTTTTCTAATTGCTGTTCAAGTTCAGTAATTCGCTGTTCTGTTTCTGCAATAGCCGGTTCTCGCTGTTTAATTTCTGTGCCAATTCCTGCCATTGCTGATTTTCGTCTGTGAGTTTCTGTATCTGGTCTGTCTTTTCTTCCAGAAGCATCAACAGTTCTTCTGTATCCGGTAAGATTTGTAGCAGCTCTGACAATTCTTTCTCTAATTGCTGCAATCGTTCTTCCTGCTCCTGAAAGCACATCAGCTTCTCGTCCTTTTCCTGTATCTCCTGAAGCATCTCTGCCATGATATTCTGCTGTTCCTCTATCTGTGTAATCATTGCTTCCATCATGGGAATTACTTCTTTGCTTTCTTCTAATGTCATTCAAACACTCCCTCCACATTGACAATGCACCGGATACCTTACCAAAGGTTGCAATTACCTTTTGTAACAGTGCATTTTGTTTTTTAATCATCCGGTTTTCCTCAACCTTCCATGAACCTTTCCTTATCTGTCCGGTGAGATATTTTTCGTCAATCTTTCTTGCATCCGCACCCTCATGAATCATAGGGACTTTTAATTTGCCCTGTCTTTCATAAGAGCGGTGGTCAATCTGATTGTCTATGGATAAATGCCGGTTACACATCCTTGCCCATTCGCTTCGCCATAACTCACAATTCTTTGGATTGTTCCATCCGGTAGCGTCAGTCAGAACCCGTTTCCATTGTTTTCTGTTTCTTGCCCCGACTTTCTGTACTCCGTTTTCATCAAGTACCGGAATACGGATTCCATGACGGTCAGGATTTTTCTTATCCTGCCACCAGTCCGGGTGGGATTCATCAACCACGATATTTCCGTCAGTATCTCTGACAAAATCCCAGTCCTTGACTTCTTTGTTGCCCCATGAGTGGTCTGGATTGAATGGTCGCATGGTTACAAGTAAATGCACATGCGGATTCCCATCACACTTATCGTGTATGCTCCAGTCGGCACACATTCCCTTGTCCACGAAAGTCTTTTGAATATATTCCGTTGTATAATCAATCTGTTCCTGTCTGCTCCATTCTTTCGGCAGGGAAAATTCAAATGAGCGTCCAAGCTGTGCATCTGCATTTTTTTCTATCTTCAAGACCTCATTCCATAACCGCTGTTTCTGAAATGTGATTTTAAACTTTTCCAGTGCGGCTTCTTTATCGCCTGCCCTTTTATAACGGATAGACTGTTGAAACCTTTTTATATTTTCTTCCGGTACATGCAGCCATTCAGGAGGTGCATTTTCGCACATCATCAGACTGGTGTAGACGACTTCCTTTTTGGAAGTGTAGTAGCTGATCCTGCCTGTTTCCTCATTTTTCATCACATCTCCATTAAGATATGCCGATGCGGATATGACAGATTTTCCTTTACTGCGTCCGACAATCTTTACTGTAAAATGAAATATCGCCATGATACGATTCCCCCTTTCTGCCGTATCCGGCATTGATTTCCGACAGCATCTTCTTCTGGTTTGGCAGGAGTGAAGCTGTAGGAACGCCTCTGCGCAAGAGTGCCCCCTGCGGCATGAGCAGGTCTGCATGAAATGCCCGCCGACGGAACGAGCCCGGCAAGCGTAAGCGCAGACCGGTTGCCACTTGTGGCAAACTTATACG
>ENA-OQLB01001108-OQLB01001108.1-human-gut-metagenome-genome-assembly--contig:-NODE-1108-length-12538-cov-1.504875_pt1 | contig 12538 bp, 19 predicted proteins | sample MGYA00242656_ERZ504813 | MGnify/ENA primary metagenome ERZ504813 (study PRJEB26092, sample SAMD00036388) | human gut metagenome | host: Homo sapiens | study: EMG produced TPA metagenomics assembly of... | reverse complement strand
TCCGTCTCGGTCCGAGGCAGAAGACATCAAAACGGGCAGGAAGGCTGATGTATGTGACAGCAGTGCTTACCCTGCTGTTTGCAGGAATGATCCGGTTCTGGTATTTCTGGTAAGAAAGGAGACAAAATCATGGAATATATGCATGGCGGAGATATTTATACTTATGAAAACGTGACGGACTACTCTGTCAACCTCAATCCTTCGGACCAGGAGAAGAGGTGCTTTTGGCGATGGCGGAAAATCTGAAGCATGCAGGGGAGTATCCGGACAGCAAAAGCCGGAAACTCAGAAGTGCACTGGCAGAACATCTGCAGGTTCCCCAGGAATTTCTGATTTTTGGAAATGGAGCGGCAGAACTGATCTTTTTGGTGATCCATTCCCTTCGACCGAAAAAGCGCTCCTGACGATCCCGTCTTTTGCAGAATATCACAGAGCGCTTCAGGCGGGTGGACTGTGAATGTGTGTACTATCCGCTCAGTGAGAAACACGGGTTTGTGCCGCAAACGTCTTATCTGGAGTTTTTGAAAGAAGATGTGGATCTGCTCTTCTTATGTTCTCCGGATAATCCAAGCGGAGCGGTAATCCCAAAGGACTTTCTGCTTGAGATTTTAAAGACATGTGAAGAAAAAGGGATTCTCATGATTTTGGATGAGTGTTTTGTGGAATTTCTGTCAGAACCGCAAAACAGACACTTGCCAGAGAATGTGAGAGAAGTAAAAATCTGATGATTCTGCAGGCCTTTACAAAGATTTCTGCGATTCCGGGAATCCGGCTCGGATACGGGATCACATCCAATTTGGAGCTGCTTGAAAGATGGAAGGAAACCGGCAGCTGGAGCGTGTCCGGTGTGGCACAGGCAGCCGGGTGTGCGGCTTTAAAGGAAACGAAAAGATGGCAGGAAATGCGAAAATGGCTGGAAACAGAACGGGCGTGGCTGGAAGAAAATCTGACCCGGATCGGGGTGGAGTGGTTCCCTTCAAAAGTGAACTATCTGCTCTTAAAGAGTCCCTATCCGCTGTTCTCTCTGCTGCTTCAGAAAAACATCCTGATTCGGGACTGCTCCAATTATGAGGGACTGGAAAAGGGGTATTACCGGATCGCGGTGAAACAGAGAACAGACAATGAAAAATTACTGAAAGCATTGGAATATATTTATGAAGGGGGAGAATGAGAATGGCAGCACCGATCATGATACAGGGAACCATGTCAAATGCAGGAAAAAGTGTTCTGGCAGGCGGATTGTGCCGGGTATTTCATCAGGATGGATATCAGGTAGCGCCTTTTAAATCCCAGAATATGGCGCTCAATTCCTTTATTACAAGAGAAGGTCTGGAAATGGGAAGAGCTCAGGTCATGCAGGCAGAGGCTGCGGGTATCGAACCTCTTGCGATCATGAATCCGATCTTGTTAAAACCGACCAATGACACCGGCTCTCAGGTGATCTTAAACGGAGAAGTACAGGGTGTGATGTCAGCGATGGAATATTTTCGCAGGAAAAGAGAATATATTCCGGTGATCAAAAGCGCCTATCAGAAACTGGATGAACAGTTTGACATTATTGTCATCGAAGGTGCGGGCAGCCCGGCGGAGATTAATCTGAAACGTGAAGATATCGTGAATATGGGAATGGCAGAGATGGTAGATGCACCGGTGCTTCTGGCCGGAGATATTGACAGAGGCGGTGTGTTTGCCCAGATTGTGGGAACCATTGAGCTTTTAGAGGAGCAGGAGAGAAGAAGGATCAAAGGAACGATCATCAATAAATTTCGCGGGGACAAAGAAATCTTACGTCCCGGGCTTGATATGCTGGAAGAAAAGACAAAGATTCCGGTATGTGGGGTTGTTCCTTATTTCCACCTGGATATTGACGAAGAAGACAGCTTAAGCGAGCGGTTCACGCACAGAGAAAAGAAAGGGCTTCTGGATATTGCCGTGATCCGGCTTCCGAGAATTTCTAATTTTACAGATCTGATGCCGCTAGAATCTATGGATGAAGTCGGTGTCCGGTACGTGACAAGTGCGTCACAGTTCGGCACTCCGGATGCGGTCATTCTTCCCGGAAGTAAAAACACGATGGAAGACTTGAAGTGGCTTCGTCAGTGCGGACTGGAAGGAAAGATCCTTCGCCATGCGGCATCCGGAAAAACTGTATTTGGAATCTGCGGCGGCTATCAGATGATGGGAGAGCTTTTGCAGGATCAAAGGGGTGGAAGCGGGCGGGGAACTCAAAGGGAATGGGCTTGCGTTCCGATAACAGACTGTGTTTGCAGGGGAAAAGATGAGAACCCGCGTACAGGAACTTTTGAAGGGCTGTCTGGAAGTCTGAGCAGTTTAAGTCAGGTGCCATTAGAAGGATATGAAATCCATATGGGAGTGACAACGTATACCGAGGAGCCTTGTCCGCTGGTGCAGATTCAGGAGGAAACAGGCGAAAGACGGATTCGATATGACGGCGCCAGAAAAAACAACTGTTACGGCTGCTATGTACACGGAATTTTTGATCAGGCTTGTGTCGCATCCGGGTTTGTTTCGGCACTTTTAAAAGAAAAAGGATATGATGCCGGGCAGCTTGAGCGTCTGGACTGGAAGGCATACAAGGAAACCCAGTACAATAAGCTGGCGGAGATTATCCGGGAAAGTTTGGATATGGAGTATATTTATCAGATTCTGGGGAAAGGAACGAGAATGCCATGAAAACAGTAATACGGATCGGAAGCAGGGAAAGCAGGCTGGCGGTGACACAGACCGAGATCATAAAAGGACAGATTGAGGCGCATTTTCCGCATATCCGTGTGGAGATCGTGACAATGAAGACGACCGGAGACCGGATTTTAGACCGGAGTCTGGAGCAGATCGGAGGAAAAGGTTTGTTTGTCAAGGAGCTGGATCAGGCTTTGCGAAAGGGACGGGTCGATCTGTCTGTGCACAGCTTAAAAGACATGCCGATGGACATCCCGGAAGATCTTCCGATTCTTGCATATAGCAAACGGGAAGATCCACGAGACGTGCTGATCTTTCGGCAGGGACAGACCGAAAGCATTTCCGGCGGGATGATCGGGACTTCCAGCAAGAGGCGGAGACTGCAGCTGGAGAGACTGTATCCGGACTGTCACTTTCAGGGAATCCGCGGAAACGTGCAGACGAGACTTCACAAACTGGAGGAAGAAGGATTTTGTGCTACGGTTCTGGCAGCAGCCGGATTAAAAAGACTGGGAATGGATTCCTGTATCGGGAGATATTTTTCCTGCGAAGAAATGATCCCGGCAGCCGGACAGGGAATTCTGGCAGTGCAGGCAAGAGCCGGGGAATATCAGGAACTTTTAGAAGTGCTCAACGATCCCCGGTCTGAGGCCGCGGCGAAGGCAGAACGAGCCTTTGTAAAAGTACTGAATGGCGGATGTACTTCACCTGTGGCAGCATATGCAGAAATCAGAGGATCAAAGTGTCATATTACAGGGCTGTACTGGAGAGAATCGGATGAGAACTGGTTTGTAGAAAAGACAAGCGGCAATAAGAAAGAAGCAGAGCTGTTGGGGGAGACTCTTGCACACAATATGCAGAAAAAGTATGGAAAATAGAAAAGGAGCGCATATGGAAAGTCAGCAGAAAAAAAAAGACAGGAAAGGGATCTCCATCCGGCAAAGTATGGCTTGCGGGAGCAGGACCGGGAGATGCATCTCTTTTGACACTGAAAGTAAAAAAATGGATGGATGAGGCGGATGTGATCATCTATGATGCGCTGATCAGTGCAGAAATCCTGAGTCTGATCCCGGATGGAAAAGAATGGATTTACGTGGGAAAACGTTCCGGACATCACTGTGTCCGTCAGGAAGAGATCAATCAGATTTTGCTTCGTGAGGCGAAAGCAGGAAAAAAATGTCCTTCGTTTAAAAGGAGGAGATCCGTTTGTATTCGGGAGAGGGGCCGAGGAGGTGGAGTGTCTGGCGGCAGAAGGGATTCCGTTTGAATCATCCCCGGAGTGACTTCTGCTCTTGCAGTTCCGGCGTATGCAGGCATTCCGATCACGCATCGGGATTTTGCGTCTTCCTTTCATGTGATCACAGGGCATGCAAAAGAAGGCAAAAAAAATAGAGATTCCTTATGACGCCCTTGCAAAATTGAACGGAACGCTTATTTTTCTGATGGGGATCACTGCCATGGAAGAAATATGCCGTGGACTGATCCAGGCGGGAATGGATGAGAATACACCGGCAGCAGTGCTGGAAAAAGGAACTACGGCAAGACAAAGAAGGCTTGTCAGCACACTTGCCAGGCTTTGGGAGGATGCAAAAACATTTCAGGTGCAGACGCCTGCGATCATTCTTGTGGGAAAAGTCTGTACATTGTCTGAAAAATTTGACTGGGTAAAGAATCTCCCTCTGTGGGGAAAACAGATTCTGACCACCCGCCCGAGGCAGAACAGTTCCAGGCTGGCCGGAAGGTTCGGGAATTGGGGGCACAGGTAATTGAGCTGCCGTCTATTACAACAAAGCCTGTCTGGCCGAATGAAGTACTTGGGACAATTCTGGGGAGTATCAGGAAGACGAAGACGAGCAGTGGCTTGTGTTTACCAGCCATCGGGGTACAGACGTTCTGGAAACAGATCAGAATGCTGAAAATGGATGTACGCAATGTATTTCTTCCCCATGTAAAAGTTGCCGCAATTGGTTCCGGTACAGCAAAGGAACTGGAACAGTTTGGCGTGTTTGCGGATGTCATGCCCCGGACATTCTGTGCAGCGGCACTGGGGGAGGCAATCGCAGGAGAAGCGGCACCAAAGAGCCGGATTGTACTGCTGCGGGCAAAGCAGGGATCCGAAGAGTTGCTTCCGCCGCTGAAAAACGCCGGATTGAAGGTGGAAGATGTGCCTCTGTATGAAACGGTCTGCAAATTGCAGGAGACTTTAAAGGAAACAATCGAGAAGCAGCAGAGGCAGGGAGAAATTGATCTGGTGACATTTACCAGTGCGTCCACGGTCCGTGGATTTGTACAGGCACTTCCGGGAATCGATACTACAAAAATACGGGCTGTCTGCATTGGAGAACAGACAGCAAATGAGGCAAAAAGATATGGAATGCAGATACAGATTTCAGAAGAAGCATCTGTGGAGAGCATGGTCTTAAAGATTCTGGAGCTGGCAGAAGACTAGAGAGGAGAGCATACAGTGGCAAAATACATAGGAAAACGGCTTGTTACAGGGATTCTTTCCTTGTTTGTTCTGGCAACGGTTACATTTTTTCTGACCAGGGTAATTCCGGGAAGTCCTTTTCAGGGAGCAAATGTGTCGGAGAGTGTGCTGCAGATGATGGAGGAAGAATATGGATTACATCAGCCGGCAGGGGTCCAGTATGTCACATATATGAAGCATCTGCTTCGCGGAAATCTGGGATATTCTTATCAAAATCCGTCCGAATCGGTTGCAAATATCATTCAAAGATCCTGGCCGGTGACTGCGGTGATCGGAGTTCTGGCGATTCTTCTGGCAATGATCGTCGGAATCGGGATTGGAGTCTGGCAGACTTTTTCGAGACACAGGCTGCTTCGGGGAGGGCTTTTTACTGGAACACTTCTGATCGGAGGAGTTCCCAATTTTGTGGCAGCACTTTTGCTGATGCTTGTATTTGGAGTCTGGCTGAAATGGCTGCCGGTCAGTGGACTGGATTCCTGGAAAAATTACATTCTCCCGGTATGCGCTCTGGCGCTGTATCCCGCCTGTTCGCTGGCACGGCTGACCGGGACACTTCTTGCCCAGGAGAAACAAAGAGATTATGTACTTCTGGCGCGAACGAAAGGACTGAAAAAAAGACAGATCCTGTTTACGCACATTCTGCCGCATATCTGGATTCCGGTGCTGAATTATCTGGGACCTGCAAGCGCGTTTCTTTTGACAGGAAGTTTTGTGGTGGAGAGCATTTTTACCATTCCGGGGTGGCAGACAGTTTGTAAGTTCCATTGCAAACCGGGATTATACACTCATTCTCGGATTGACGATCTTTATGGGGGCAGTCGTGATCCTGATTCAGCTGGCAGTGGACTTACTTAGTGCGTGCATTGATCCGAGAGTGCGAAGAAGCTATGTAGATGAGGAGTAAGAGCAGTGCAAAGGAGAAGCAATGAAGCAGATAAATTTTAGAAAAAAACGAAAAAATAACAGTGGGACTGATCCTGCTTTTGCTCTGCATTTTTTTAGCAGTACTGGTTCCGGCCCTGTCACCTTGGACATCTACAGAAATGCATGCGGATATCCGCAATCAGGGAATATCCTTCTCCCATCCTTTCGGGACAGATAAGTTTGGAAGAGATCTGTTTGTACGGGTTTGGTGCGGAGTCAGGATCAGTTTGTGTGTCGGACTTGCAAGTGCACTTTTAAACGGCGCGCTGGGTGTTTTATATGGAGCGGCATCCGGGTATGCGGGAAAAACCGGCAGATAATATTCTGATGCGGATCGCGGATATTGTGGCATCGGTTCCGTCTCTTTTGTATGTGATCCTGATCATGATGGTACTGGGAGCGAATGAGGTAAGCATCCTTGTGGGACTTTGTATATCCGGCTGGATTGAAACAGCGCGAATTGTAAGAGGAGAAGTGATGCGGATCAAAGAACGGGAGTTTGTTCTGGCATCCCGGCTTGCGGGAGCCGGCCCTCTTCGGATTTTTCTGACCCATCTTTTGCCGAATGCTGCAGGACCGATTGTGGTAAGTCTTACATTTCTGGTACCGCAGGCTATTTTTACCGAAGCATTTTTGAGCTTTATGGGAGTCGGGATTCCGGCGCAAGAGCCAGTCTTGGCACCATGATCCAGGCAGCCAGAAGCCAGATTTTCGTGCATCCGTATCAGATGCTGATTCCGACAGCAGTGCTGTGTATCCTGATACTGTCGCTGAATCTGATCGGGGCAGGACTGGAAGCAAAAATCCGCAGAAGAAGGGAAGGAATGTAAAGATGAAGCTGTTAGAAGTAGAAAATCTGACTGTACAGTATCCGGGAAGCACCAATCCGGCATGCAAGGTATCTTTTCAGGTAGAATCCGGAGAACTGCTTGGGATCGCAGGGGCTTCCGGTGCAGGGAAAAGCACGGCGATGCTGTCATTGATGGGGATTTTGCCGGAACAGGTACAGATCACCAGCGAAAAATTGAAGCAGCACGGGACAAAAGCAATGATCTTTCAGGATGCTTCGGCATCTTTAAATCCGCTGGTCCGTGTGGGAAAGCAGCTCACAGAGACCATTTTGGCACATCAGAGGTGTACCGGAAAAGAAGCCAGAGAGCGGGCGGAAACACTTCTGGATGAAGTGGGAATTCAAAATCCCGGGCAGAGAATGAAGCAGTATCCGTTTGAGCTTTCCGGCGGAATGAAGCAGAGGGTGGCAATCGCGATCGCACTTGCATGTAATCCGGATCTGATCATTGCGGATGAGCCGACCACAGCGCTGGATGTGACCGTACAGAGACAGATCCTCGATCTATTGAAAAAAAATTGCAGAAGAGACGCATACAGCCATCGTACTGGTCAGCCATGATCTGGGTGTGATCGCCTCCATGTGCAGCAGGGTGCTGGTGATGAAAGAGGGGCGGATCGTAGAAGAGGGAAGTATGGAGCAGATTTTTTATGAACCGGTACATCCTTATACGAAGAAACTCTCGGACATGGCAAGAAAGCTTTATCAGGTGCCGGAGAAAAAAAGGACCGGAGAAGTTATTTTAAGGACACAGGGACTGGGAAGAAGCTTTGTAAAAAATTCCCTGTTTGGAAAATCCAGATCTCTGGAAGCGGTGGAACCGCTGTCTTTTGAGATTCATAAGGGTGAGACCTTTGGATTGGTAGGAGAGAGCGGATCCGGGAAGACGACTCTTGCAAGAATGCTGACAGGGATTATTCCTCCGAGCTGCGGCAGTTTTTCCTGTGAAGGGAAGATCCAGATGATCTTTCAGGAGACATCGGCATCCTTTGATCCGGAATTTTCACTGGAACGGATCCTGGAGGAGCCTCTGGTGATTCAGAAAAAAGGCTCCAAAAAGGAGCGGGAAAAACGTGTGGCAGAAATGCTCGGACTGGTTCAGATGGAAAAAATCGACGTCAGAAAAACGACAGCGGCTCTTTCCGGAGGGCAGCGTCAGAGAATTGCAGTGGCAAGGGCATTACTTTTAAATCCGGAGCTTTTAATCTGTGACGAATCGTTTTCTTCGCAGGACATCCTTACGCAGTCTCAGCTTCTGGAGCTTCTGGAAGAGATTCAGAGAAAGACACAGCTGTCCTATTTGTTTATTTCCCATGATCTGCAGGTAGTCAGACGGATCAGCCAGAGGATGGGAGTTATGTATCTTGGAAGTATGGTAGAGCAGGGATTGACTGCGGAGATTTACGAGGAGCCGTGGCATCCGTATACAAAAGAACTGCTGCGGGCAATGCTGCCGCTTGATCCGAAGAAAGCAGCCAGACAGAAACGACTGATCCTGAAGGAAACGAGAAATCATTCTCAGGATACAGAAAACGGCTGTCCATATGCACCGAGATGCCGGTATGCAATGGAGTGCTGCCACAAAGAAAAACCTGGAAACTATCGGTTTGGTGAAAGAGAAGTGCGGTGCTTTTTTGTATTCGGAAGCGCATACCAAAAAGCGTGCAAAGGATTACCATATGACTTCTCAGATTTGAGAACAGAAGAGAATGGAGAAGAGCATGAAGAAAAAAATGACAGCGATTGCCATGTGTATCTGCATTCTGGCAGGCATGATAACAGGTGCAATGCTTCGGATCAGAAGAAGACAGAAGCACGTACAAAAAAAGAAATTACGATTGCAGTAAACAGTGAAACAGGAGGGATGGATCCGGCGGGAAATATTGCACTGACCTATCTTTCCTATTCGGTCACAGCACTGGACGAACTGCTGACATTTGATGAAAATGGAGAAATCGAATACCGGGCGGCACAGTCCTATGAGGTGAATGAGGATTCTACAGAATGGACATTTCATTTAAGAGAAGGGGCCTGCTGGTCGGATGGAACACCGGTGACTTCGGCCGACTTTAAAAATACCATCGTGCGGGCACTGGATCCTAAAAGTGGAAGTGGATATGCGAACTATCTGTTTCCTATTGAACACGCAGAGGAAATTTATGAAGGAACGGCTGATATGGAGTAGCCTTGGTGTTGAAACACCGGATAAAAATACTCTGATTTTTCATTTGAGTAAGCCGTGTGTGTATTTTCTGGAGCTTTTGCGTCTTCCGGTCTACACACCGTCCTGCAGTAAATATGCGAAAGAGACAGGCAGCGGATGGGATAAAAATCCAGAGACCAGTCTGTCAAACGGACCGTTTTATCTGGAAAAATATGTACCCGAGCAATATTTTGTCCTGAAAAAGAATGAGCGTTACTGGAATGCAGATGCGGTGCATCTGGAGCGGATCACCTATCGCTTTTTTGAAGAACAGCAGGCAATGTTAAGTGCTTATGAGACCAAAGAGGTCGATGTGGCAGTCTCCCTTCCTTCTGTCGTCATGGAACTGTATCAGGGGAAAGACGATCTGGTAGTGACAGACAATATCGCGACGCGCTATATTTATCCGAATCTGGATGTGAAGCCTCTGGATGATGTGCGTGTGCGGGATGCGATCAATCTTGCATCAACCGGAGGATCTTTGTAAGATGGTAGGAGAAGACACAGAGCCGACTGTGAATTTCGTGGCAAAGCGTATGAAAATAATACGACCGGAGAGTATTTTGTGGAAGAGGCAGATCCTCCGTTTGAGGAAAATGTGGAAAAGGCAAGAGAGCTGCTCTCTCAGGCGGGATATCCGGACGGGAAGGATTTCCTGTTTTGACATACAAATATCCGTCTCTGGAATTAGATGCAGATACGGCTCAGGTGATCCAGGAGCAGCTCAAGCAGAATCTGAATATAGAGATCAAGCTGGAGGCGCAGGAATTACAGACCAATTATGCGACCAGAAGAGCCGGGAACTTTGATCTTTGCCGGATGAACTGGACGGCAGATTTTGCAGATCCGTACACCTACTTGTCCATGCTTCTGTCAAATGGAACGTATAACTGCAGTGGAGTCCGGGATGAAAAATACGACCGTCTGGTAGAAGCCTCGGATGTGGAAACGGATCCTGTAAAACGAAATGCACTGCTTCACGAGGCAGAGCAGTGGGCAGTGGGAGAGCAGTTTTATATCATTCCTTTGTTTTCCATGAAAAGCTGTAATCTGATTCGGCCGGATATCACAGGAGTGAGTCAGATTCCGGCAACCGGAGCACTGGAATACCGGTATGCAGATGTGAAAGGAGACTAAAATGTTTCACGTAGTGACAGGCGGAAGCGGGAGCGGGAAATCCGCATATGCAGAAGAACAGATCTGTATGCTCAAAAAAAAGACAAATTCCCGTCATCTGTATTATATTGCAACCATGGTCCCTTATGGGAAAGAGACAGAACAAAAGATCCTGCGTCACAGACAGATGCGAAATGGAAAAGGATTTGAGACGTTGGAATGTTTTACAGACCTTAAGAAGCTGGTTCAGACCGAGCCGGGGTTTCGCGCGGATGCGGCAGAAGAGGGAATCTGTGTACTTCTGGAATGCATGTCGAATCTGACTGCAAATGAGTTGTATCTGGATACAGGTGCAAAAGAACGGACCAGGGAAGCCGTTCTGGAAGGAATCCGGGAATTAGAAAAACGCTGCCGGGGACTTGTGGCAGTCACAAATGAAGTGTTTTGTGATCTGCCTCCGGCTGACGAAGAAATGCAGGAATACTTAAGCGTACTGGGAACAATCAACTGCCGGATGGCAAAAATGGCAGATCAGGTGACAGAAGTTGTTTATGGAATACCGGTGGAGGTGAAAAAGGGATGAAAATGGTAATCGGAGGAGCTTATCAGGGGAAAACAGACTATGCAAAACAGGCATATCCAAACCTTGTGTGGAGTGACGGGGCATCCTGCGACCTGAAAGATATTTTTTCCTGTTCGGGAATTGTTCATTTTGAAGAATTTGTAAGGCGCTGGATCCGGGAAAACAAAGCAGAGCATGCAACGGATCTGGCAGAGCAGATTTTACAGGAAAATCCGGATCTGATCGTAGTGACTGCGGAAGTCGGATACGGCTTGGTTCCGGTGGATGCGTTTGAAAGACAGTACAGGGAAGCTGTGGGAAGAATCTGTACAAATCTTGCAGCCTGTGCAGACCGGTAGATCGGGTACAGTGCGGGATCGGGACCAGGATCAAGTGAGAAGGAGAACAGAAAGATGAAGACAGAGTTGGAAAATGTATTGCCGCAGGAGATTGAAAAAAGAAGTTTTGAGATCATTACAGAAGAGCTGGGAGAGGTCAGTCTGATTCCGGGAACAGAACCGATCGTAAAGCGCTGTATTCATACAAGCGCAGATTTTGAGTATGCAAAGAGTCTGAAATTTTCAGAAGACGCAGTTCAAAGGGCAATGGATGCAATCCGTGACGGAGCGTGGATCGTGACCGATACGCAGATGGGAAAATCAGGGATCAACAAGAAAAAACTGGCACAGTACGGAGGCGAAGTGTGCTGTTTTATGTCTGACGAAGAGACTGCAAACATGGCAAAAGAACAGGGAACAACGCGCGCGGTTGCAGCATGGAGCGTGCGGCCAAGCTGGATAAAAACTGATCTTGCCATTGGCAATGCGCCGACTGCGCTGATCCGGTTGTATGAGATGATTCAGGAAGGAAGATTAAAACCCGAGCTGATCATTGGAGTGCCGGTGGGGTTTGTCAATGTGGTACAGTCAAAAGAACTGATCCTGTCGCTGAACGACACACCGTATATCGTGGCAAGAGGACGAAAAGGCGGAAGTAATATCGCAGCATGTATCTGCAATGCGTTGTTGTATATGATGGATGAAAAGAAGTGACGAGGGAGAGAAGAGCATGGGCGGATATTATTTTCCGATGTTTGTGGATATTTCGACAAAGAGGATTCTTGTGATGCGGACGGAGGGAAATGCAGGAAGAAGTACGTACGCTGTTAAAAATTTGCAGAGCACATTGAGGTGACAGCGCCTGAGATCTGTGATGAAATGAAGGACATTCTGAAAGAAGAGGAAAAAAAGGAAGTGCCTCAGGCAGTGTGGAGTTCTCGAAAAGTTTTGGAAGAAGATCTGAAAGATACATCTGATTTTTTGAATGGGGCAGACATTGTGCTGACTGCGACCGATGACCGAGAGCTGAATCAAAAAATCGTAAGTGCGTGCAGAATGCGTAAGATTCTGGTAAATACTGCAGATGACAAATCCCTGTGTGATTTTTTCTTTCCTGCAGTGACTGAAAAAGACGGTGTTGTGATCGGGATGAATTCCGGTGGGAAGAGCCCGAAGACGGTGCGTAAGGTCCGGGAATATCTGGAGAAATATCGCTGAAATCTTACGGGATTATGTTGTTGGCATTTACAATTTAGAAACGATTGAGCTTTTTCTGTTTTATCAGTATAATGAAAATAATAAAACTTGTTGGAATCTATGAAATGAGGTGATCATGTGACAGTCGAACAAATGAGGC
>ENA-OQLB01001106-OQLB01001106.1-human-gut-metagenome-genome-assembly--contig:-NODE-1106-length-12552-cov-1.734487_pt1 | contig 12552 bp, 20 predicted proteins | sample MGYA00242656_ERZ504813 | MGnify/ENA primary metagenome ERZ504813 (study PRJEB26092, sample SAMD00036388) | human gut metagenome | host: Homo sapiens | study: EMG produced TPA metagenomics assembly of... | reverse complement strand
ACAAACCGGTCATAGGAACAGTAAATGCAGGAACGCCTGCAGCTGAGGCAGGGCTTCAGGCAGGGGATGAGATTGTAAAGATCAATGATAAGAACATCCATATTTTCAAGGATATTTCTACTTACAATCAGTTTCATCAGGGACAGACGATGAAGATTGTATACAAAAGAAATGGCGAAAAGAATACGGTTTCCGTTACCCCGGAGAAGAATGACAGTGGATATTATCTGATTGGAATTACGAGCAGCAATTATGTTAAGACCAATGTATTTGAGACTGCGCATACAGTGCGTATAATGTTAAATACTGGATCAATTTGACGATTGACAGTTTGAAACAGCTTGTGACAGGACGGATCGGAGTGGATCAGTTATCTGGACCGGTGGGCGTTGTGAGCGCGGTGGATACCACGTATAAGGAAAGCAAATCTGGTGGAGCACTGCTGATTTTCCTGAATCTTCTGCAGATGACGATCCTGCTTTCAGCGAACCTTGGAGTGATGAATTTACTTCCTCTTCCGGCACTGGATGGAGGCCGTCTGGTATTTCTGATCGTGGAAGTGATCCGCGGAAAGCGGGTGCCTCCGGAAAAAGAAGGGTATGTACATCTGGCAGGGAATGGCACTTCTTCTTTGCCTGATGGTATTTGTGATGTATAATGATATCCGGAGAATCTTCTTTTAGGGATATTGGAAAATTTTACGAAGCACTTCGATTGGCTACAATTGAGGTGCTTTGTGTTAGGTGCATCAGTGGATGCATATTTTGATGGAAATTATTTTACAGAAAGAAGGATGGAAAGATGCGTGAGCAGCTTACAGAAAGTGATGTAAAGAAAATTGAAGAGGAAATCCAACATCGCAAGCATGTGATCCGTAAGGAAGCCATTGAAGCGGTCAAGGAAGCGCGTGCGCAGGGAGACTTAAGTGAGAACTTTGAATACCATGCAGCAAAAAAATATAAGAACCAGAATGAAAGCCGGATCCGGTATTTGGAAAGAATGCTGAAAAATGCGGAGATTGTATCCGATACTTCCGAAGAAGGTGTTGCCGGAATCAATAATCGTGTGACCGTATATTTTCCGGAGGATGACGAGGAAGAAACCTATAAGCTGGTACTTCGATTCGTGGAAATTCAATTCATAATTATATCAGTACCGAATCTCGATCGGAAAGGCAATCTTCGGGCATAAAGCAGGAGAGACTGTGAAGGTGAAGGTTAGCGATGATTATTCGTATGAGCTTGTGATACGGAAGATTGAAGATACGACGGATGATGAGAGGATAAGATCCGGGCGTTTTAGTTTGAAGGTGGGGGCAGAGTATGTGAGCAAGGGAGCAGAAATTTCCCAAAAGCAATGTCAATGAGAAGAATAAAAACGGATCATGAGATTCCAGGCTCCATACAAAATCCCAGCCCCTGATATAGTCGCAAGGATATAGACCAGAATTGCAGAATTATTTCCGTAGAGTTCACCGATTTTCAAAAAGAAAATCTGTTCCATCCGGTAATCTGGATTAATGTAGAAAAGATTAATTTCACCAAAGGGATCCAGAATGTGGTTCAGATATTCTGCGATGAGAGCAAACAGAATATAGAGCAAAGTGATGCGGGAAAAAGAAGGCAGCAGACGGCGTGAAGAAGCGTCAGTCGCTGTCTTTTAATATTTTTTGAACAGGAAAGAGGAGTCATTGGTACAGATTTCTGTACCAGAAATATACCGGACAGGATTCCTGTGACAATTAGTAAAATATGCCAGAGATAGGAGTGAACTGTCAGGATCAGAAGCGGATAATGCATTCCACTGGTATCGAAAAAACGGCAATTCCACCGAGAAGATTATAGGTGGAAAGGAAGCCGAGGATGGTATTTCTGGCAGGTTCTGTGTGAAAAATGGGTAGAGAACCAGCAGATACATCGGGAGGCTGCAGAGCTGGAATGGGAAGTACCACAGGTTGTAGTGCCCATTATTCATGACGAAGGTCAGGAGTAATTGTTTCAGGATTTCGCTGGTAAGCAGAAAAATGCCGATGAAGAATAAAACTTTTTCTATACAGTGTAGTGAAAATTTTTTATCATATGGGCTCCTCAAAATTTTGTTTTATAGGTGTAGTATACGCTGCAATAAAGTTTGTTACAAGATTTTATGGGGAATTTGACCAGTTATTCATAGAAAAGTTCTGAAAAAATATAGAAAAATACCATGATAAAACATAGTTAGAATTGACTGACCTATAGGCGTGGAGATATAATTAAAAATAATGATGCAGACGGAGTGGAAGATTCCTATCTGAATGCTGAATGGAGATAATTTTATACAAGAGACTTTGACGGCAAGGTAGATCCGAGCGGGAAACAGTTGGTGATATACGAAGATGTATAGTGGGACTCGTCTACCGTTTTGGGAGACGGGTTTTTTGTGTATACGATAAATTGTCTGCTTGGTTATAGAAAGGAAAAAGGATTATGTTAAAGGTTGCAATTTATGGAAAGGGCGGTATTGGAAAGTCTACGATTACGTCCAACCTGGCGGCAGCATTTGCGGCGATGGGAAAGAAAGTAATCCAGATTGGATGTGATCCGAAAGCAGATTCTACGATCAATCTGCTTGGCGGCGAGCCGCTCAGACCGGTGATGAATTATATGAGAGAAGAAGACGAAGAACCGGAGGAGCTTTCAGATATTGCAAAAGAAGGCTATGGTGGTGTGCTCTGCATTGAAACAGGTGGACCGACACCGGGACTTGGATGCGCGGGGCGCGGGATTATTGCCACATTCCAGCTGTTAGAAGATTTGCAGTTATTTGAAACATATAAGCCGGATGTTGTACTTTATGACGTTCTTGGTGACGTGGTATGCGGTGGCTTTGCAGCACCGATTCGGGAAGGGTACGCCGAAAAGGTTCTGATCGTAACTTCCGGAGAAAAGATGGCACTTTATGCAGCAAATAATATTTCAAGTGCGGTGAGGAATTTTGAGGACAGAAGCTATGCCAGAGTATTCGGTATTGTACTGAACCACAGGAATGTGGAAAATGAGACGGAAAAAGTACAGGCATTTTCCGAAAAAAGCGGGATCCGATCGTCGGGGAAATCCCGAGAAGTGATGAGATCATCCGCTATGAGGATCAGGGAATGACGGTGATCGAAGGGGACAAAGATTCCGCGATCAGTAAGAAATTTTTTGATCTGGCAGAGTTATTACTGAAGAGTGAGGAATAGAAGGTATGGCAAAAGAAGCATATTATTGTACCGTAAAAGAATTAAATAAACTGGGAAGAGATGCGATTCCGGCACAGCTCCGGTCGAATACACACCTGATCTACAGCTCACCGGCAACGCTTGCATTTAACTCACCGGGAGCAGAAGGATTCGGAGTAAAAAGAGCGGGACTTGCTGTGCCGGATTCGATCATGCTGATCGTGGCACCGGGCTGCTGTGGACGAAATACTTCGCTTATCAGTTCCATGAGGGAATATGATAACCGTTTTTTCTATCTGATGATGGACGAGACCGATATCGTAACGGGACGTCATTTGAAAAAGATTCCGAAGGCAGTAGAAGAAATCTGCAATTGCTGTGAAAAGAGACCGTCCGTTGTGATGATCTGTATTACCTGTGTAGATGCTCTTCTTGGGACGGACATGGAGCGTGTGTGCAGAAAAGCGGAAGAAAGAGCCGGACTTCCGGTTCGACCATGCTACATGTACGCGCTGACAAGAGAAGGAAGAAAGCCGCCGATGGTACATGTACGTCAGTCTTTATATTCCCTTCTGGAGCCAAAGAAGAAAAAAGGAAATGTGGTGAACCTGCTTGGATTTTTCTCGCCGCTGATCGATGAGTGTGAGCTGTATGATCTTTTGCACAGCGCAGGAGTTAAGACCATCCATGAAATCTCCAGATGCAAGGACTATGAGGAATATCAGACCATGTCTGAGGCAAATTTTAATCTGGTACTTCACCCGGAAGCCAGATTTGCGGCAGAGGATTTTCATAACCGTCTGCAGATTCCGTTTATTGAACTCAGGAGACTCTACCAGACAGACAAGATCGCCAGCCAGTATCAGGCATTTGGGAAAGTGCTTGGGGTGACATTTTCTGATGAAGTTTATCGTGAAAAAGCGGAAGAAACCGTGGCGAAATTCAAAGAGAAACGGCCGGAGGCAAGCTTTGCGATTGGGGAATGCATGAACGGAGATCCATTTGAAATGCACTTGCGATGATCAAATATGGATTTAAGGTGCCGGAAATCTATGGAACACTGACAGCAGAGAACTTTATTTACCTGAACCAGTTATCCCGGCTCAGCCGGAGACGAAGGTATTTTCCAATATGGAACCGACCATGCTGTACTACGATCCGGAAAAGAGCGGCGTGAATATGACCATTGGAAAGGATGCGGGATACTATCATCCGGATCAGCCGAATGTGATCTGGAATCAGGACAGACAGCCTTATGGTTATGCAGGTGTGACACGGTTGTTTGAAACCCTTTTGGAGGTGTAGCATGAGAGGACTTAGAAAATATCTGACACCATTTGCACCGGATCAGTCGGGTGCAGTGTCTGTGTTATATGAACTTGGCGGAATCATCGTCATCTGCGACGCGGGAGGATGCACAGGAAATGTCTGCGGTTTTGATGAGCCGAGATGGTTTGAACGGAAAAGTGCAGTATTCAGCGCAGGACTTCGTGATATGGATGCAATCCTTGGAAGAGATGACCGTCTGGTCGCAAAGCTGGTCGATGCAGCTGATAAGATTGATGCGAATTTTGCGGCGATTGTCGGCACTCCGGTTCCGGCTGTGATCGGAACGGATTACCAGGCACTGAAAAGAATGTGTGAAAAAAAGACCGACCTTCCGATTCTTGCCATTGATACCGACGGAATGGAGCTTTACGATAAAGGGGAAGAAAAAGCGTATCTTGCATTATTTACTGCATTTGCAAAGGAAAAATATGAGGTATGCAAAGAAAAAGTCGGTATCCTTGGAATGACGCCACAGGATGTAAGCGATCTGAAAGCAGCAGATAAAGTAAGAGAGGAACTGAAAAAAAGAAGGAAAAGAAGCCATTTGCTATGGAATGGGCGATGGGGCTTGAGGCAGTAGAAAGGGCATCGGAAGCTGGCAAAAAATATTGTTGTATCTGCGGCAGCACTGGAAGCAGCCAAATATTTGGAAAAGACCTTTGGTACGCCGTATGAGATCGGTTATCCGGCAGCAGGTGAGTTGGTTCCGAATCTGGACTATCAGGGAAAGAAGATCCTTGTGGTACACCAGCAGGTGATGGCGGAAGCAATCCGGCAGGAAATTCTTAAAAGAGAGAATTTGGCAGAGGTGCAGACAGCAACCTGGTTTATGAGGAAAAAAGAGCTTGCCTGTCCGCAGGATGTGTCGTTGCGTGAGGAAGATGATTATATCGATCTTGTGAAAAATGGTGGATTTGATATCATTTTCGCAGATGCATGTATGGAAAAAATGGTTCCGGATTTTCAGGGAATCTTCGTAAATACAAGACATTTTGCAGTGTCAGGGAGACTGTGTGAATAGATGAAAAATGAAGTGACAAAACAGATCCGCGTCTATGGGATCGTGCAAGGCGTAGGATTTCGTCCGACTGTGAGCAGGCATGCGGCTACGCATCAGATCCGGGGCAGCGTGTCCAATAAAGGTCCGTATGTGGAAATCTTTGCGCAGGGACCGGAAGCGGCAGTGGATGGATTTATCTCGGATATTGAGAATAAGCCGCCGAAGCGGGCAGCAATTTTGAAAATGAATATTGAGCCGGTAGAAGAAGCAGAAGACTTTACGGAGTTTGCGATCATTGAAAGTGAAAAGACGAAAGGTGAGATTTTTGTCTCACCGGATATTGCAATTTGTGATGAATGCAAGGAAGAAATGTTTGATCCGAAAAACCGTAGATATCTGCATCCATTTATCAACTGTACCTGCTGTGGACCAAGACTTACGATCCTGGATGCCCTTCCGTATGACCGGGAGCGCACCAGCATGAAAGAATTTCCGATGTGTCCGGATTGCGCAAAAGAATATTATGATCCGGCAACCCGGAGATACGATGCACAGCCAGTCTGTTGTAACGAGTGTGGTCCGGAGGTTTACCTGATCGGCAGAGAAGAACGCGGAAGAGACGCAATCATTTACACCAGACGAACCATTGCAGAAGGCGGAATTGTGGCGATTAAGGGGATTGGAGGTTTCCACCTGTGCTGCGATGCGACTAATGAAGAGGCGGTGAAGCGCCTCAGAGAACTGAAAAAACGTCCGGCGAAACCATTTGCAGTTATGGCAAAAGATCTGAAATCTGTGAAAAGAGAATGCTTGGTTAGTGAAGAACAGGAAAAAATTCTGACCGGACATCAAAAACCGATCCTGCTTCTGGACAAAAAAGAAGATGGTGAAGAAACACTTTGCGAAAGTATTGCACCTGGTAATCCAAAGGTTGGAGTAATGTTGCCGTATGCACCGGTACAGCTTCTTCTCTTTACCTATGATGATGGAATCCGGATGCCGTCTTTTTTGGTTATGACCAGTGGAAATACATCCGGTGCACCGATCTGCAGGGAGGACAAAGAAGCGATTCAGGAGCTTTCCCGTCTGTGCGACTGTATGCTTTCCCACAACCGGAAAATCCGGATCCGTGCCGATGATTCAGTGATGGATTTTATAAAAACGAGCCATATATGATCCGCAGATCCAGAGGCTATGCGCCACTTCCGACCATGGTTCAGATGTCGTGGAAAGGGCAGGTACTTGCCACTGGAGGAGAACTGAAAAATACATTCTGTATCGGTGTGGACGGCAGATTTTACCCATCCCTTATGTGGAGATCTGGAAGATCTGCGCACCGTGGAAGCTTTAAAAGAAACGATCGGCAGAATGGAAACACTTCTGGAGGTAGAACCAAAGGTTGTGGCATGCGATCTGCATCCGAAATACAATGCGACAGTTGTTGCGGAAGAACTTGGACTTCCGGTTCTGAAGATACAGCACCATTTTGCACATATTCTGTCCTGTATGGCAGAAAATGACTGCGAAGATCCGGTGATCGGAGTTTCCTTTGACGGAACCGGCTATGGAACGGATGGAACATCTGGGGTGGAGAAATTCTTCGGTGTGATTACGATGGATTTGAAAGACTTGGCAGCATTAAGCCATTCTGGCAGGTAGGTGGAGATCTTTCTGCAAAAGAAGGCTGGCGAATTGCCGGTTCTCTTCTCTATGAAGAATTGCAGGATAAAGAAAAAACGGTCGAATGGATGAAGAAACTGGAGCTTTGCACCGAACCGGAGGCAAAAGTACTGGTGACAATGACCGGACGACACCTGAATGCTGTTCAATCTACCAGTGCCGGCCGTCTCTTTGATGGAGTCAGTGCTATCCTCGGAATCCGGAAAAAATCCACTTTCGAGGGAGAAGCATCTACGGCATTAGAGTTCGCAGCAGAAGCTTACGAAAAAACAATGCAGCATCCATACGAACCCCTCATGCTTAAGCCATTTACAGAAACGGCAGAAGACCGCCTGATTCTAAATACCGGCGAATTAGTCAAAAACCTCGCAAAAAAAACGTCTTGCCGGGGAAGATGCCGGACAACTTGCATACGAGTTCCACCAGGAACTTGCAAGACAGATCATATCCGCAGCCCTCACAGCAAGTCATCAGACCGGAATCCGGAAAGTTGCCCTAAGCGGTGGAGTTTTCCAGAACCGCTTACTACTACGGCTGGTAGAAGAAGGTCTGGTTAAGCACGGTCTCATCACCCTGCACCATCACCTCATTCCACCAAATGACGGAGGATTGTCACTTGGTCAGGCAGCCTACGCAATGGCATATTTACAGAAGCATGAGATAAAATAAAACCAGACTTTATAGATTTAGAAAATTAAAATCAGACATAAAAAATTTTAAACAAAGTTAATCTAAAGCTATTAGAACTTACAAATAAAAGAGGAAAAGGAGGAATTACCACATGTGTGTTGGATTATCAGCAAAAGTTGTAAAAATCAGTAACGGAACCGCCGTCGTTGACGCAGGCGGTGCAAAAAGAGAGGTTTCATCCAAGCTCCTGGAGAATCTGGAACCAGGTGATTACGTCATGGTCCACGCCGGAGTGCGATCGCAAGATCACGATGAAGATGAAAGCGAGACCGGTCAGCTATGAGGAACGTAGCTGTAATGGAAGAACAAAAGAAACGAACAGCCAGAGAGATCATAGAAAATTATGACGGACCGGCAGTGCGGATCATGGAAGTATGCGGAACCCATACCCATGAAATTTCCGTCTGGGGATCCGAAAACTTTTGCCAAAGCAGGTAGAACTGATCTCAGGACCGGGATGCCCGGTCTGCGTAACACCGGTCAGCTTTATTGATGAAGCAATTTATCTGGCGTTGGAGAAGCAGGTGACGATCTGTACATTTGGTGATCTGGTCCGCGTACCGGGAAGTCAGATGAGCCTTGCCGGAGCAAGAGAAAAAGGAGCAAAGATCCATATCGTTTATTCACCGGCAGATGCGGAAAAATATGCGAAAGATCATCCGGAAGAACAGGTGACATTTTTATCCGTTGGGTTTGAGACAACGACACCTGCAGGATGCCTTTCGGTTAAACAGGCAAAGGAAGATGGAATTTCCAATTATTCTCTTCTGGTTGCCAATAAGACCATGCCGGGAGCCTACGAGGCACTCAAGGCAGTGCGGATGTATTTTATATCCGGGACACGTCAATGCAATCACGGGGACCGAACTTTGTGAGAACTGGTAAAAGAAGGAGTCAGCGGTGTGGTAGCAGGATTTACGGCAAAAGAACTGCTCACAGCACTTGCGGTCGCACTGGTACGCTTCCAGGAAGGAAAGCCGTTCTTCGTAAACTGCTATCCGAGAGTTGTCACCAGAGAAGGAAGCCGTGAGGCACAGAGGCTGGTGAATGAACTGATGGAAGGATGCGACAGCGAGTGGAGAGGTCTTGGAATCATTCCGGGATCCGGTATGCAGCTGAGAGAAGAATGGGAAGCATACGATGCCAGAAAGAAATACAATATGCCAAAGATCGAAGGAAAAGCAAATCCGGCATGCCGCTGCGGAGATGTACTGCAGGGAAAATGCAAACCGTCCGACTGCAAGGTGTTTGGCAAGGTATGTACACCGCAGCACCCGGTAGGAGCCTGCATGGTATCCGGCGAGGCGCATGCTCGGCTTACTATATGTATGATACCAGGGGATAAAAGTCAGAAGTCTGACGCAAGCTTGCTTGCAGGAAGACTTCTGACCTTTATCCCCGCCAAAATATGAGTAAGTAGCGATTTTACGAAGAAAAATGAGCGGATTACGAATGCTTTGAGGATTGTGAGAGCACGTAAGTGCGAAACAATCCGGTATCAGGGAAACGAAAGAATGGAACACCGGAACAATCCGGTATCATATATACGGAAACGATTAGGAGAGAAGGAAGTTAAAAATGGAAAATAAAATGGACAACCAGACAGTAACTATGGCACACGGAGCCGGCGGAAAGCAGACTTCAGAGCTGATCGATAAAGTATTTGCAGCACATTTTGCCAATCCGGATCTGACTGCGGATGATGCGGCAGTTCTTACACCACCAGTCGGAAAAATGGCAGTATCTACGGATGGATTTATTGTATCTCCGGCATTCTTCCCAGGAGGAAATATCGGAAAGCTTTCATCTGTGGAACAGTTAATGACCTTGCATGTATGGGAGCAAAACCACTTTATCTGACTTGTGCATTTGTAATTGAAGAAGGATTTCCGATGGAAAAACTGGAAGAGATTGCAGCAGCAATGGAGAAAACGGCAAAAGAAGCCGGTGTCCGTATTGTATCCGGAGATACCAAGGTAGCAGGAAAGGGACAGGTAGACGGTGTATTTATCACAACAACCGGACTGGGACAGATCGAGGACGGCGTAAAAGTCGGAGGAGAACTGGCACAGCCGGGAGACGCAATCATTGTGACCGGAGATGTGGGACGCCATGGTTGTACGATCCTTCTTGCAAGAGAAGACTTCGGAATCGAAGCGGATGTGACCAGTGACTGTGCACCACTATGGCATACTGTAGAAGAAGTGATAAATGCAACACATGATCTGCATGTCATCCGTGATGCGACAAGAGGTGGAGTTGGAACAGTACTTTATGAGATTGCGGGACAGAGTAATGTTGGAATCCGTCTGGATGCTGAAAAGTTCCGGTTGCACCGGAAGTGAAGGGAGTCTGCGGAATGCTTGGACTGGAGCCACTTTACCTTGCATGTGAAGGAAGAATGGTCATTATGGCACCAAAAGCAGAGGCAGAAAAGATTGTAGAAGTACTGCACAAATGTCCGTATTCACAGAATGCGGCAATTATCGGAGAAGTAACTGCAGAGCAGCCGGGGAAAGTAGTCATGACTACAGAAATCGGAACGCAGGCACTTCTTCCACAGCCGGGCGGAGAATTGCTGCCACGTATCTGCTAAACAATCTGAAATGCGGAATCGGTGATATTTCAAAAAAGAAAGGAGACTTTTCATGGACACCAGAGTAGCAGTCATTTCAATTATTGTGGAGAATCCTGCCGCGATTGAGGAACTGAACCATTACCTGCATGAAGCAGGAGAGTATATCATTGGAAGAATGGGAATTCCGTACCGGGAGAAGGGAATTAATATCATCAGCATCGCCATTGATGCACCGCAAGATATGATCAGTGCTTTGTCAGGGAAGATCGGGCGTCTGAATGGGGTATCCACAAAAACGGCGTACTCGAACGTCATTACGAAAGCGGAGGAAAAAGCGGAATGAAAAAGATAGCAGTGTACGGAAAAGGCGGGATCGGAAAATCCACAACTGTATCCAATCTTGCGGTGGCACTTGCCGAAAAAGGATACAAGGTCATGCAGATCGGCTGTGATCCGAAGGCGGATTCGACCATCCAGCTCCGACACGGAAAGGAGATTCCAACCGTACTGGAAATGTTCCAACAGAAGCAACAGAATCTAAAACTGGAAGATATGGTTACGGTTGGCTATGCAGGTGTGGTCTGTGTAGAAGCAGGTGGACCGACACCGGGACTTGGATGTGCAGGACGCGGGATTATCACCGCCCTTGAGAAGCTGGAAGAAACCGGTGCTTATGAGACCTACCAGCCGGATATCGTGTTATATGATGTACTTGGTGATGTAGTCTGCGGTGGCTTTTCCATGCCCATGCGAAAAGGCTATGCGGATCAGGTATTCATCATCACATCCGGTGAAAATATGGCGATCCATGCCGGAGCCAATATTGCAATGGCAGTAGAGAATTTCAAGAACCGGGGGATATGCTTCCCCTTGGCGGTATTATTTTAAATAAAAGAGAGGTTCCGAGAGAGGAAGAAACGGTGCGGGAGCTTGCAGAGGATCACAGCTCGCAAGATCATTGGACGGCTGACCGGAGCGAACTTGTGATGGAAGCAGAAGAAGCCGGCAAGGTTCTGCTGGAATACGCACCGGATTCTCAGATGGCAGAGGAATACCGGAAGCTGGCAGATCAGATCCTTGCAGTGTGCGGAGAGGAGAGACCATGTTAAAACGGGTAGGACATCCGGTGGATGAAAAAGGCGCGGCAGTAGTCATTAAGGATGCCACATTTCCGGTTCCATTTGCACAGGGACTTGAATTTAACTCGCCGGTTCACGGCAACTGGAACATCGTACATACCGGAATGCTGATGCCGGAGGCAAGACAGATCTATGTCTGTGCAGATAACTGCATGCGAGGTGTGGTGCTGACAGCGGCGGAAATGAATGCGGCTGACCGGTTTTCCTTTGTGATCGTAAAAGAAGAGAATCTGTTAAATGGAAATCTGGAGGACATCACCATCGAAGGCGTGACGGATGTGCTGAATAAGTTGGAAGAAAAACCGAAAGCAGTTCTTTTATTTACCGTCTGTCTGCATCATTTTCTGGGATGCGATCTGGAACGGGTGTATCAGGAACTGGAGGAGAGGTTCCCGAAGATTACGTTTATCCGCTGTTATATGGATCCGATCATGCAGAAGCATGGACCTACACCGGATCAGAAGCTGAGAAAGGCGATTTATGAACCACTTCCAAAGCGAAAAGCAGATGAGAAAGCCGTGAGTTTTCTCGGCAGTGATTTCGCACTGGAAAAAAATGCAGATTTGAAACGAATCGTCCGGGCACATCAGGGAATCTTCCGGGAACTGCCGGGATGTAAAAGCTGGGAAGACTATCTGGCACTTTCCGAAGGAAAACTTTTTGTATCTTCTTATCCACCATCTAAGTATGGTGCGGAAGTGATTTCAGAGCGTCTGAAACGGCCATACCTGTATCTGCCGGGCAGCTTTGATTATAAAGAGATCACAGCACAGCTGGAAAATTTCTGCCAGGCAATGGGCTATGGAAAGCTGGAGAAAATGATTTCAGTAGAAGAGAAATTGCTGCCTGATGAAAGGACCACTGGAAAGGCGACATGAGGATGATCGGAGACACTGCGGTTGCCATTGATTATCTGTACCATCGCGTCCACTGGACT
>ENA-OQLB01001104-OQLB01001104.1-human-gut-metagenome-genome-assembly--contig:-NODE-1104-length-12564-cov-1.549007_pt1 | contig 12564 bp, 18 predicted proteins | sample MGYA00242656_ERZ504813 | MGnify/ENA primary metagenome ERZ504813 (study PRJEB26092, sample SAMD00036388) | human gut metagenome | host: Homo sapiens | study: EMG produced TPA metagenomics assembly of... | reverse complement strand
CTCGGCCTCAGCGCGGGCGTCCTCCGCCTTGGCCCGTGCGTCTGACGACGGCGGGCGACGGTGCGCAGGGCTTCCTGATACAGTTCGTTTTTGGTACGCATAGTGTCTCCTTATGCCGGGGGTCACTCGGACTTTTTCTTGAGGGTGCGGCGGCGGGCAGCGTTTTTGAGGAAGTCGTTGCCGCTGGGGGTCTCGCGGTCTACCCGGATGTTCCGGCTGGCTCCGGCAGCGGCCACCGGAGTGCGCACATCGTGGATATTGCGCAGGCCCTTGGCGTTCCAGGTCTTGAGGATGCTGTTCCAGTACCACAGGTCGCGCTTCGGCCCGGCCTGCACAGCGGCCTCCTGCACCATGCATCGTCGTAGCCGTAGACCTCGTACCACCGGGCGATGGCTTTCCGCCCGCCGAGGGTAAGCTCGCTGTCCGGGATGCCCAGCAGGGAAGCAGCATACTGCTCCCGGGTCTGGCGGAGGGCCAGCAGCTTGAGGTGGGCGTCGGCCTGTTCGCCGGTCTCCACGCCCTCGGCCCGCCAGACCTTCAGCTCGTGGAGGACGGCGGCCATCGTCCGCTTGCCCCGGCTGGCCACATAGGCCACGCAGAGCATGACGGTCTCGGGGGCAAAGCCCTCCTGTACGTAGAGGTTGACCAGCTTTTCCATCTCACTGTGGGTCAGCGGGCGGCAAAGCCGGTCTGAGCGCAGTCGATGAGGCTCGAGATCATGGGTCGGTGCGGCTTGCGGCGCGATCTCCGCTCAGGTCATGGGGCAGGAGCAGAGGGCTCTGCTCCCGGCGCGGCGTCTCGTCGTAGCGCTCGAGAAGCCCCGCACCCGGCCAGAAGGAGAGGGCGCTTTCGGCTGAGATGCGGCTGCGCAGTTTAAGGTCGGCACAAATTTTTTCGGGGTCGGTGACGCCGGTGGCCAGCACATACAGCGCTACCCGGACGTTGTATTCCTCGGCGATGCCCAGCTTGGAAAAGATGAGCTGCGGCACCGGGATGGCGTCGCCCCTGAGCTCTTTGAGACGGTATATCATTTGCTTTCCCCGCTTTCTGCGTCCTCGTCCTTCGGCGGCGGTGACCAGGGCTCACAGTCCAGGATGGAGGCCGCTGCTTCCAGAGCGCCAGGTCAGCGCTGTAGGCAGAGGACAGATACTCTGCCGCTGCGGCCCGTCCCTCGTCCGTCAGCGGAAAGACCATCTGCCGGCGCAGGGCGGGGTCGGTGCGGTCCAGCGCCCAGGGGTCGGGCCAGATGTCCACCGTGAGGATGGCTTCCCTCTTTCTGTGCGCCCTCGCCGCCGTCCGGGTCAGGCACGCTGCGCTTGCCGGGCGAGAGCAGATAGCGCATCCCGTCTTCGCTGCCGCTGTATTGGTTCTTGCACTTGAAATAGTGCAGAAGGGGTACAAAAATCATGACGTCCCTCTCAGTTTTAGACTTGCTGAAATGATAAAAGCGCCAATTCTTGACGAATCAGCGCTCTTTTTGTGGAGCAGGATACGGGACTCGAACCCGCCGCCTACTGCTTGGGAAGCAGTCGCTCTACCGGATGAGCTAACCCTGCGTTTACTTATTTATTGTAGCAAAGGACACGGGTTTTGTCAACTGCTTTTTGGCTCGATTTTGGCCGGGAGCAGAAACTCCCCTGTCGGCAGCGTAGAAAATCAAATTTTACTTTATAGCAATTCAAACTTTTTTAATGCAGCAGCAAAATCCGCAAACTGCATATCGCAAAGATGCCGTTTCGACAGGCACTATTTTTGAAAATTGCGATAAACAAAAAAAGACCACCGTTCTGCCCGCAGGAAATAAGGGCAGGACGGTGGTCTTTTGAACGGACTGTGAATTACAGCTCAGCCAGAGCGCGCTTGAGGTTCTGGGCGATCTGGTCAGGGCAGCTGGTGGGGCGGGGGCCGCAGGTGGTGCCTTCCATGCGGGCGATGGCGTCCTCAGCTTCATGCCCTTGAGCAGGCGGCTGATGCCTTCAAGTTGCCGTTGCAGCCGCCGATGACTCGATGGACTCGATGGTGTGGTCATCGTTCAGCACGATGTGGGTCTCCTTGGAGCAGGTACCCTTGTTGGGGTAGCTGAAAGATTTGCTCATATTCAAACTTCCTCTCTTTATATCCGACTGACAGGCGAGCAGACTCGCGCAGTATCTTTATTATATCCCTGTCAGGTGGGGAAGTCAATGTGGCCCGGTCACAGAGCGCCGCCCCGCGCTTGCGGGCCAGTGCCTCGATGCGCGCGATCTGGTCGTCCTCGGTGACGCAGGCACCACCGGGTGGGGCTTGCCGTGGTTCGCGCCGTGGAAGTCGCTGCCGCCGGTGACGATGAGGTCATGCTTCTTGCAGAGCTCAGCGCACTCGGCCCTGTCCTCGGGGCTGTTGCGGGGGTGATGCACCTCGATACCGTCGATGGCCCCTTCGGCCACCAGCTCCCGCAGCAGAGGCATACTCTTGTACACCGTCGGGTGGGCGAATACCACCACGGCTCCGGCGGCCTTTGCCGTGGCCAGCACCTCCCGCACCGGAGGGTAAGTGGGGAGTGGAGGCACTTGCCCCGCGGCTCCCAGCCGAACAGTTCGTGATAAAGCCCGGTGTAGATGCCGTCGCACAGACCCAGCTGCTGCAGCGCCTGCATGATGCCGCTCTTGAAGAGGACGCCGCTGTCCTGCGCGTATTCCAGCGCCTGCTCGGTGCGGAACTGGGGGTACAGCGCCTCGATCTCCCGGCAGCTCTGCAGAGCGCACTCGTTGCGGCGCTGGCGCATGATGTCGCAGTGCCGGCGCAGGGCAGGGCAGTCGAGGTCGGGCCAGAAGGTCAGCAGGTGGACGCGGTGGCTGCGCTCGAAGTCGTAGCCGGTGAGCTCGGCGGCGGGGATGAGCCGCACGCCGTCCTGCACCGGGTGGTCGTAGGCGTACTGGGCGCTGAGTGTGGTGTCGTGGTCCGAGAGGGCCAGAGCGCTCAGCCCCAGCCGCGCTGCCATCAGGGCAGGCGGTGGATGGGAACAGAGCCGTCAGAACAGGTGGAATGAGTATGAAGGTCGCCAGCCATAAGTTACTTTCTCGATTTTTATAGATTTCTGCGATTAGTGTACCACAAAAATCATCGGGGAACAAGGGAGCCTTACACGGCCTTGCCGCCCACCGTGAGCGTGGAAGAACGGATGTGGTGGGTGAGAACGATCTCGGCGTCCTCGCCGCCCATGGCCAGCAGCTCGTCCACCGAGAGGGTGGTGGAGCAGAGGACGGTCTGGAAGGTGATGGTCTCGATGCCTCAGCCCGCAGCTGACGCAGGCGGCCAGCGAGACGTGGAGGGAGGCTGTGAGCCGTCCGACGCAGACGGTGAGAGTATTGCCGCTCTGGGTGCTGGTGTAGGAGATGCGCTGGCCGTCCTTGTCGGTGACAGTCAGGCCGGGGAGGGAAGAGACGGGTGCGGACGGGGCGGCAGAGCCGCCGCCGGAAGAGGAAGAAGACTCCTCGGGGATAACAGGTCCTTCCGGCTCCACAGGGCGGGGGATAGAGACCTGCTTGGTTTCGCCATTAGCGTCGGTGGCGGTGACTTTTGCGCCCGGGCCCAGCTTGTCCTTGATGGTGTCGAGGTCGAGCTCCCTGCCGTTCTGTGAGAGGGCCTTGCCATTGGGACTACCAGCCTTGGCGGTCAGCTCGAGGCTGCCCGACAGATTGATGTCGTTGCTGTGGATGCCGTCGCCGCCGTAGCCGTCTTTGCTGTCGCCGCCGTTGGCAGTAACCGTACCGCTGGAGATGGCGACGTCGAGGCTGCTGATGCCGTAGCCGCCGGCCCCGGCTTTGACTCCGCCGCGCTGGAAAAGTGGCTGGATAAGCCCGGCACCCACTTCTTCTGTGATACCTACGCCGCCGCAGGCCCCGTCAGCGAGGGCTTCTTCCGGCGGCCAATGTCCACAGCCCGGGTGTCTCGGCAGGCCGCACCAGGCAGGCTTTCGTTCTGCTGAGCCAGAAGGTGCTGGCGAACATCGAGACGGCGCTGGGAGAATAAGCTATAACTTTTGAAAAGCCGCTGCATGGGAGACCGTGCGGGCGGCATTTTCTGTCGCTTGCTGTTCCTGCGCAGCCATGTTATACTGGAACTATAAACATCGAACGAGGCGAAAAATGAAACCATTCGACAACGCAATGCGAAAGGTAGTGTAAAATAATGGCATCCAGTAAAGAGTATCTTCATTTCATTTTGGAACAGTTATCTGGTTTGGAGGATATTTCTTATCGCCCTATGATGGGAGAATACATCCTCTATTATCATGGCAAAATCGTCGGCGGGATCTATGATGACAGATTGCTTGTAAAGAAAACAAGATCTGCTTTGGAATGTATGCCTGCGGCGGTTTGTGATTTTCCGTATGAAGGGCAAAAGAAATGCTGTTGGTGGAGGAGGTTGACAACAAAGAATTTCTCACAAAACTGTTTGATGCAATGTACGATGAATTGCCGTTGCCAAAACCAAGACGAAGGAAGGAGGCTTGATAATTTCAGCACACGTTCATAGGGCCCAAAAATCCGAATTTTACCGTACAAAAACATAAGGAGAGCTTTTTGAAACATACAACATTTGCACTGGAGCTTGTGGGCTGACCGGGAGGTCTGGCAAATACCACAAGCCACTCCTCCCGAAAACGAGTGATGAACAAGTTTCAGGAGGATATTACTATGAATCGTGAAAACAAACGCAAGACCTTTGAAAAAGGTTACTATAAGACCCACGCCTGCAACGACACCTTTACCTGCAAAGTCTGCGGACGGGTCTGCACCCCGCAAAATGCCGGAAGCGACCACCGCAACCATTGCCCCAACTGCCTGTCCAGTCTTCATGTGGACGAAGAACCCGGCGACCGTGCCTCCGACTGCGGCGGCATCATGGACCGGTGGCCGTCTGGGTACGCAAAGGCGGCGAGTGGGCCATCATCCACCGCTGCAAACGCTGCGGAAAGCTCAGTTCCAACCGGGTGGCGGCAGACGACAACCCCATGAAGCTCATGAGCATTGCCATGAAGCCGCTGTGCGCTCCGCCGTTCCCACTGGACGATATTGAGGAAATGACCGCCTTGATGGGCGGCGAGTGGACGGATGCGGTAAGCCGCAGCCAAAAACGAAAAGGTCGCTGTGCCGGAGAAGGCATGAAAAAGTACAAAGATAGGGGAGAGTGCTTCGATGGACTATATCAGAGTTACCAAAGAAAACATCGACAGGGAACACATCTGTTGTGCCATGTCCGGCAAACAGAGCCTTGCCAAAAAAGAATGGCTCAAGCAGCGCTTTGAGGAGGGACTTGTTTTTTACCGCAGTGCAGAGCGCGGCAAATGCTTTATCGAGTACATCCCGGCAGAAAACGCATGGGTACCCATTGATGCAGCAGGCTGGCTTTATATCAACTGTCTGTGGGTCTCCGGTTCTTTGAAAGGTCACGGCTATTCCAGCGAGCTGCTGGAAGAATGCCTTCGGGATGCCAAGGCGCAGAGCAAAAACGGCGTTTGCATTCTGTGTGCCGAGGGGCGCAAACGGGATTATCTCGCCGACTCCAAGTTTTTGACCCATAAGGCTTCAAGGTCTCAGACATCTCCGATTGCGGCATCAACCTCATGTATCTGCCCCTTGCAGAGAATGCCCGGCCGCCAAAATTCAAGGACTGTGCCAAGCATCCCAAGGTGGAGGAAAACGGCTTTGTCCTCTACTATACCGACCAGTGCCCCTACACCTATTATTGGGTGCCAAAGGTGCAGGAGCTGCAAAGGAACATGGGATCCCGTTCAAAGCCGTTCACATCACCGAGAAAGAGACGGCCCAGAATGTGCCTGCACCGGTCACAACCTACGCGTTGTTCCGGGATGGGAAGTTTGTGACCCAGAGCATCCAGTCGGACAAGAAATTTTTGAAATTGGCGGCAGAATAATTGAATCAGGCAAGACGCCAGACGCGCAGACGCAGTGCAGCCATAGAATGGGGATGGCGCTGCGTTTTTTGGAGGATTTTATATGGAAGAAATTGTTGTATATGTTCACGGAAAGGGCGGTTCGGCACAAGAGGCCGAGCATTATAAAGCCCTATTCCCTGATTGTGAAGTAATTGGTTTCGACTACCACGCACGATCTCCATGGGAAGCCACGGAGGAATTTTCCGGATTTTTTACGGCAGTGCGGAAACGCTGCGGGAAGCTCACACTGGTGGCAAATAGCATTGGTGCGTTTTTATCTTTGTCCTCGTTGAATGAGAAATTGGTGGATACCGCTTATTTTATTTCTCCAGTAGTCGATATGGAGCAACTGATTTGCAACATGATGCAATGGCTGACGTCTCCGAAGCAGAACTTGCAGAGAAACTGGAAATTCCCACAACATTTGGAGAAACGCTGTCGTGGAAATATCTCTGCTATGTCCGGGAGCATCCGATTTCATGGAAAATCCCTACCCGCATTTTGTATGGGGAAAAGGATGCTCTGACCTCCATGGAAACCATAAAAGCCTTTGCGGAAAAGAACAACGCAGAGCTGACCGTTATGCCGGGCGGAGAGCACTGGTTTCATACAAAGGAGCAGATGCAATTTCTGGATCACTGGATAAAAAATAGGAGACCCTGCAATGAAACAGAAAATAAGGACGGCTTCGTTTCTCCTGCTTATAGTTCTGGGAACCGGGCTGGCTGCTTGCCCTGCCTGCAGCAGGGCAGTGCTGTTCGGATCCCTCTGGGTCACAAAGCCAGCGTGTGACTTATGTGTACGCAAAAGAAAAGCAGCAGCGTTAAAATTACGCTGCTGCTAAAAGTGGACCTAGAGGGATTCGAACCCTTGACCTCTCGGATGCGAACCGAACGCTCTCCCAACTGAGCTATAGGCCCATATTTGTTTTTCGGAACGAGAACAGTGTAACTCTTTTAGAAGGATTTGTCAAGGACTTTTCACCCGGGCGGCCTGCGGGGAACGTCCGGCTGGATCTGCCGCGCGTTTCTTAAAAAAAAACGGCAGATCCTTTCGTAAAAATAACAGTGGCTCTCAGAGAAAAAGCGTGCTACAATAATGCTGAGACTTTCGTACATAAAAAGTCTATCACCCAAAGTCAGGAGGACAACGGTTATGGAATTTACTAAGGTCGTTGCAGAGCGTTATTCCTGCAAGAATTTCAGCACACGCAAGGTAGAAGCCGAGAAGTTGACGGAGATCCTGGAAGCGGGGCGGCTGGCCCCGACTGCCAAGAACTTTCAGGAGCAGCGCATCTATGTGCTGCAGTCGGAAGAAAGCCTGGCAAAGCTCGACAAGGTGACGCCCTGCCGCTATGGCGCGCCTACCTGTCTCGTCGTGGCCTTCGATAAAAACAGCGTCTTTACTTATCCCGGCGGAAAGCGGGACTCCGGCGTGAGGATGCCGCCATCGTGGCGACCCACCTGATGCTGGCCGCCGCCAACGCAGGTGTGGACAGCTGCTGGCTCAACTTTTTCGATCCGGATGAGCTGGCCAAGGAACTGGGCCTGCCGGAAAATGAAGAGGTCCTGATGATCCTCGACCTCGGCTATGCCGCAGAGGGCGCAGGGCCGCTGGCAAACCACGGCTCGAGAAAGCCCCTGTCCGAGACGGTCGCATACCTGTAATACCAAAAACACCCGGAGATGCTTCCGGGTGTTTTTTGCGTTATTGTCCGACGATGCGCCAGTGTTCGGGCTTGTTGTAATCGGTGGTCACGCCGTCGTCGGTATACATCCGGTAGGGCGCAGGCCGGCCGTCGGGCGCGAAGCGCCAGAAGGTGAGGGCCGTATCGTTCAGCTTGGCGGTGTTGGCGGCGGGCTGTGCCACCGGTACGGTGTGACCCGGACGGATGAAGAGCAGCACCTCGCCAAGTTCGCAGGCAGATAGTGCCGCCCGGCGGGCAGAACTTCCTCATCGTAGTCGGAGACGCTGCGCAGACGCAGCATCTTCATCCCCTCAGGCAGATAGACCGTCCGGCCATGGGCGTTCTGGGTGTGGACGGGTGCGACCATCAGGCCCTCGCCAAGAAGCAGCTGGTCGTCCACCTCCCGGGCGTCGGGGTCGGCAGGGTAGTCAAAAGCCAAAGGCCGGAAGTAGGGTGCGTCCTCAAGCGCGGCCTTCATGAACTCACTGTAGAGGTAGGGCAGGAGGGCATACCGCAGATTCAGCATATTGCGGATGGCGGGCAGAACATCGGTAAAGCGGTAAAATTCCTGCTCCCGGCTCTCAGCGTCGGCGTGGTTGCGCATGAGAGGGGTGAACAATCCGAACTCGAGCCAGCGGAGCGCCAGATCGGGGGTGGTGTCCTCACTGAAACCGCACAAATCGGCACCGCTGTAGAGGAAGCCGCACATCTGGACGGCAGGCATCATCTGGATGTTGGCCAGCAGCTGGCTCCACGAGGAGTGGTTGTCGCCCAGCCAGATCCCGCCCCAGCGGTGGGCGCCGATGATGCTGCTGCGGCAGTAGAGCAGGGTGCGCTGGCCGGGACGCAGGGTCTGGAACGCCTCGCCGGCAGCCCGGGTCATGCAGCCGCCGTAGAGGTTGTGGACGCGGTCGTGGCGCACCCGCCCGGCAGCGGTATCGTGGTAGAAACTGCGGTAGTCCTCGGGGGCATTCATCAGGCCCATCACCGAGCGCACCAGCCCGAAGAAATCGTTCTGGTCGAGGTTATCCTTCCGGCTCAGGGCGGCGGCATTCTCGAAGAAGGCTTTCAGCCGTTCAGGGGAGTAGAAGAGGGCAGGCTCGTTCATGTCGTTCCAGAAGCCCTCGATGCCGAGGTCGGTGAGCACCTTGTACTGCCTGCCGAACCACGCCCGGGCCTCGGGACGGAGAAAGTCGGTGAAGTAGGTCTTGCCGGGCCAGACCGCCGCCACAAAGGGCGTGCCGTCTTCTTTGGTGCAGAAATAGCCCTTCTCGAGGCCCTCGCGGCAGACGGGGTCATTGTCGTCGCAGCGGATGCCTGCGTCGATGATGGGAACAAGCCGGATGCCTCGGCTTTCAGGTCGGCGGCAAGCTTGCCGAGGTCGGGGAAGCGGGCCTTGTCGATGGTGAAATCAGCGTAGGACTGCATGTAATCAATGTCCATGCAGATCATGTCCAGCGGCAGACCGTTGGCCTTGTACTGCGCGGCCACCTCCCGGATGTCGGCCTCGGTCTTGTAGCCGAAGCGGCTCTGGGCCAGACCGAACGCCCACTTGGGCGGGATATAGCTGGGGCCGATGAGATGCCGGAACTCCTTTGCGACCTCTGCCGCTGTAGGGGCTGTGATGAGGCAGAGCGTATAGTTCGGCTCTGCCGTGGCGAAGCGGAGGGTGTCGTGGCGGGTATAGCCGATGTCGTAGCTCACTTTGCCCGGGAAATCGACGAAGATGCCGATGCATCTGCTGCCGTCGGCAGGGAGATGAGCAGGAAATTGTGGGCGGCGTAGTAGGAAAGCCGGTTTTCGCCGTGCTCACTCTCGTCGGTGTTGTTCGTCTCGTAGTGCCAGCCGCGCTTGTTGAGGCCCCGGGGCATCTCGCCCAAGCCATAGACGATGTCCTTCTCCTGCATGACATACTGCCAGCCATCGCCGTCCGGTGTCAGGTAAGGCACGGGGCCGGTCTCGGCGGGCAGGTCCAGCACGACGCTCTCGGTGGGAAAAGGCTTCCCAATGACAAAACGCTGTATCATAAACAGAGTGCTCCTCTCAGATGATCTTGTGTCTATGGTACGCCGTCCGGCCGGCGGGGCAAGAGAGAAAACCGTCAGAACGATACAACAAAACCAGCATTTTCGCCCGGGAATGCGGCCCGGGGCTTGTTTGGGCAGGGGAAAATGGTATATAATAAGGATATTCTAGGAATAAAAGGGAGAACCATCATGTATCAAAAAGGAATCAAGCGGCTGCTGGACGTGGTGCTGTCGGCCTGCGGGCTGCTGGTGCTGTCGCCGCTGCTGCTTTTGCTCTGCCTTGCCATCAAGCTGGACTCGCCGGGGCCGGTGTTCTTCAAGCAGAAGCGGGTGGGCATCCATAAGAGCTATTTCGACATCCTGAAATTCCGCACCATGCGCATCGACACCCCCCACGACATGCCCACCCATCTGCTCCACGACCCGGAGCAGTATATCACCCGGGTGGGCCGTTTCCTGCGCAAGACCAGTCTGGACGAGCTGCCCCAGCTGTGGAATATCCTTGTGGGCGATATGGCAGTCATCGGTCCGCGCCCGGCCTCTGGAACCAGTACGACCTGCTGGCCGAGCGGGACAAGTACGGTGCAAACGACGTCCGCCCCGGACTGACCGGCTGGGCGCAGATCCATGGCCGCGACGAGCTGGAGATCGCCGAGAAAGCGAAGCTCGACGGCTGGTACGTGGAGCATATGAGCTTCTGGCTGGACGTCAAATGCTTCTTCGGCACCATCAGGGCTGTGGCCGACCACGACGGCGTGGTGGAGGGCGGCACCGGGACGCTGCACGAAGAAGGAAAGTGATTCGTCCTTTCTCTTGATTTATCCCCCGAAAAGCGTATAATAAAACAGTATACAAGACACAAAAGGAGGATTTCCATGGAACGCACCTATATCAATGAGGTACAAAAGGAAATTGGCAGCACGGTCAAGGTGCAGGGCTTTATCGAGAACCTGCGCAACAGCAAATATATGGCCTTCATCGTGCTGAAGGATATTACCGGCAAACTTCAGATCACCGTCGAGAAGGAGGACCACCCCGAGCTGGTGGACACCATCGACAAGCTGACCCCGGACTCTGTCATCACCGTCACCGGCAAGGTGATGGAGAACGACTATGTCAAGATGGGCGGCATCGAGATGATCCCCGAGGCCATCGAGATCGAGAGCATCGCCGACGCGCTGCCCATCGTCCGCAAGGAGATCGCCGCCACCAAGAAGAAGAAGGCTGTGGAGCGTTCCAGCATCGACCAGCGCATCGACTACCGCTGGATCGACCTGCGCACCGATGAGAACCAGCTGATGTTCAAGGCACAGAGCTGCTTCGTCAACGCCATGCGTCAGTTCCTGCTCGAGCGCAGCTTCATCGAGATCCACACCCCGAAGCTCATCGCTGCCGCCAGCGAGAGCGGCTCTGAGGTGTTCAAGGTGGACTACTTCGACCGCAACGCCTATCTGGCCCAGAGCCCTCAGTTCTATAAGCAGATGGCCATGGCCGCCGGCTTCGAGCGCATCTTTGAGACCGGCCCCGTCTTCCGCGCGGAGAAGAGCTACACCAACAAGCACTCCACCGAGTTTTCCGGCTTTGACCTTGAGTTCAGCTACATCACCTCTTACAAGGACGTCATGAAGATGGAGGAAGAGCTTCTGACTGCCGGCCTGAAGGCCGTCAAGGAGCAGTACGGCGAGCAGATCAAGGAGCTGTTTGGGCTGGAAGTCGTCGTCCCCACCACGCCGTTCCCTGTGGTCAAGCTGGCCGACCTGTACAAGGGTCTGGAAGAGGAGTTCGGCTACACGGTCGATGAGAGCGAGAAGGGCGACCTGACCACCGAGGCCGAGCGCCTGAGCTACGACTGGGTCAAGAAGCACTACGGCCACGAGTTCCTGTTCATCACCGACTACTCCGCTGAGAAGCGTGCTTTCTACCATATGCGCGACGAGAACGGCGTGCCGCAGGGCTACGACCTCATCTGGCGCGGCGTGGAGATCACCACCGGCGCACAGCGTGAGCATCGCTACGACGTGCTGAAGAAGCAGGCAGAGAGAAGGGCCTGGCCGATGACGTCAAGTTCTATCTGGAGTTCTTCCGGTACGGCTGCCCCCCGCACGGCGGCTTCGGTCTGGGCATCGACCGTCTGACCATGCTGCTCTGCGGCCAGTCCATCAAGGACGCCGAGTTCCTGTTCCGCGGCCCCAACCGTCTGACTCCGTAAAACACTGCATACAAAAAGCCAGCGCACATTCCGTGCGCTGGCTTTTCTGCATCTTACAGCTTACTGGATGCCGGTGACCTTGTAGTCCTGTGCCTCGACGGCGTTCTTGAGCACGTCGTCGGCGACCTCGGCGTTCAGGGTGACGATGGCGGTGCCGGCCTCGTGGCTCACGACAGCCTCATCCACCTCGGGCAGGGCTTCCAGAGCCTTCTTCACGCGGGCTTCGCAGTGGCCGCACATCATGCCTTCCACTTTCAGGGTCTTCTTCATGGGATTATCCTCCATTTTGACTTCGGGCGCTTCGGCGTCCGATTTTTTGTTATTTTCAGCCGCAGACTGCACCGGGGCAGCGGCGGGAGAAGCGGTTTTGTGGTCGTGCCTGGTGCTGTGCAGATCGAACAGGTTCAGCCGCAGGGCGTTGCTCACAACGCAGAAGCTGGACAGGCTCATGGCGGCAGCACCGAACATGGGATTCAGGGTCAGACCGAAGGGGATGAACAGACCGGCCGCCAGCGGGATGCCGATGATGTTGTAGATGAACGCCCAGACAGGTTCTCGTGGATGTTCCGCAGGGTGGCGCGGCTGAGGCGGATGGCCGCAGGCACGTCCGAGAGCTTCGAGTTCATCAGCACGACGTCGGCGGCGTCAATGGCCACGTCGGTGCCTGCGCCGATGGCATGGCCGGTGTCGGCACGGGTGAG
>ENA-OQLB01001102-OQLB01001102.1-human-gut-metagenome-genome-assembly--contig:-NODE-1102-length-12569-cov-2.660987_pt1 | contig 12569 bp, 14 predicted proteins | sample MGYA00242656_ERZ504813 | MGnify/ENA primary metagenome ERZ504813 (study PRJEB26092, sample SAMD00036388) | human gut metagenome | host: Homo sapiens | study: EMG produced TPA metagenomics assembly of... | reverse complement strand
GTCACTGCGGCAGGTATTCTGCCCAAACCTTTTTATATTTTACCATAAAAAGGATGGATAAATAAGTTGTCCGGACAACTTTTTTTATTTTGTTTTATATACTAGAAGATTATATAGTATCATTTGGATTTCCCATATAAATTCATCCTCTATTTCTTTCTTTAACCCTTTAATGATATCATTCAATCCGTGTCAAACGGGATTCCTTCAATTTTCCCCATTTGTCTTTATGCACATGTACAATATCATCTTCTTCTAAGCATCTTGCAAATTCAATCTGCATAAAAATACCTTTGATCTCTCTTCCATTTAATGTCTTTACGATTACATGATCATTTTGTGAAACAAAAAGTTCTTCCTCATTCCCATCTTCATCTTGTTTTACCAATTTCACTCCTGGTAATACATTTGTAAATTCCATAAAAATTGCTCCTTTATCTTATAATTTCAGAAAAAATTTCATCAATTGTTCTTTAGCTTTGTTATATGGCATATAACGAACTGGAATATCAATCTTATCTGATTTCTTTATGATACTCTTTTCATGCGTAAATATATCAAAACTTTTCTTTCCATGATAAGACCCCATTCCGCTATTCCCAACTCCTCCAAATCCTAGATATGGAGTTGCAAGGTGGATGATCGTATCATTGATACAGCCACCGCCAAAAGACAACTGTGAAAGTACATCTTGTTCTACTTTATCATTTTCTGTAAATAAATACAATGCCAAAGGTTTGTTATGATCTCTGATATACGAAACTGCATCTTCTAATTTGTCATATGTCATTATAGGAAGTAATGGACCAAAAATCTCTTCCTGCATCACCATGGATTCTTCTTTTATATTCACAAGTATCGTTGGGGCAATCTTTCGAAGGCTTATATCTCCATAACCGCCTTCAACGATCTTTTCGTGTTTCATCAATTCCATAATGCGCTGATAATGTCTCGGATTTATCATAGATGGATAATCTTTATTCGACAAAGGATGTTCCCCGATTATTTTATTAATCCAGTATTTTAAGTAGAAAATCAGTTCACTTTCTGCTTTTTTATCTACGAAAATGTAATCTGGAGCAACACAGGTCTGTCCACTGTTTAAAAATTTTCCAAAAACAATTCGTTTTGCTGCCAACTTAATATTGGCGCTTTCTTCTACAATGCATGGACTTTTCCCGCCTAATTCCAAAGTCACTGGTGTTAAATGTCTCGATGCTTTTTCCATCACGATCTTTCCAACTCGTTTTCCACCAGTATAGAAAATATGATCAAATGACTGTTCCAGAAGTTTTTCACTGATTTCTACTCCTCCATTGATCACAGCAACGTAATGAGAAGGGAACACTTCTCCAATCATCTTCTTTAAAAGACTGGCACAGTGTGGTGCGTGTTCAGATGGTTTTAAAACACAACAATTTCCTGCTGCGATTGCTCCGATCAGCGGCTGTAAGGATAAAAGAATTGGATAATTCCATGGGGCTATGATCAATACCTTCCCGAGTGGTTCTTTGATCTTATAACTTTGGGATGGAAACTGGGCAAGCGGTGTTCTTACCTGCTCTGTTTTCATCCACTTTTTTAGATGCTTCTTTACATAAGAAAGTTCGCTTTTTACCATGCCAATCTCTGCCATATAGGACTCAAAAGATGACTTCCCTAAATCTTTATATAATGCATGTTCAATATCTTCTTCATGTTGTTTGATCGCACATTCCAGGCGCAATAATGCTTTCTTTCGAAATTCATATTTCTTTGTCTTCTGACTTTGAAAAAAAATGTTCTTGTCTTTTTAACATTTGATTGATTTCCATGATAACCTATCCTTTCTTTCTCTACCTTCACCGCATTTTACCTTAATTTTACCATATATAGTAAACTACTGCCTCTCTTTTTTATTTATTGCCACTTTTTAAGAAATTCGTTATAATAAATCTGTTTTACAACAATAATATCTTTACAATGAAAGGATTTATACATACATGAAACGTAATATCAGATTAACAATTGAATATGATGGTTCCCGCTATCAGGCTGGCAGAGGCTTGGCGGTGATTCCAATGCGAATACGATTCAAGGAAAATTAGAGTCTGTCTTATCAAAGATGACTGGAGAAGATGCCAATATCAATGGATCTGGCCGTACCGATGCTGGTGTTCATGCTTATGGTCAGGTTGCTAACTTCCATACTGATTGTATGATGTCTGTTAATGAGATTAAAGACTATCTTACCAAATATCTTCCATCTGATATCGGTATTGTGGAAGTTTCTGAAGCTTCCGAGCGTTTTCACAGCCGTTTAAATGCGAAAGAGAAAACTTACCTTTACCGGATTGCAATTCCTGGTGTATCAAATGTTTTTGAACGTAAATACCTTTGGTATTTCCCAGAAACTTTGGATATCAAAAAGATGGAAGAAGCTGCATCACTACTGATTGGAACGCATGATTTTAAAGGATTTTCTTCAATTAAGAAAACGAAGAAATCTACCGTCCGTACTATCTATAACATCGAGATCAAAAAGACAAAAAAAGAAATCCAGATCTCTTATACAGGAAATGGCTTCCTTCATAACATGGTCCGGATTCTTACTGGAACTTTAGTAGAAGTTGGATGTGGAAAAATAAAACCAGAGGATATTACAAAAGCACTGGAAAGTACAAAAAGAAGCGATGCAGGGATTACTGCACCGCCTCAAGGGTTATTTCTGGTTTCTGTGGAGTATTAAGATCTAATCTTATTCTCCCCAAACTTCCTCAGCAATTTCTTTCACTAATTTTAGTTTTGCCCACTGTTCTTCTTCTGTTAATTTATTACCGATCGCACAAGAAGCAAATCCACACTGTGGCTTAGGCATAGTCTTTCCAAAGGAATGTATTTTGCTGCCTGTCTGATTCTGTTAATCACTTTTTCTTTGTCTTCAAGATCTGGTTTCTTTGTCGTGATCAGACCAAGGACAACTTTCTTGTCTTCTGATACTTTCTTAAGTGGCGCAAAACCTCCAGATCTTTCATCATCATATTCAAGGAAAAGTGCATCAACATTTTCTTTTGCAAAAACATAGTCTGCAACTGTATCATATGGACCACTTGTGAAGAATGTAGAATGATAATTTCCACGACAGATATGGGATGTAATTACCATATCTTCTGGTCTTCCTTCTAATGCAAGGTTATTCACTGTAAGAAGCTGTTTCTTTACATCTTCAAGATCAATTCCTAATGCTTTATATCTTTGTTTCGCAGCATCTCCTACGATTGCTCCCCATGTACAATCATCTAATTGAAGGTTGCGACATCCTGCTTCATAGAACTGTTTGATCACATCCTGATATGCAACACCAATATCCTGGATCAACTCTTCATTTGTTGCATAATATTTTCTTGTTGTTTCAATGTTTGTAGGAACGATCATTTGCTGAAACATCTGTGCTGGTGCGGGAATTGTATATTTTGCAATTGTATTTTCATCTTCAAACTGTTTTAAATATCTGAAATATTCTACAAATGGATGCTTTTTCGCTTTGATCTTTCCTACCAGATAAGTGTCTTCTAAAGAAGCTAATTCTCCATCGAACTGTACTCCACTTCCTGTCTGTTCATGTGCTACACCCTCAAATCCCCACATAAAATCTAAATGCCAGTAAGTTCTTCTGAACTCTCCGTCCGTAATCACATGATATCCTAATTCTTTTTGTTTTGCTACTAATTTTGCGATCTCTTCATTTACAATGTTATCATATACTTCTTTTGTGATCTTGTTTTCGTTATATTGTGTTGTTGCTTTCTTTAATTCTTCTGTTCTTAAAAAGCTTCCTACATAATCATATCGAAATGGCTCTTGTAATTTACTCATCTTGCTGTATCTCCTTTGTTTGCCTTGTTTTTAAGTTATACATAGAGTATATCATCAAAAACTATTTTTAAAAATATATATAATTATCAGTTTGCCATAGTTTTAAGTTATATGGTTGGAATCTAACCTAAGAGATTTATGAATTCGATTTCAGTGTTTTTGTATTCCCCTCCGCATCGACATACCTTAGTATTCCATTTGCATATGTAATCTTATCGTCTGATACTCCTTCTGCAATTATCTTTTTCTTTCCACTTTTTATATCGACTCGTGCAATATAATACTTCTTTTTCCAATAAATATATCCATCTGCTACAAAAAACCATTTTGTATCTTCTGCCTCATTAAAATATTCTTCATATTTTTTTTGTTTCTGAATCATTCCAAAATAGTTTTCAATATTCTCATCCGTGGAATCATACACTAATGTGTCATCAAGATTTTTGAGATTAATTTTCCTGACACATATGCCATTGCTCTCATCATTTTCAGAAAGATAGTAACAATCATTTTCATATATAAATATCTTTTGAATCGCTAATTTTGAAGGAAATACATCTCTGATAAGATTTTCTTTTTTTCCATTTTCATCTGTATATATGATATTGTTATTGTCATCATCGATTTCGATCGTTTTCCCATTCCATGCTGCCTTTTCCTGCGTATCTTCTTTGCTTATAGATACTTTAACTTCACTATAATTCGTATTTTTGCTGCATCCTGTAGTAAATAAAGTTGATACAATGAAACATAATGTCATGATTCCTATCACCTTTTTATAAATGTGAATTTTCTCTATTCTCCATTTTGAAAAAAAGATAACACATAAAATACCTAATATGATTATTTCACAAAAAAACATAGCATTAACTGTTATAAAGCTCTATGAGATATTCCTTTGAACGTACAGATTTTGATCAATTTACTTCCAACATACTGACTGTCAAATTGAGAAGGCCACAAATATCCTGCTGCTTTTAATGGTCCTAATGGTAAAGGTAACTCATAAATCATAGAGCCACTTCGAAAGATGATCGATGTCAGTACAATTGCTGCCATACTTATGATCATGCTAATTGTTTTTCTTTTGATCCATATGTTTATTAACATTATCATAAAAGAAAGCAGAACTGCCCCAATCAGTCTCATGATAAATATCGTGACTACAGCAGATCTGAGTGTTATATGATAGGAAAAATTTTGAAAGAATTTCAAACTCTGGATTGAATAATTCCCGTGGGAAAATCCTACGCTTCCTGCCAGGTATATCATCTGAATGAGTTGAAATATTGCCGATAATACGACCGAAAGAATACCTCCTAACACTACTTTAGCAAACGGAGTCTGATATTTTCCTTTTTTACAAGACCTTAACATCATGTCCATTTGTGTTTCATATTCATTTCCCCAAAGTGCTGTCATAACAATGATAATACAGATAATTAAGGAAAAATCTAAACTATCATGTTCTAAAATGCTTTGCCATCCTCTAGTCTCTAAAATATATCCACTGCCTTTTTCTTTCTCATATGTAAACTGGTCATAAATCACCTGAAATGCTTTATTTTTCTGTTCAGATGCTAATAATTCATTACTAGATGAATTTTATCTTTTTATATTCTTTTCTCTATCTCTTTTTTGTTTTCGCATCTGTGATCTTTCCCTCATATTTTTTCAGATATTCATTATAATACTTTTCATTTTCATCGATCATATAATGAGAATCATACCCAGTTATACAAACAGATACCATTCTTACAGCCAGCAGAATCATAATAAATATCCATATTTTCTGTTTTGTAAACAATTTATAAATTTCCTGCATCAACATATTTTCTACCTGACGCTTTCCTTTCTGTTGCTAGAATGTTTATATCTATAGTAAGAAATACAGATCAGCAACACTTCAAAAATCACCTGTATTACAATACAAACATTAATCCTTAATTCAAAGTTACCAAACAAATCTAATTCATACAGTGATTTAAAAATATTAAAACCTTTGAACAATGAAAATGGACTAGCAATTGCAATCACTACTTTTTGTACATTGTCGCTACAAATATATCCACTACAATATAATCCAAATACAGTCACTCCAATAAATATGATAAACAACATCATTGTGTTTTTTGTCATATTGGATATCAGACACATCAATGTGCTTACAACAATGAAAGCCATACATTTTAGTCCCTGTATAGCAAAATATGCCTGCAGTAATGTCAAATTATATGGTGAATATTGGAATTCTTCTAATGCATATATGGGCATTTGAGATCCTTTCAGCCCGTAAGTTATGTAAAATACAATATAATTCACACACGCAATCACTACCGTACACATTATAATTACTGCTATCACTGAAATATACTTCCCTGCAACATATGTTTTTCTGCCTTTTTTGGTCGCCAGAATCATATCTTCCATCCCATAGATTTGTTCTTGATAAAATAATGCAAAGCACATAAAAACAAAAAATCATGAGAATCACATCTGAAAAATTATAATCAAGCAGTTTCTGAAATCCTGTTGTATCATAAAAATCATAGATCACTCTATCTTGATATTTCTTTACAATATGTTGATTCTTCTTAAGTTCATATCGATTGTCTGCTTTTTTATAAAACTTTATATTTTCTTTTGCCTGATCTACCAGTTTCTTATTTTTCTCAGCATAGGAAACTAAATTTTTGATCGGTTGATAAAAATTTGTTTCAATCAGCGAATAATCGCCAAAAATATATCCCGTCCCTGCACTCTTTGTATATCCTTTTTGATAGTCAGCATTGTCTATTTTTTCTTTCAAATTATCATAGAGTTTAATGATCTTATCCTGTTTTTCTTCCGTTATTTCACCGTCAAATTGTGCATGTAATTCTTTATAATACTCCCATTCTCTAGCAGATGAATGATACCGATTAACCTCACTGGAAAATGGATCATTTTGAAATCGGTACTGTGCATAAATTACCATTACATTCACGATCAGCAAAATGACCATTGGTATGATGATCGTTTTTCTTAAAATATTTTTCCGAAATTCAAATAATACAATTTTCATATTATATCCCTGCCTGCTCACAAAATACTGTTAAAAACACATCTTCTAACTGCGGTTCTGACATTCTGGCATTTTTTATCGGTTTGTTCTTGCTAATGATCCGCATAAGTACATTTTCATCAACTCTTTTTATATTGGATGTCAAATAATTTTTCATCAATTCTTCTGCAGTCATTTCATCTACATTGACTTTCCAGACACTTCCCTGAATATCATTGCACAGTCCTTCTACGGTACCCATCCTGTTAAGTTTTCCCTCTTGTAGAATCACAACCTGATTTGCAATATATTCTATATCTGATACGATATGTGTAGAAATAAGCACCATTCTGTTTTTGGCTATATTAGAGATAATATTTCGGAATCTGATTCGCTCTCCCGGATCAAGTCCTGCAGTTGGCTCATCTAAAATCAAATTTTGGGATCATTTAAGATTGCTGCGCAATTCCAAGTCTTTGTCTCATTCCTCCGGATAGTTCTTTGATTTTCTTATTCATGTGATCACAAAGATTTACTTCTTCCATAATCTCTGGCAAGATTTCTTTTGCTTTCTTCTGTGGAATGTCTTTGATACTACACATATACATAAGAAATTCTTTAACCCGAAAGTTTGGATAAAACTGCGGATATTGTGGAAGATATCCTATTTTATCCAGATATTTTGTTCCCATATCTTTTATATCACTGCCATCAAGTTTTACCTGTCCAGATGTTTGCTGCAGAATTCCTGTAATGATACTGATCAAAGTCGTTTTTCCAGCACCATTTGCTCCTAAAATGCCATAAACACCATCGCTAAATTCTATATTCAAATCTTTTAGTGCATATTTGTTCCCATATTTTTTACTTACATGATCTAACAATAATTTCATAATTTTCTCCAATGATTATCGCAATTCAAACTCTTCTAATTTATCTCCTTGATCCGTACTATAAATAATTCCATATGATTTTCCGTTATTGATGGAAATAATGTCATTGACATGAACGGATTTATGAAAATCGTATTTCTTTTCCTTCAAAACCTTTTCATTTTTAATATCATATTGCCTTACACGGAAACTTTTTTCATCTGTCTGACTGGCTGCAATCATATATTTTCCATCTTCTGTGATCCTTGCTTTTGCACTCTCAATACCATCAAGATGAACCAAATGATTTTTCCCTGTCTTGGTATCTATGACTGGTACTTTTCCACTTGCTGTTTTCGTATTTGGATTTTCTCCATCATTGATCCAAATATATCTCTTATCTACATTTAAAGAAAAAGCTTCATATTTTTTCTCAATAAATGTATGTATTTTTTTATTCTTTAAATCGAAATATCCATAACAAGTATCTTCTTCACTTTCTCCCTTCGTTCCATAAAATGCTAACTTATCATTTCCTGCAAATATAATATTTTCTGCTGTAATATCTTTCTTCGTAATCTGGTTGTATTTTGTAAATTTCTTTGTTTCTCTGTTATAACACAAGATGTTTTCTCCAGTATTCCATGCAATCTTCGTACCATCTGACTTACTGTAAAACTGGTCATTAAAAATCTTCATCTTTTCTTTCTTTTGCCAATCTAGTAATATCAACGGTATCTGTTTCTTTGAGCTTTTTATCAAAGAGTTTTATAGAAGCCTTTACAATTTCACTTTCATCTGGTGTATCTTCTACCACAGCACCCTGAATTACTTGATTTTTCAATTCCCTGTTTGCTTCATAAATTTGTACGCAATATCCTTGATCAAGTTCTATGATAGAACCTGTACACTGTTTTTTACCTAGTTTATATTTATTCACAACTTTATAATTCATCAGATTTTTCAAAACCAATTCTTTTCCTTTTGTTGTTAAGCGTAAAACTTCTTTTTGTTTCTTTTCTTTCACTACACTTTTTTCTTTCCCGCACCCTGCCAGTGCAATACAAATGCAGATCATACAAACAATTATTTTCTTCATTGATTCCTACCTCTACTTATCTATTTACTTATTGATCAAGAGTAAACTGTCCGTTTTAGAAATATCCTGTATTTTATAATCTCCTTCGCTCGTCATAACAATTGCATAAATTGAATTGATCCGGTCATATCCTGAAAGATCTAAATTTGCAGTAACTGTGATCATTTTCCCTTTTTGAGTTTTCACTTTTATATAATCTTTTTTATCAATTTTTACTGGTTTATTATTGATAAAAATTGTAATCTTCTCATTCACACTTGCTCCACCATACAATTTCAAAGTGATTGGAACCTTTCTATTTTTTCCATATAAATCTGTTTGTCCTTGACACTTGATTCCATCTCAAAGTTTACAGATGTATCTAAAGAATCATATTCATCACTTACATATGTATTTTTCCAATCGTTTAAAATTTCTTCTGGTATATCACTTACTTTTACATGTTTCTTCGTTGCCTTTAATTGATTCGTTCCATTACTTTTCATTTTAATTTCTAATGGAACGTTCGCACTTAACTGTTGATTATTTCCCCAACTTGGATTTTTTTCATTTGGTAAACTGTCTGGATTCCATATCGTTGCTGGAATCACTCCAACTTTGTCTCCTTTTTTACCTGATACTGGCTTAAATATCAGTTTAAACTCTTTTCTTTCTTTTGGTTTTAATGTGATTTTTTGCATTGTTTGTATTTTGCCATTTGCTTCTATTCTATAATCCTGTATATTTCCATCAACGAACAATAACAATCCTATCGTTGCTACACTTTCATTTTTATTTCCCTGATTTTCCAGATAAAATGGTATTTCTACATCTTTTCCATTGTACTCATAGACATCTTTCTTCTCATTAAGATATCCAAAAGAAATCTGTCCGCTAGACTCTTTTTTTACATTTTCAATATTTTCATTTTTTTTCTCAAATCTATTTTCTACGGCTGTTTTATTTTCTTTATCATTCTTATTTTTATTTCCTGTTTTACAACCTGTTAATATAATTGTTGAAATCAATAATATACACCCGATTCGTTTCATATATGCTCCTTTTTATACAAAGTGGGAGCACTCCCTATATGCCCCCACTTTGAAATTATTTTAAAATATTTCGGCTTTATATTTTACAACATTCGTTTTTCCACATGCTTCATGAGTAGAAAAAGCTGCTAATTTTTTATTCGTATTCAATAATATTCATTACCTCTTTTCTCTCCCCCTTTTCTCTAATACTATTTATGGAATTCCATTTTCATTTTTGCACTTTTTAAGGCCTTATCCACTACGCAATTAAATATTATCATGTAAATTATATTTAAAATAAAATGTTGTTTATTTTGTATGTTTTTGTGTTTATTTTGTATCTTTATTTCATAAAGAACGCTAAATTATTTTGCACAAAATAAAAATGCCGGTATCTAGCCGACATTTTACTCATATCCTTTATTTAATTTGGAATCAATATTTTGACAACCACCTCGGTGCCTTTTTTATCAATCGAAAACTCTCCTTCATATTTTGTAACAATGCTTTTTACACTTCTGATGCCTATTCCATGAAACTCCTGCTTCTTCTTTGTTGTCTTTAAATTTTCAGAAAAATCTCTGCTATATTGATTGATGATCTTAATTACAAGAAATGTTTTCTCCTGTCGGATTGTCAGATCAATATATGGTTCTTCTTCCCCTTGGCTTGCTTCCATGGCATTATCAATCAAATTCCCTAATATATTTGACATATCTATTTCTCTTACACAACACTTCTTTGGAATTGCTGCATTTACTATAAATGTGATACCTTTTTCCTCTGACAACCTTTGTTTTGTATTAACAATTGCATCCACAACAGAATTTCCTGTTTTTATGTAAAACATCTTTTTCTGAATTAATTCATTTTCACAATTCAGGTATTCTTTTATGCCTTCCATATTTTCATCTGCTGCAAGTTGTCGTAATGCTATGACATGATTTTTATAATCATGGACACTTCTTCGCCATAATTGAAATGCCTGCTCTGTTTCATCTAACGATTTTTGAAGCATGGTATTTTTCATGTCGATTAATTCATTTTTCTGCTGTTGCTCATAACTTTCTCCTGTTTTTATGATAAAATAAAGCACCAAAAGTTCAATCGATATAGAAGTAATAAAAAATATTACAAGAAACAATTCTGTTTCAGGGCTTCTATTTTTTATATTCAATTCCACCATAATATGAAGTGAAACTAATAGAAACGCAGAATAAATACACATAATAACTATATATTTTTTTATAAATATTATTGATTTTCTCAATAACTTACGTATTGTGACTACTGTTAATATCAACAGAAACTTTGACATCAAGATGCACAAAATTCTTGAAAAATTTTGATGATTCAATAAATAGTTTGCATCTACTTGTAAGATCAATGCTGAAAAATATGAAACCGCAAAATCAATGGCAGCTAAAATTACCGCATATATCAATGGAAATACAATACATAATCCTATTTTCGCTTTATATAAAAACAGCTGAAACAATATAATTACAAATAAAACGAGTATGGAATTAACAAATGAAAATATCTCTATTTTATTTAATCCTGCGATCAATAATGCACTAAGTGCTGACCCTGCAAATGCCAAATATTTTCGATCACTGAATTCCTCTTTTGTCAGGAAAATTCCACAAAAAACACAGCACATAAGAATTTCAATAAAACTTGCGATATATTCTATAATCCAAAAAAATACTGTCATACCTGATTACCCCAATAATTCATTAATGTCATTTTCACATTTTTTATTCTGGTTCTGCTTACGATCAACTGCTCTCCATTATCCAATGTAATATCATGATTCGAATATTTACCAATATATTTAGCATTTGCAACACAGCCACTATGAATTTTGATAAAATGTTCATCATTTAATTCTTTGTATAATTCCTTGATTGTTTTCCGCACAAGTAATACTTCTCCATTCTTTAAGTGAATTCCAATCTTTCTTGCCGTTGTTTCATAATACATAATATCTGAATGATTCACTCGAACTTCCGCTTCTTCTGTTTTCACAATCATATAAGAATCCTGCATTTCCTCAAGTCTTTGGTATGCTGCCTTCAAACATGGCATTAATTCTTTTTCGATTCTGTTTTTTCGAATATATCGAAATGGATTATATTCAATCGATTCAAACACATACTGTTCATGTGCTGAAATAAAAATTAATATGATATCTAAATGTTTCTGTCTTAATTTTTTTGCAACCTCAAGTCCTGAAACATCTGGCATATCAATGTCTAGGAATAAAACATCAAAATCTTCTTTTTCATTGTAAATTAAATCTAATACTTTCTTTCCCTCTTTATAAGCGTAAGTTTCAATTTCAATCTTTAACTTGTCAGCTATATGATATAATTCTTTCTGAATCATCTGTAAAGATTTCTGTTCATCATCACATATTGCAATATTTATTCTCATCATAATTCCCTCGTTTTCCTTTTTGTATGAAAGATATTATACCATAAAAAATATAATAATAAAATTAGACTAAACTAGAGACTTACTCCCAAATATTTTAGAACTTGTTTATACTTTCTTTAGAATTGTTCATACTTTGTATATTGAATGAAGATGAGATTTTGATATACTTAAAACATAGTTTTTCATATATATTTTTTAATCCTCTTCTTTTCAGAAAAGCAACCGCTCACAAGATTTGTGAGCGG
>ENA-OQLB01001101-OQLB01001101.1-human-gut-metagenome-genome-assembly--contig:-NODE-1101-length-12570-cov-2.227759_pt1 | contig 12570 bp, 19 predicted proteins | sample MGYA00242656_ERZ504813 | MGnify/ENA primary metagenome ERZ504813 (study PRJEB26092, sample SAMD00036388) | human gut metagenome | host: Homo sapiens | study: EMG produced TPA metagenomics assembly of... | reverse complement strand
AAAATACAAAGGAGTCCCATCATGAGCAAAGTTCTTGTTATCGGCTGCGGCGGCGTTGCATCTGTCGCCATCTCCAAGTGCTGCCAGGTCAGCGATGTTTTCACCGAGCTGTGCATCGCCAGCCGCACTAAGTCCAAGTGCGATGCCCTCGCTGCCAAGCTGGCCCCGCACACCCAGACCAAAATCACCACCGCGCAGGTCGATGCCGATGATGTGCAGCAGCTCTGCGACCTCATCAACGCCTACAAGCCTGACCTTGTCATGAACATCGCCCTGCCGTATCAGGATCTGACCATTATGGACGCCTGCCTTGCCTGCGGCGTCAACTATATGGACACCGCCAACTACGAGCCGGAAAACACTGATGACCCGGAATGGCGCGCCATCTACGAGAAGCGCTGCAAGGAGGCCGGCTTCTCCGCCTACTTTGACTACAGCTGGCAGTGGGCTACAAGAAAAAGTTTGAGGACGCCGGCCTGACCGCCCTGCTGGGCTGCGGCTTTGACCCGGGCGTGACGCAGGCCTACTGCGCCTACGCTGCCAAGCATGAGTTCGATTCCATCGACACGATCGACATTCTGGACTGCAACGGCGGTGACCACGGCTACGCCTTTGCCACCAACTTCAACCCCGAGATCAACCTGCGCGAGGTCTCTGCCCCCGGCAGCTACATGGAGAACGGCAAGTGGGTCGAGATCCCGGCCATGAGCATCAAGCGCGAGTACAACTTTGATCAGGTCGGCCAGAAGGATATGTACCTGCTGCACCATGAGGAGATCGAGTCCCTCGGCAAGAACCTGCCCGGCGTCAAGCGCATCCGCTTCTTCATGACCTTCGGCCAGAGCTACCTTGACCACATGCGCTGCTTGAGGATGTGGGCATGCTCTCCACCACGCCCATCAACTACAACGGTCAGGAGATCGTCCCCATCCAGTTTCTGAAGGCTCTGCTGCCCGATCCCGCCAGCCTCGGCCCCCGCACGAAGGGCAAGACGAACATCGGCTGCATCTTCACCGGCAAAAAGGACGGCAAGGACAAGACCTACTACATCTATAATATCTGCGACCATCAGGAGTGCTACCGCGAGGTCGGCAGCCAGGCCATCAGCTACACGACCGGTGTGCCTGCCATGTGCGGCGCCTGATGATGCTGACCGGCGAGTGGGTCAAGCCCGGCGTCTACACGGTCGAGGAGTTCAACCCCGATCCGTTCCTCGATGCACTGGATAAGTACGGCCTGCCCCGCAGCGAGAACCACAACCCGGTTCTGGTGGACTGATGGCACTGCACGATGCACGGCCGCCGTTCGCGGCCATCGGCGGCACGGTGCCGCCGGAATTTGCCGCCCTGCCAACACCCTGCTACCTGCTGGACGAGGCCGCGCTGACCCGCAACGCGAGATTCTGGGCGGGCTGGCACAGCGCACCGGCTGCAGGGTGCTGCTGGCGCAAAAGGCGTTCAGCAACTATGACCTGTATCCCCTGCTTGCGCCGCATTTGGCGGGCACCGAGCCAGCGGCCTGTTTGAAGCACGGCTGGGTGCCGAGGAGATGCCCGGCGGTGAGGTGCATGTCTTTTGCGCCGCCTACCGTGCGGACGAGATGGACGAGCTGCTGCGCTATGCCGACCATATCGTCTTTAACTCCCCTGCACAGCTGGCGTGCTTCGGCCCCAAGGCCAAGGCAGCCGGTAAGAGCGTAGGGCTGCGCATCAACCCAGAATGCTCCACGCAGGACGGCCACGCGATCTACGATCCCTGCGCGCCCGGCAGCCGCTTGGTACGACCCGCGCAGCATGGGATGCCGCCGTGTCGCAGGACCCAGCCTGCCGCAGCTTTTGGACGGACTGCACTTCCACACTCTCTGCGAGCAGGACGCCGATGCGCTGGCCGTAACGCTGGACGCCGTGGCAGAAAAGTTCGGCGATCTGCTGCCCAATATGCGGTGGCTCAACTTCGGCGGCGGGCATCACATCACCCGCCGCGGCTACGACATTGCCACGCTGGAGCACTGCATCGCCCGCGCACAGAATGCGTGGGGCGTGACGGTCTATCTTGAGCCGGGTGAGGCCTGTGCGCTGAATGCCGGTTACCTGCTGACCCGTGTGCTGGATGTTGTAAAAAACGGCGATACCACCGTAGCATTCTGGATGCCAGCGCCGCCTGCCATATGCCCGATGTCATCGAGATGCCCTACCGCCCGCCGCTGCTGGGCGCAGAGGAACCCGGTGAAAAGCCTTGCACGGTACGCCTTGCCGGGCCGACCTGTCTGGCCGGGGATGTCATCGGCGATTACAGCTTTGATACCGCCCCCCGCGCGGATGACCTGCTGGTATTCGGCGATATGGCCATCTACACGACCTGCAAAAACAATACCTTCAACGGTATGCCGCTGCCGGCCATCCTCTGCCGCTGTGCGGACGGCTCTGTGCGCAGCATCACAGCCTTCGGGTATAAGGATTTCAAATATCGGCTCGGCAGCAGAGAGTAACACTGTGCCCGCGCACGGTGGACACCAAATGGTCGGTTTTCGGCATTTTTGAGCAAATTCTTCTATATAGTTTATAAAATTATAGACAATACATGCAAATAGTGTTACAATGGTGACAGTATGGGGCGGATTCATCCCCCCGCAAGTAAGGAGAATTGCCGTGAAACTGAACAACCGCCGCACCATTCTGGTGGGCCTTGCGTTTTTGTCGATCTGTACCTTCTGGCAGATGTACGACAGCGTTATGACCCTGATCCTGACCGACACCTTTAAACTGAACGAGACCTTCGCCGGTGCCATCATGCGGCGGACAATGTACTGGCGTTGTTCCTGCTGCCGTTCTTTGGTGCCCTGTCCGACAAGACCCACACCAAAATCGGGCACCGTATGCCGTTCATCGTGGGCGGTACGGCCGCTGCAGCCGTGCTGATGAACCTGATTCCCCTGTTGGACGACCGCTATGCCGCCAACCCCAGCCCGGCCACACTGGTGATCTTTATCGTGGTGCTGGGCCTGCTGCTGGTGGCGATGGGCACCTATCGTTCCCCCGCTGTGGCGCTGATGCCCGATGTCACCCCCAAGCCGCTGCGCAGCCGCGCCAATGCCATCATCAATCTGATGGGCGCCGTGGCGGTATCCTGTATCTGGGGCTTGCGGCGGTTCTGTACCCCGCCTCCAACCCCCACGGGCTGGCGCATGTCAGCTACCGCCCGCTCTTCCTCATCGTTTCGCTTATCATGGTCACGGCTGTTTTGATTCTCTATCTGACCATCAAGGAGCCTAAGCTCGAGGCAGAAAACCAAAAGCTGGAGCTGCCCACCCCGAATGGAATCTTGCTGCCGATGACGGCAGGGCCATGAGGTGCTGCCCGCGCCGGTCAAGCGCAGCTTGACTTTCCTGCTGATCTCGATCTCGCTGTGGTTTATCGGCTATAACGGCGTTACAACCTGGTTCACCAAATATGTCGAGGCTGTCATGGGCGAGGGTCTGGGCGGCGCGTCCACCTGCCTGCTGGTTGCCACGGCAGGTGCCATCGTCTCCTATATTCCATCGGTGCGCTGGCCGCCAAGATCGGCCGCAAGCGCACGATCCAGTGCGGCATTGTGCTGCTGGCCACCTGCTTTATGCTCGGCTATCTGCTGACGACTGTCTATTCCTCCATCCAACCCATCATGTATGTGGTGTTTGCGTTGGTCGGCCTTGCTGGGCAGGCATCAATGTCAACTCTCTGCCGATGGTCGTGGAGATGTGCCGCGGCAGTGACATCGGCAAATTTACCGGGTATTATTACACCTTCTCGATGGCCGCGCAGGTCGTGACCCCCATTGTCGCGGGCAGTCTGATGCGCGCCATTGACTACCGCGTACTCTTCCCCTACGCTGCAACCTTCGTGGCGCTGAGCTTTGTCACCATGTGCTTTGTGCGCCACGGTGACACCAAGGCCGAAGCGAAGAAGGGCCTTGAGGCCTTTGAGGATATGGACAGCTAAATAAAATTTCTGGCGGGAGCGATCCGCTCCCGCCAGAAAAAAAAGGACATCCGCATTACCCACGGATGTCCTTTTGTTATTTGACGCTGTTTTGTCTGTCACACCACTGGTTACGACTCCATCTGATTCACGCCTGATCGTACTTGCTGGGCACGGCGCGCAGGGAGATCGTGCGGTCAAAGGTGCTGTATGCAGTCAGGTAGGCGGTAAAGCAGCCGTCCATCCGGCCCATGCTGCCCTCCTTGCCGGCGGTGTAGTTATGCTCGGCAAAGCAGGGGCCGACCGAAATACCGTTCACGCCCTTGGATGCGACCAGTGTGCCGTCCTTGACGACGACACCGCCGCCGTCATTGCCCTCGAGCATGAAATGCTCGTTCTCGACGCGGCAGCCCGCGTTGAAGGCCAGCTCCACCCGCAGCGGGGCGCGGTCAATACCGGAGTTGACGATGTGGATGTCCAGACCGTTTTCGACCTCGTTCACCTGCACGTCAAACACCATGTCGGGGCCGTAGAGCTTTTCGCGGTGGGCGTTGTCCATCTGCCACCAATCGCTGGTGGCGGGCTTTTCGGCAAAGGGCAGGTAATACCAGCCTGTCATGGTCTGGTGCAGGGCATAGCCGCCGTCCTTGGGGGCCAGAGTTGCGGGGACAAAGTTGCGGTGCTCGCAGAAGCTCGCGCCGATGCGCACGGTCAGCGTGAAGTCGCCGTGCTGGAAGAACAAAAAGCTCGGGCTGTTGTTCAAGATCGTGTAGGACCAGCTTCCGCGGCGGCAGCGCACAATGCCCGACCCTTCGTAATATTTGTGGTAGTTTGTTGGGGTTGCGCTACCTCGTGCTCCAGCGCGGCCAACTCGGGCAGCAGCATCAGGTTGATGAGGCAGTCAAAGCTGCGCAGGGCATGGCGCTCCACCATCTGCATAATGGCGTTGGCGGCGTCCAGCAGGTTCGGGCTTGCGGCAGGTATAGCCATGTAGAGGTATTCAAGATAATCATTCCCGCGTAGATCTTTTTGCCCATGTCCCAGCGGTGGAGTTGTTGGTAAAAATGCTGTCGTCAGGGTCGATGTAGGTCAGCATCATTTCCAGATTGCGCAGCACCGGCGCATAGTAGCTCTCGTCGCCGGTGGCCACGGCCAGCATGATCATGGCATCGTTGTTGATGCGGTTGTAATTGCCGGCCGAACGCTCGGCGTACTCGCCGTCCTCGTTGCAGTCGTTGCCTTCTTTCAGGATGGCCTCGGCGGCGGTGCGGCATTCGGGCTTATCAAACAGCTTGGCGCAGAGCATCAGCACCGACGCGATGGCCCAGCGGTGGTTCGGGGTGTGGAAGCCGCAGTGGCACAGGGCATCGGCTGCATCGCGGATGATGGCCTCATACTTAGGCTTCAGTTCTGCGGCAGCGGCCTTGGCTTCGGGCGCTGCGGGCAGTGCGCCGTCCACGACCTTACACAGGTAGACATAGGCGGGCAGCAGCCGCTTGGTGCAGAAAGCCGTATCCGGGCCGGAGAAGAAGTTGCAGTTGATGAGGTCAAAGTAGCCGCCGGGCCGCTGGGAGCGGCGCACAAAAGCCAGCGCCAGCGCCAGACGGCGGCCCAGCTCGGCGTCCAGGTAGTAACGGCTCTCTGGGTTCAGGTAGCAGGCCGTCATTGTCGTGGCGCGGTAGATGGCCGTTTTCGGCTCGGCCAGGCTGTCCGCCTTGGGGAAACCGCCGCAGAAGGGGCTGTTCTCGTCCAAAATCTGGATATCGAGATAGCGCTGCACGCGGCTTTCGCTGTCGTGCAGGATACGTTCATAGTGTTTGCGCATAGGTCCGCTCTCCTTATTTGCCTTTGCCCAGCAGGGCCGCGCCGATGATGCCCGCGTCGCCGAACAGCTCGGCCGACATGATGCGGGGCTGCTTGGGGCAGCTGCGGCCATAGCCGTGTGCGGCATTGAACGCCCGGATCGGCTCGACCAGTACGTCGCTGCGGCGGCTGATGCCGCCGCCCAGGCAGAGCACCTCGGGCTGGAAGATGTTGATGATGCTCGTCACGCCGACGCAGAGGTAGTGTACATAGGTGTTGACCACCTGCACGGCGGTCTCATCGCCCGCGTCGTAGGCAGCCAGGATGACCTTGCCGTTGACGTTGGCTTCCTCGTTTTCCGCCAGCGCCCAAAGCTTGCTCTCCTTATGGGCGGCCATGGCCTCCCGCGCCTGGCAGATGAGCGCCGTGACGCTGCCGTACTGCTCAAAGCAGCCGCGCATACCGCAGTTGCACTCTTTCCCGTGCATATCAATCACAAAGTGGCCCAGTTCAGCCGCTGCACCGTTGCAGCCGGTCAGCAGCTTGCCGTTCAGCACTACGCCGCCGCCGACACCGGTGCCCAGCGTGACCATGACCATGCTGCTGCTCCCTTTGCCTGCACCCGCGCAGTACTCGCCCCAGGCGGCAACGTTGGCATCGTTATCCACATAGACGGGCAGGCCGGTGCGCTCGTGGATCCATCTGCCCAGCGGGACGTTGTCAAATTCCAGATTGTTGGCATACAGCCACGGTGCCGGTATCCACATCGACGCCTGCCGGGCGCACCGATGCCCACCCAGGCGGCATCACTCAGGGCCAGACCCAGGGCAGTCGCCATGCGGCGGCAGAGCAGCGCGATACGGTCGGCGATGTCCGACGCCGGGCAGGGCAGCCCGGTCTTGATGCTGTCGGTCAGCAGCAGTTTCCCGTCCAGATCGGCAATGCCGCCTGCGATGTTGGTGCCGCCCAGATCGATCCCGATACAATAACGCATAATCTTCCTCGCTTCTTTCACTTTATTTCAATTTCTGCGTCGGCTTGCAGAATTTCGTAAACAGCATAAACACGATGAAAAATGCCAGTGCGGACAGCGGCAGGACCCGGATGCTGACGGCATAGCCCGCCATATCCACCAGCTTGCCGAAGCCGACGTTGAACAGGATATCCGCCAGAGACGCGATGCTTAAAATCGTGCCCGCTGCGCCGGAGACCTGCTGCGCCGGGAAATAGAGCCGGATGCTCATGACCAGCGTGGGGTACAAAATGGAGAAGGACAAGCCGCTGATGGCCCAGACGGGCATCGTCACCGCGCCGCCCAGCGAGCCGATCAGATACAGCACACAGGACACGCCGCCGAAAGCCGCCAGGCTTTTGAGGGCCCCCAGCTTATCCACCAGCGGGGACAGGCAGAGCCGCCCGATCATCATGCCGCCAAAGAACACCGAAAGATACTTGGCCGCCGAGGCCTGAGGCAGGCCCAAACCGTCTACGCCGTAGGCGACCATCCAGTTCATGACGCCGTGCTCGGCGATAAAGTAAAACCCGAACACCAGCACATAGGGCACGATGATACGCCAGTCATAGCCGCCCTTTTGTGCCGGGGCATCCGCCGGGGCGGCGGCTTCCTCCGGCACATTGCAGAAGAGCAGCAGCACAAAGGCCACCGCGCCCAAAATCAGCAACACCAGATTTGTGTGCTGCCAGAAGGCAAAGCCATCGGCGTGGCTGCCCAAAATATACTGGCTGCCGCTGGTGCCGATTTCCTGAGTGAAGAACAGGAAGTTGACGAAAAACCCCGGCGCTGTGGCAAACAGCAGCGGCGTAATAAGGTTCATCGTGGTATTCAATAAGGTGGAAGAACCCAGCGCCAGCGCCATGCCGATGAGCAGCACCGTGTAATTGCTGGTAAAGGCAAACAGCGCCAGGGCGGCCATCCAAATCAGGATCAGCACCTGCAGCACGCGCTTTTTGGAAAAGCGGGTGCTCAGGTTGCCGCCCACCAGCAAAAACACCAGATTGCCGATGTAGCTTGCCGTGACGATCAGCCCCAGCTGGGTCGTCGTCAGGGAGAAATGCTCTTGGAAGATCGTGGAAAAAATTCCGCGCAGGCTGTCATTGCTGCCAAGCCCCACCATGAGCACCACAAAGGCAAAGAAGGTAAGGCGGCTGCTCCATTTTTTATCATCAGACCTGAGCCTCAGCTCCATCAGGAACAAAATTGCCATAGCCTGACCGTAGGGCATCGGGTGCAGGGGGATCTGCTTGTAGAAGTCCTTGCTCTCGCGGCCCATCGGGGTGCCGTAGGACACCTGCTGCACAACGCCCTTTTCATCGATGCAGTCCAACACAGGCTGCAAGGCGCGCATGGCATTGGCACGGTAGCTTTCGGGCACAATGCCCTGCTCGACGGCTTTCAGGATGCCGAAGCCGAAGCCGCTGGTGGCGCTGGCTCCAGATAGGAGGTCGGGTCATCGATCAGGGTGTGCCACATGCCGCCCTCGTCCTGATACTTGGCCAGACTCTCGATCTGGCGCAGCAGCGCGTTTTCAAGGATGCGGCGGTCGGGGTTGCTACGGGGACGATTTCCAGCAGCAGGGGGATGGCAGCCGTCACCCAGCTGTTGCCGCGGCCCCAGAAGGCTCGGCAAAGTTATGGTAGCCATCAAAGCAGAAACCATGATACCACAGACCGGTCTTTTTGTCAGCCAGATATTTGGTGTGGACAAGGTACTGGTAGACAGCCTCGTCAATATAGTCCTGGCGGCCCAGGATGCGGCCGATATTGGCCAGCGGCAGCACAGTCATGAACAGCGTATCGTCCCACAGCTCGCCATCGTTGACGCGATCCGATGTGACATGCTGGAAGCCGCCCTCGCCCGCGCGGGGCAGGCCGTGCATGGCCCACTCGGCCCACTCTTTGCAGATATCGCCGTACTTTCATTCTTAGTGTACTCATACAGGTAGCTCAGGGCAAAAATGGGGGCCATCGTGTTGATGTTCTTGCTGGGCAGGCCCTCGGCAATGCGGGCGTCGTAGTACTCTGTCAGCACATCCAGGCAACGCTGGTCGTGCTTTTTCTCAAACAGCTTCCACAGGCCGTACAGGCCCACGCCCTGGGTCCACTCCCACAGCATATAGCGGGCCAGATTGCCTGATCCATGTTGGATTTTGCCATGTTCTCCAGGAAGGTCTCGTCCCTTTCATACAGGACGGATTTGAAGCTCTCAATGCAAAGCTCCAGTTTGTTTTCAATATCAGCTTTCTGCATGGTGGTTTTCTCCTTTTTATTATAATAGGTAGACATAACGTTCGAACTTGCCTAAAGTATAGCATAGGAACAAAGGCAAAAACCACTCTGATTTTGTCTTTGTCACTGAAATATATTGCACTTTTTGCGAGTGCGAGTATAATAGAGACAGGAACATTTTTGACGGAGGCTGCCTATGTATCTGGACGACGCATTGCTGTACAATCAGGGGTACATGATTTCGATCAACGACCTGGATTCGCCGCTGTTTTACCTGTTCGACTACGATTCGCGGTCGTTCAAGATCAACATGAGTTTCCAGCATTTCCACCAGTTTCACGAGATACACATTCTGTTAAGCGGCCGTGCATCACATCTCATCGAGGGCGACTATTACACCCTGCAGCCCTATGATATCGTGTTGCTGCGCCCTTCCCTGCTGCACAAGACCGAGTATCCGGCGGGCGGCGACTGCCGGCGGCTTATCATCAACTTCCGCGTGCCGGATGATTCCCCCGCGCTGCACGAAATGCTGCAAAGCTGTTTACAGCCTTCGGGGCCGAGGTGCCCATCTACCGCTTTACCGGTGAGACGCGGGCTCAGGCATTCTCGCACCTGAACGCGATCTTCACGCTGGGCAAGCAGCCGATGACCCCGCTGACGCAGCAGTTCATCCACTGCCATTTTCTGCAATTTCTGGCCACCGTGGCCCAGCACGCGGGCGAGAGCAGCTACGAGTCGCAGGAGCTCAGCGATTCCATCACCCAGAAGGTCTACGCCGTGACCAGCTACATCCACCGGCACTACGCCAGCGAGCTTTCGCTGGAATATCTGGCGGATAAATTCTTCATCAGTCCGTACTATTTGTCGCACCAGTTCCGCCGGGTGACAGGGTTCTCGCTCATCAACTACATCCAGATCACCCGGGTGCGCAACGCCCAGCAGCTGTTGCTGTACACCGACATGAAAATTGCCGATATCACGACGAGCTGCGGCTTTACGAGTTTTTCCCAGTTCAACCGGGTGTTCAACAAGTTCTGCCATACCTCGCCGTCCCAGTTCCGCGTCAACGGCGTCGTCACCCCCATCACCGCCATTCCCTATGAGAAGGAACCCTCCCCGGGGAGCACGAAGGTGTAACATTTTCCGGTGCCGCCCCTTCTCGGGCAGGCACCTTTTTTATTTTTCCTGCATCGTCAGTTTGCCGTAATTGTCAAAACCACTGTACTGCATCGGGGCGTCGTTTACATACAGCGTCTCGCCCCACTGGCAGCGCAGTTCACCATAGACGGGATCCACAAAGCGGTAGCGGCGGCCCTCGGCATCGGCGTCCAGCGCAGCCCCGCGCATGGCGGCCTTGAAATCCTCAAACGCCGCAAACTCGTCTGCCTGCGCGGCACGCACCAGCCAGATACAGCGGCGGCCCTCGGCGATGCACTCGCGGTCCTTGTTGGAGCCGAAGTCCTGCATCCGCATCCCATTGCTGCAATACACCGCCGCATAGGCACTGCCCAGCTGCACAAAGGCCCACTTGCCTTCGACCTCGCAGCGGTCAAACTCCATCGACGGCAGGTACAGGTGGGTGAAATCTACCGGGGTGTTCGGGGGCGATATCATAGATCAGCCCGCGAACGCCTTGTACTGGTTGACCTTGGGCAGGGTGCCGTTGCCCGCCCAGTAGGACGGCCGCGCCGCGCCGAAGAGCACCCGCTCGCCGGGGTGGGTGACCCACAGCTGCGCCACGGCCGTTGAAGGTCAGCTGGAAGGGGTTCTCCTGATGGCCCGGCTCGCCGGGGTGGAAGTCGTTGGCGCTGGTCATCATGTAGTCGGCGGTCTTGTAGGTGTACAGATCCACATAGCCGTCATTGCCCTGGGTCGTCTGGCAGATCATTTCCTTGCCCCGGGGGATGCTGAACCACTGGGCAAACTCCTTCGGCGGCTCGTAATCAGACAGGCAGTAGGAGGTGATACCCTTGCCCGCGTGGCCCGGCACGCCGTACCCATAGCCGATCCAGCTCAGGCCGGAGGGGCAGTTGGACCAGTTGCCGAACTGCTCCTTGATGTAGGTGCGGCCCGACGACGAGGCGAAGATGCCCTGCTGGCTGTGGACGGCCAGCAGGTAGTAGGCAAAATCCATGCCCTCGCGGCCCAGCTCCCGCATGGCGGGGTCCTGGGCAAAGGCATACAGGCTGCCGAAGCCCAGCGTGTCAATGGGCAGGTAGGGGCTGGAATTCCACTCGGTAAAGCCCTCTTTGCGGAAGGTGACGAACCAGTCGTAGAGCATATTCTTGGCCTTGGCCTGCATCTGGCGGCCGGTCAGCCGCTGTTGGTAAAGACCTCATCGGGGAACAGCTCGCCCGCCAGCAGCTGGCAGGTGTGGAACATCAGGGCGTGGTTCTCGCTCCAGAACCACATGGCGTCGTTGCCCGGCTCATCGATCCAATAGCGGAAACCCAGCAGACAGTCAGTCAGCTCGTTCTCGGTCTTTTCGGACAAAATACCGCTGCCGCGTTTGCCGAAGGTGCGCAGGATGTAGGGGTAGTAGACAAGGTAAAAATCGCTGCAGTCGAAACGGCGGCGGATGTAGTCGGACTGCACGGCCAGCAGCTTTTCTGCCTCGGCGGTGTCGCCGCCGGTGGCTAAGATTGCCAGTGCGCGGTTCGTGTTCTGCTCGCCCCAGCGGCCAGCAGCTCCAGTGCCTGCGCTTGCGCTCGGCCACGGTGGGCAGGGCGCGGGGCAGCACGCTCTCGGTGTGAATTTCCACACTGATGGGTCGGGTCAGCCGGATGCCCTCGACCTCGGTCGTGACCTGCAGCAGCAAAAATGCCAGCGGGAAGGTCTTGCAGTCGCCCAGACTGATTTGGCTCGCGTGGGGGAGGGTGTCAGCCTCGCGGCGGAAGAGCACGCCGCCCTTGACATTTTCCTCGGTGCCGCCGACAAAGGCCAGGTGGTAGCTCTCGGCGATATCCGCGCCGTCGTAGTCCAGCAGCACCGGGCCGGCGGTAAAGTGGTTGCGGTGGAACGACAGGCTGCGCATCAGGTGCTCGGCCTCGGCCAGGCGGGCCGCGTCGGCCTCCCCCCACCGGGATGACCTGTTCGGGCGCGGTGCCCTCGCCCTTCCAGCGCAGGCGCAGAATGATCGTAGCATCGCGCTCGGCGTAGTTGTCAAAGAACACAAGAAGCTTGTTGCGGCCCTTTTGCAGCGGCAGGGTCAGCGGCGTGGGGACAGGCTCGTTGTGGTGGTAGGGGGTCACTTCGGTCAGCTTTTCGCCGTTCAGCCAGAGGGCCGCGCCGCCGCAGGTGATAAGGTCAAAGGGCACACTGCCCGCCTCGGCGGCGTCCAACTCGGTGTAAGCCCATGCGCTCAGGCAGGCGGGGGTCTCGCAGTCCCAGGCGTAGGTCACGCCGATATCGTCAAACGGCCAGTAGACGGTAAAGGGGGTAACGTTATCCGCGCCGCCCACCAGCCGCCGGGGCGGGTGTCCAGCTGCGCGGCCAGGCAGTGGCTTTGGCGCGGCGCTCGGCCTTGAACTGTTCCTCGCCTGGTTTATCCGTTGGGGCGGTGG
>ENA-OQLB01001100-OQLB01001100.1-human-gut-metagenome-genome-assembly--contig:-NODE-1100-length-12590-cov-2.050229_pt1 | contig 12590 bp, 22 predicted proteins | sample MGYA00242656_ERZ504813 | MGnify/ENA primary metagenome ERZ504813 (study PRJEB26092, sample SAMD00036388) | human gut metagenome | host: Homo sapiens | study: EMG produced TPA metagenomics assembly of... | reverse complement strand
ATGATGTCATTCAGATAGGTGGGGCTGATGCTGTTGCCGCAGAAGTAGATCTTCAGCCGTTGTCCAGCTCGTTGTGGTACATACCTTGACGGCCTCGATGACGGCGCGTGCGCCCAGATAGCTACCGCCGATGCCGGCGACCACCAGAACGTCGGAATCCTCACGGATCTTGCAGCAGCTGCCTTGATGCGCTCGAACTCTTCCTTATCATAATCACGGGGCAGATACATCCAGCCCAGGAAGTCGCTGCCGGGGCCGTTCTTGGCTTCCAGCGTCTTGTGCGCGGCCTCTACCTGGGGGTAGATGGCCTTGTATTCCTCTTCGTTGATGAAACTGGAGAGGTGTTTTGTATTCAGAGCGAGACTCATTCTATCAAAACCTCCAAAATATTTTACGGGCTCTTTGCCCGGCGAGGGTTTTTCTTGGTATAAGTGTACCGTTCCCGCCGGGCAAAGTCAAGGCCAAAATCCTCGCTTTTCATACAATTTTAATAGTGTTGTTTTGTATGCTCTTACATCTTTTATACAAACGTCCAAGCCATTCTTTGCCCTTGTTGACCGTTTTTGACCGGTAGTGCGCAGTTTTCGGTCATGCCGCGCCGGTGAGGCTCTGCCACAGCAGGCCGATGGCATCCCGGACGGTCATCCTCGGCGCATCGGCGGCTGCACGCACTTCGTACTCTTCCAGAAGTGCTTCCCCCTGATAGACGGCGGCTTTGCCCAGCGTCTGGCCCTGCTCCACCGGGGCTTCCAGCTCCTCGGGCAGGGTCAGCTCGGTATGCAGGGATGCCCCGCTCCCCTTCTCCACCAGCACCGTCTCCGGCAGGGCCGAGTAATCCAGCGGGACGCTGCCCGCCGCGCTGCCCCTGACCGTGATCTGGAGTGGCTGTGCCTCGAGTTTTGGCAGCGGCGCGGCTCATAGGCCCCGAAGCCGTAGTCCAGCAGAGTCGTGGCGGCGTTGAAGCGGTCGGCGCTGGACGGTGCGCCCAAGATGACCGCGATGAGGGAGAGGCCGTTCCGGGTGGCGCTGGCGAGATGCAGATGCCCGCGCCGCCGGTGGTGCCGGTCTTGAGGCCGGTGATCCCCTCATACCGGCGGAGAAGCTTATTCGTATTGATCAGCTGGGTCGCCCCGCCCCGGAGGTATCCGTCCAGATGCCGGTGTAGTGCAGCACCTCGGGGCAGGTGTTCAGGATGGTGCGGCTCATGGCGGCCACGTCCCGGGCCGTGGAGAGATGGCCTTCGGCGTCCAGCCGCAGGCGTTGCGGAAAGACGTCTGTTCCATCCCCAGCGAGGCGGCTCGGGCGTCATCTGCTCCACGAAGGCCGGCTCACTGCCGCCCACCAGTCGGCCACGGCCACTGCCGCGTCGTTGGCAGAGGAAACGCAGATGGCCTTTATCATCTCGTCCAATGTAAAATGCTCCCCCGGCTCCAGCCAGATCTGACTGCCGCCCATGTGGTAGGCGTGCTCACTCACCGGCACCGGCGTCTCCATGGTCAGCCGCCCGTCGTGGACAGCCTCGAAGGCGAGCAGCAGGGTCATCACCTTGGTGATGGAGGCGATGGGGACCCGCTCGTCGGCGTTCTTCTCGTAGAGGACCCGTCCGCTCCCCTGCTCAATGAGGATGGCAGCGCGGCAGTTGAGGTCGAGCTGAGGTGCGGCAGCTGCGGCCGGCAGCAGAATTACTTCCGCCGCTTCCTCGACGTCGGCGCTGACGGCCCGCTCTTCCGGATGCATGACAGCCCGCAGGCCCACGCCCTCCGCCGTCCCAAGGGCCAGTGCAAACAGCCAGAAGCAGAGCACGGCTGCGCAGAGCACCGCAAAATTCTTTCGTTCCATCCCTTGTCCCTCCCCGCAATGTCTGTCTGATTGCATTCTATGCAAAAAAAGAGGCCGGAATGCTCTTTTCTCCCCGGGAAAAATCTGCTATAATAGGATGGTTTATAATGTATATCAACTTGAAAGGACACCCCATGCGAGTTTGTTTTTATACCCTTGGCTGCAAGGTCAACCTAAACGAGACCGGCGCGCTGGAACAGATGTTCCGCTCCGCCGGTTTCACCATCGTGCCGGAGGGCGAAGAGGCCGACGTCTTTGTGGTGAACAGCTGCACCGTCACCAACTTCGGCGACCAGAAGAGCCGCAAGTGGCTCCGCCGGGCCAAGCGCGAGAACCCCGGCGCCGTCACCGTCCTCACCGGCTGCTACCCGCAGGCTTTCCCCGAGGAAGCGGCCCAGTTCATGGAGGCCGACCTGGTCTGCGGCAACGGCGACCGGAAAGCCATCCTCGACAATGTGCTCAAGCTGCTGGATGGCCACGAGCGCATCGTCGCCATCGCCCCCCACGCCGAAGGCGAGCCGGTTCGAGGAGCTGCCGGTGGAGCGGTTCGAGACCCACACCCGCGCCTTTATCCAAAGTAGAGGACGGCTGCAACCGTCAGTGCGCCTACTGCGTCATCCCCCCGCGCCCGCGGCCCGGTGCGCAGCCGCTCGGAAGAGAGCATCCTCGCCGAGCTGCGCCAGCTGGCCGCTTCCGGCTACCGGGAAGTGGTGCTCAGCGCCATCTCCCTGCCCAGCTACGGCCTCGACACCGGCACCAACCTCGTGGAGCTGGTGGAGAAGTGCGCCCGGGTGGAGGGCATCGAGCGCATCCGGCTGGGCAGCCTTGACCCCGATATGCTGACCCCCGAATCCATCACCCGGCTGGCGGCAGTGGACAAGCTCTGCCCCCAGTACCACCTGAGCCTGCAGAGCGGCTGCAGCGCACCCTGCGCCGGATGCGCCGCGTCTATACCGCCGAGCAGTACGCCGAGGTGGTCCGCCAGCTCCGCGCCGCCTACGGCGACCGCCCGGTCAGCTTCACCACCGACTGCATCTGCGGCTTCCCCGGCGAGACGGAGGAAGATTTCCGGGAGAGCTGCGCGTTCCTGAAGGAGATCGGCTTCCTGAAAGTCCACGTCTTCCCCTACTCCCGCCGCAGCGGCACCCCCGCCTACCGACTTCCCCGATCAGGTCCATGAGCGCGAAAAGCAGGCCCGCAGCCGGGAGATGAACGCCATCGCCGAGGACATCCGCCGCGAGGTGCTGGCCGGCTGCGAGGGCAGCGAGGACGACGTTCTGCTGGAGACCCCCCTCTCCGGCACCCTCTTCACCGGTTACACCCGGCTGTATGTTCCCGTCGTGGTCTCGGCCCCGGGCCATAAGAGCGGCGAGATCGTCCACGTCCGGCTGGGCAGCTACGACGCGAGCGTGTCCGGGCCGAGATGGTGTAAATCTTAGCCGGTTCTTTGCCGTTTTGTGCAAATCCATTTGTTCACATTTGTGCAAGATATACCAGTTGTGAATTTCATAACAAATTTTGAGCTTTTCCCTTTTCTTCCCGAAGGGTTTATGCTACAATAAAAGTGGATCATTCGGGGCATCCGGCTGTTTGCAGCAGCCCGGTACCAAATGCCCCGGAGAAAAGCCGCGTCAGAGCGGTTTTTGTTCTGTTGTTTCAAAGCAAGGAGAGATTGGAATGAGTTTCAGAGGAATCAACACGACGGTCATCCAGATCCGCCGCCAGGTCTTTACCGAGGTGGCACGGATGGCCTACGCCAACGTCAAGGGCGAGCAGGCCAACCACCTGATGCGCAAGATCCCTTACACCATCATCCCCGGTGAGGAAGGCAAGCTCCGCAAAGACATCTTCCTTGAGCGCGCCATCGTCGAGGAGCGCGTTCGTCTGGCCATGGGCCTGCCCACCCGCCGCATGGACGAGCACAACAGCGTCGTCTCCCGGTCTAGAGGACGCTTCCATCGCTGATAAGTATTATGACCCCCCGCTGGTGAACGTCATCAAGTTTGCCTGCAACCGCTGCCCCGAGAAGCTGGTCAAGGTCTCCGACCTGTGCAGGGCTGCCTCGCACACCCCTGTATGGAAGTCTGCCCCAAGAAGGCCATCACCTGGGAGAGCGGCCGTTCCACCATCGACCAGGAAAAGTGCATCAAGTGCGGCCGCTGCGTCGGCGTCTGCCCCTACAACGCCATCGTCAAGACCGAGCGTCCCTGCGCCGCTGCCTGTGGCATGGGTGCCATCCATTCCGATGAGCTGGGCCGCGCCGAGATCGACTACAGCAAGTGCGTGTCCTGCGGCCAGTGTCTGGTCAACTGCCCCTTCGGTGCCATCGCCGACAAGGGCCAGATCTACCAGCTCATTCAGGGCTTCAACCGCGGTGACCGCATCTACGCCCTCGTGGCTCCCGCCTTCATCAACCAGTTCCCGGGTCTGGCCTCCACCGGCAAGCTCAAGGCTGCGCTGAAGGCTCTGCTTCTACGACGTCGTGGAGGTCGCCATCGGTGCCGACCTGTGTACCGTGGATGAGGCCCACGACTTCCTGGAGGAGGTCCCCAACAAGCTGAGCTTCATGGCTACTTCCTGCTGCCCGGCATGGAGCATGATGGCAAAGACCGCCTTCCCGGATCTTGCAAAGAACATCTCCATGACCATGACCCCCATGGTCTTTACCGCCCGCATGATGAAGCAGGCCGACCCCGAGGCCCGTATGTGCTTCATCGGACCCTGCGCCGCCAAGAAGCTGGAGGCTTCCCGCCGCACGGTTCGCTCTGATGTGGACTTCGTGCTGACCTTCGAGGAACTGGCCGGCATCATCGAGGCCAAGGACATCGACGCGGCCAACCTCGAAGTTGACCCCGATGAGGTCGATCTGGTCCACGCTTCCAGCGCAGGCCGCGGCTTCGCACAGTCCGGCGGCGTCGCCAAGGCTGTCGCCGACAAGATCAAGGAGTGGCACCCCGATATGGACGTCAAGATCGCGTCCGCACAGGGCCTCGCCGAGTGCAAGAAGCTGCTGATGCTGGCCAAGCCGGCAAGTACAACGGCTACCTGCTGGAAGGCATGGGCTGCCCCGGCGGCTGCATCGGCGGCGCCGGCACCATCGCCGACCCCGCCCGCACTGCTGTCGCACTGAACAAGTACGTCAAGGATGCTCCGTTCCAGGACCCCGAGCAGAGCCCCTTCATGACCAGCATCCACGTGCTGAAGGACGACCCCAACTTTGAGGTCTGAGGTTTCCTGACTTCTGCCGCCTCCCGTCCGCCGGGAGGCGGCTTTTTGTGTCCTCGGCCAAGTCTGCGTTTTTTCTTCCATAAGATGTGTCTTATGTGAAACATTTTTGTGAAAGACTCACAAGCCAGATTGACTTTTTCTTCTGAATATGTTATTTTTGCGGTGACAAATTCCTTCGCGTTCCGTTTTGGAACGCACAGAGCCGCCTCTGCGGCTGGAAAGGTCGATTCTTGAATATGACGATTTCTTTGAAGCATATGGGCAGACGCACCGGGGCGCTCCTCGTCTCGCTGCTGCTGCTCCTGACGCTGGCGGTCAGTGCCAGTGCCGCCGCCGTCAAGATGACGGTGGGCGTCCGGTTCTGGCGGGAGTCCGGGGACAAGGAGTCGATGGCCGACAGTGCCGTGGACACCACCCGCGAAGCTACCCTTACCCGCCAGCAACGGCACCTTCACTCTCGAGCTTCCGGTCAAGCAGCTCTCTTCCATGAACATGACCGGCCGTCTCACCGGCATCGCCATCGGTGAGGTGAACTATGACGGCACTCTGAGCGGCGACCTGTCCGACGGCACCGCCGTGCTGACCCTCAAGAACCTGCCCGCCTCGGTGCTCACCGGCAGCGATTCCAGCAAAGCGCTGGCCGTGACCTGCAGCATCAAGATGGACACCATCCTTCTCGGCGACATCACTACCAGCGCAAAGATGTCCGTCTGGGTCGAGCGCTGAAAAGCCAAACAGTACAAAAAGCGCCCCGCAGCTCGTAACAGAGCTGCGGCGCTTGCGTTGTTTCAGAAAAGGTTTACTCGGCGATGATGCTCTTTCCGGTCATCTCTGCCGGGACGGGCAGGCCGATATAGGGCAGCATGGTGGGTGCGATGTCGGCCAGGCAGCCGCCCTCGCGCAGCTTCACATCGCCGCAGCCGATGGCCACGAAAGGCACGACGTTGGTGGTGTGGGCGGTGAACGGAGTGCCGTCGGGGTTCTTCATCTTCTCGGCGTTGCGTGGTCAGCGGTCAGGAAAGCGCAGCCGCCGGCGTTCAGCACAGCGGTGATGACCTTCTCGACAGCAGCGTCCACAGCCTCAACGGCCTTGACAGCGGCCTCAAAGACGCCGGTGTGACCGACCATATCGCAGTTTGCGAAGTTCAGGATGACCACGTCGTACTTGCCGCTCTCGATGCGCTTGACGCACTCGTCGGCGACCTCGGGGGCGCTCATCTCGGGCTTGAGGTCGTAGGTGGCGACCTTCGGGCTGGGGATGACACAGCGGTCCTCGCCCTCGTAGGGAGCCTCAACACCGCCATTGAAGAAGAAGGTGACATGAGCGTACTTCTCGGTCTCGGCGATGCGCAGCTGGGTCTTGCCGTTCTCGGACAGGTACTGGCCCAGGACGTTCTTCAGCTCCACAGGAGGATAAGCGACCTCGCAGTTGGGGCATGGTGGCGTCATACTCGGCCATGCAGACGTAGTGGACCTGCTTGCGGCCGCCGCGGCGCTCGAAGCCGGTGAAGGCATCGTCGCAGAAGATGCGGGTCATCTGACGGGCGCGGTCGGGGCGGAAGTTCATGAAGATGACGGTGTCGCCGTCCTGCACACGGCCGCCCTTGCAGGTGACGCAGGGCAGAACGAACTCGTCGGTCTTGTCGTTGGCGTAGGATGCCTCGATGGCCTCCTGCGCGTTGGCGGCGTGGTTGCCTCGCCGTAGACAAAGGCAGCGTAGGCCTTCTCCTCGCGGTCCCAGTTGTTGTCGCGGTCCATAGCGTAGTAACGGCCGGAGACGCTGGCGATCTTGCCGATGCCCAGCTCATCCAGCTTGGCCTGCAGGTCGGCAAGGAAGCCCTTGCCGGAGTGGGGGTCGGTGTCGCGGCCATCGGTGATGCAGTGGAGGTAGACTTCCTTTGCCCCCATCTGCTTTGCCATTTCCAGCACACCGAACCAGTGGTCAGCGTGGCTGTGGACACCGCCGGTACCCACCAGACCCATCAGGTGGATCGCCTTGCCGGCGTCGATGGCAGCTTCATGTTCTTGACGAGGACGGGGTTCTTGAGCATCTCACCGTCGCGGATGGACTTGGTGATGAGGGTCAGCTGCTGGTAGACGATGCGGCCGGCGCCCATATTGGTGTGACCCACCTCAGAGTTGCCCATCTGGCCGTCGGGCAGGCCCACAGCCATGCCGGAAGCTTCGATGGTGGTCATAGGATATTTTGCCATCAGAGAGTCAAGGAAGGGCTTCCTGGCTGCAGCCACGCGTTGCCGTAGGTCTCGTTGGGGGTCCAGCCAAAGCCGTCCATGATGCAGAGCAAAACAGGTTTCTTGGACATAAAATAGGATCTCCTTTGAAAATTCAACAAACAGCGCCCGGCTCCCTGCCGGAAATGCGGCGCAGCCGGGCGCAGAGAGAACGATTTTTACCGCTCAGGCTTAGCCTTGGTGGCAGCGTTGACGATGACAGCAAAGTCAGGAGCCTTCAGGGAAGCACCGCCGATGAGGCCGCCGTCCACGTCCTTCTTGCTCAGCAGTTCCTCACAGTTCTTGGCGTTCATGCTGCCGCCGTACTGGACGGTGGTAGCCTCAGCCACGGCTTCGCCGTAGACCTCGCCGATGACCTTGCGGATCTGAGCGCAGACTTCCTCAGCCTGGTCGGCAGTAGCGGTCTTGCCGGTGCCGATGGCCCAGATGCTCGTAGGCGATGACGACGTTTGCCATCTGCTCGGCGGTGACATCGCGCAGGGCGATCTTGGTCTGCATCCGGACCAGCTCCTCGGTGACGCCCTCCTCACGCTGCTGCAGGCTCTCGCCCACGCAGATGATGACCTTCAGGCCGGCGTTCAGAGCGGCCAGAGCGCGCTTGTTGACGGTCTGGTCGGTCTCTGCGAAATACTGACGGCGCTCGGAGTGGCCGACGATGACGTACTCGACGCCCAGATCCACCAGCATATCCGCGCTGATCTCGCCGGTGAATGCGCCGGACTTCTCGAAATGGACGTTCTCGGCACCGACATGGATGTTGGTACCCTTGGTCTTTGCCACAGCAGTGACCAGGTCGGTATAGGGAGTGCAGATGACGACCTCGCAGGATGCTTCCTTGACGGCGGGGATGAGCTCGTCCACCAGAACAGCAGCCTCGGAGCGGTCTTGTTCATCTTCCAGTTGCCAGCAATAATGGCCTTGCGCTTTGCCTTATCCATGATACGTTCTCCTTACCTTATTTACCTTTATAAATAAAAGATGCGGCGGCGAAACAGCCGCCGCACCGTTCATGATGCTGTGATTATGCGTTCTGGATGACTGCGATGCCGGGCAGCTCCTTGCCTCCAGATACTCCAGAGAAGCGCCGCCGCCGGTAGAGATGTGGGTCATCTTGTCGCCCAGGCCCATCTGCTGGACAGCTGCTGCGCTGTCGCCGCCGCCGATGACGGTGGTAGCGTCGCTCTCAGCCATAGCCTTGGCCACGGCCAGAGTGCCGGCAGCCAGAGTCGGGTTCTCAAAGACGCCCATGGGGCCGTTCCAGACGACGGTCTTGGAAGCCTTGACAGCGTCGGCGAAGAGCTTCATGGTCTCGGGGCCGATGTCGCAGCCTTCCATGTCAGCCGGGATCGCGGTGACAGGGACGACGGTGGTCTCGACAGGAGCGTCGATGGGGTCGGGGAAGTTCTCGACGCAGGCGGTATCGACGGGCAGGAGCAGCTTGACGCCCTTCTCCTGAGCCTTTGCCATCATCTCCTTGCAGTAGTCCAGCTTGGAGTCATCGCACAGGCTCTTGCCGACCTCATAGCCCTGAGCCTTGATGAAGGTGTAGGCCATGCCGCCGCCGATGATGAGGGTATCGACCTTCTCCAGCAGGTTGGAGATGACATTCAGCTTGTCAGCGACCTTTGCGCCGCCCAGAATGGCGGTGAAGGGACGGACGGGATCGTTCACGCATTGCCGAGGTACTTGATCTCCTTCTCCATCAGGTAGCCGACAGCGGTGTCCTTGATATAGTCGGTGACGCCCGCGGTGGAGCAGTGTGCGCGGTGGCAGCTGCCGAAGGCATCGTCAACGTATGCGTCTGCCAGAGAAGCCAGCTCCTGAGAGAACTCGGGCAGATTCTTGGTCTCTTCCTTGCGGAAACGGGTGTTCTGCAGCAGGACGACGTCGCCGTTGTTCATGCAGCGACAGCAGCCTTTGCGTTCTCGCCCACGACGTTGTCGTCGTCAGCAAAGACAACGGTCTTGCCCAGCTTTGCGCTCAGAGCCACAGCAACGGGAGCGAGGCTGAACTTTGCCTCGGGGCCGTTCTTCGGCTTGCCCAGATGGCTGCACAGAATGACCTTCGCGCCGTCATTGACCAGCTTCTGGATGGTGGGCAGAGCCGCATTGATGCGGTTCTCGTTGGTGATGACGCCGTCCTTCATGGGGACGTTGAAATCACAGCGGACAAGGACCTTCTTGCCGCAGTAGTTCTGATCGTCGATCGTCTTTTTTACCTAAACCCATAGTGATTATTCTCCTCTCAATTCGTTCTTCGGAATCGAATTTCGCTCACTCTCGGGGTCTTAGCCCCTATGACACTATTATAAACAAAATATGTGTGTATTGCAAGGACGGGGGATGGATAATTTATTAACAAACTTTTCCCGTGATATTCGGGAATTGTGTCTATTTTGACAGTAGTCCGGCCCGGCTACCAAAACGCCGCAGGCGGTCTCCCCTCCTGCGGCGCTTGAAACGCTCCACTTTAATCCCGACGGAACAGGTCGCGGGTGTAGACCTTGTCCTGTACATCATCCAGACAGCTGTCGTAGCGGTTGGCGATGATGGCCTGGCTGCGCTTTTTGAAAACGTCCAGATCGTTCACCACTTCGCTGCCGAAGAAGGTAGTGCCGTTCTCCAAAGTCGGCTCATAGATGATGACTGTCGCGCCTTGGCCTTGATACGCTTCATGACGCCCTGAATGGAGGACTGACGGAAGTTGTCGGAGTGAGCCTTCATGGTCAGGCGGTAGACCCCGATGACACAGGGCTTCTCGTCCGCCGCGTTGTACTCGTTCTCTTCCCCGTAGCTGTAGTAGCCCGCCATCTGGAGCACCCGGTCTGCGATGAAATCCTTGCGGGTGCGGTTGGACTCCACGATGGCCTCGATGAGATTTTCCGGCACATCCTCGTAGTTGGCGAGGAGCTGCTTGGTGTCTTTCGGCAGGCAGTAGCCGCCGTAGCCAAAGCTGGGATTGTTATAATGCGTGCCAATGCGGGGGTCGAGGCAGACGCCCTCGATGATATGCCGGGTATCGAGCCCCTTCATCTCGGCGTAGCTATCCAGTTCATTGAAGAAGGAAACGCGGAGGGCCAGATAGGTGTTGGCGAACAGCTTGACCGCTCGGCCTCGGTGAAGCCCATGAAGAGGGTGTCGATCTTCTCTTTGACGGCACCTTCCTGCAACAGATGGGCAAAGGTGTGTGCCGCCTCCACGAGGCGCTCATCCTGCATATCCGTACCTACGATGATGCGGCTCGGGTAAAGATTATCGTACAGTGCCTTGGACTCCCGCAGGAACTCCGGCTGAAGATGATATTCCTGCACCGATACTTCTCACGGACACTGGCCGTGAAGCCCACCGATGGTGGACTTGATGACCATGACAGCCTCGGGGTTCACCTTCATCACCAGCCGGATGACCGCCTCCACCGCCGAGGTATCGAAGAAATTCTTCCGGCTGTCGTAGTTGGTGGGGGCCGCGATGACCACAAAGTCAGCGTCCCGATAGGCCGTCTCCCCGTCCAGCGTAGCCGTCAGGTCGAGCTCTTTCTCGGCGAGGTATTTTTCGATGCAGTCATCCTGAATGGGCGATTTTCTCCGGTTGATGAGCTCCACCTTTTCCGGCACGATGTCCACCGCCGTGACATGGTGGTGCTGGCTCAGCAGGACAGCAATGGACAGGCCGACGTAGCCCGTACCCGCGACAGCGATGTTCAGTTTTTCGAATGCTTTCATGGCTTTCGCTCCTACGACACAAATGCAATAAACTGCGTTATTGACTGTATTGTATCATGAAGGGGATGAGGTGGCAAGTATCGACAAACAAAAACACCCTTCCCCCTGCGGCGTACCGCGGAAGGAAGGGTGTCAAACTCACGGATCAGGCTTCCCGCTTATTCAGCAGGGCACCTCAGGCACTTTTGAGCGTAGAGCTGTGATCAGCAGTTCTCAGCGAAGTACTTGATGGTACGGACCATCTGAGAGGTGTAGGAGTTCTCGTTGTCGTACCAGGACACGACCTGAACCTGATAGGTGTCGTCGTCGATCTTAGCGACCATGGTCTGGGTAGCGTCGAACAGAGAGCCGTAACGCATGCCGATGACGTCGGAGGAGACGATCTGGTCCTCGTTGTAGCCGAAGGACTCGGAAGCAGCAGCCTTCATAGCAGCGTTGATGGACTCCTTGGTGACGTCCTTGCCCTTGACGACTGCGACCAGCAGGGTGGTGGAGCCGGTGGGAACAGGCACACGCTGAGCAGAGCCGATCAGCTTGCCGTTCAGCTCGGGGATGACCAGGCCGATGGCCTTAGCAGCACCGGTGCTGTTGGGGACGATGTTCTGTGCGCCGGCACGAGCACGGCGCAGGTCGCCCTTGCGCTGAGGACCATCCAGGATCATCTGTCGCGGTGTAAGCATGAACGGTGGTCATGATGCCGGAGACGATGGGGTAGGTCGTTGTTCAGGGTGTCGGCCAGTGGGAGCCAGGCAGGTTGGTGGTGCAGGAAGCAGCGGAGATGACCTGATCCTCAGCGGTCAGGGTCTTCTCATTGACGGAGTAGACAATGGTCTTCAGGTCGTTGCCTGCGGGAGCAGAGATGACGACCTTCTTGGCGCCGGCCTGGATGTGAGCCATGCTCTTCTCCTTGCTGGTGTAGAAGCCGGTGCACTCCAGAACGACATCGACGTTCAGCTCGCCCCAGGGAGCGTCCTTTGCGTCCTTAACAGCGTAGATCTTGATCTCCTTGCCGTCCACGATGATGGAGTCCTCGGTAGCCTCGACGGTGTGCTTGCCCTCACCGATCTTGCCGCAGAAGGAACCCTGAGCGGTATCGTACTTCAGCAGGTGAGCCAGCATCTTGGGGCTGGTCAGGTCGTTGATAGCGACGACCTCGTAACCCTCAGCATCAAACATCTGACGGAAAGCCAGACGGCCAATACGACCAAAACCATTGATAGCAACTCTAACAGCCATGTTAATAGTACCTCCTAAATGTTCTTACCCTGATTCGGATAATTCACGGTACTCTTATTTTAGACCAAAACGGCCAAACTTTCAAGTGCCTGCCAAAAAATTAACAAGTCGTTTTCATACTTTTTTGCTTTTGTACTATTTTCTCAGGGAATGGGGTGCTGTTTTGAGCAATTCAACCAAGCGACTGCTGACGCATTTATGCACCCTGCTCAGTCCTTGTGCAGCGCACAGCGCTCAAGGCTCCCAAAGCGCCCACACAGCACAGCCCCAGCCGGAACAGCAGCGTCGGCGTCAGCAGAGCCCCGCCGCCCTCC
>ENA-OQLB01001099-OQLB01001099.1-human-gut-metagenome-genome-assembly--contig:-NODE-1099-length-12590-cov-3.988767_pt1 | contig 12590 bp, 19 predicted proteins | sample MGYA00242656_ERZ504813 | MGnify/ENA primary metagenome ERZ504813 (study PRJEB26092, sample SAMD00036388) | human gut metagenome | host: Homo sapiens | study: EMG produced TPA metagenomics assembly of... | reverse complement strand
GTTGTTAAAAAATCAAATCGGATTTCCCAAAATCATATCTATTATACTAACGATACAGTAAAGAATATGAGATCAAGAAAAGGAGAATAGATATGATTCGTAGAATTATTGAAATTGATGAAGATAAATGTAATGGATGTGGACTGTGTGCAGATGCATGTCACGAAGATGCGATCGGGATAGTTGATGGAAAGGCAAAATTATTAAGAGATGATTATTGTGACGGCTTAGGAGACTGTCTGCCAAATTGTCCAACAGGAGCGATCAGTTTCGTAGAGCGTGAGGCAGCTGCGTATGACAGAGAAGCGGTAGAAGCAAACATGAAGAAGAAAGCTGAAATGACAGCAAAAGATAAAATAGAAGAAAAGCCGGTATTCCACGGGTGTCCTGGAACAAGAATGAAGATCATGGATCATAAGGCAGAAGAGGTAGCGACAGAGCAGACAGCAACTGTATCTTCTCAGCTGTCTCAGTGGCCGGTGCAGATTAAATTAGTACCTGTTAATGCCCCATATTTTAAGGATGCGAATCTATTGATCGCGGCAGATTGTACAGCTTATGCTTATGGGAATTTTCACCAGGAATTTATCAAAAATAAAGTGACATTGATTGGCTGTCCAAAACTTGATGAAGGAGATTACAGTGAGAAACTGACACAGATCATTGCGAACAATGACATTAAGAGTATAACGATCGTGAGAATGGAAGTCCCTTGCTGCGGCGGGCTGGAAAATGCGGCGAAGAAAGCGATTCAGGATTCCGGCAAATTCCTTCCATGGCAGGTTCACACAATTTCCATTGATGGAAAGATTTTAGAAGCATAGATTCATCATAAATACAGTTTGCGTATTAAGAAGATAGCGATGAAAGAGAGTTCCGAAAGACGACGGGATTCTCTTTTTTCTTGTATTCCAGCTTTTTGTATGATACACTAATTAATTGATATGTTATGAATACGAAATAAAAATATAAGATAGAAAGAGAAAGGAAATGCAGTGTCATGGGATGGAATAAAATTACAATTGATACATTGACATCAGCAGAAGACATGATCAGTTATGAACTTACAGAACTTGGTGCAACTGGTGTGGAAGTTGAAGACCATGTATCATTGACAGAAGAAGAGATGAAAGTCATGTATGTGGATCTATTGCCAGATGATATCGCACCAGACGATGGAAAAGCAAAGATCAGCTGTTATTTTGATGAGAATGAAAATTTAGAGCACATTACAATGCAGATTCAGGCAATGCTTGAAAGACTTCGTGGATTTATGGATATCGGTGCTGGAACAATTTCATTTGATAAGACGAAAGAAGAAGACTGGGTCAATAACTGGAAGAAATTCTTTAAACCGATTCGTCTGGATGAACAGATCGTGATCAAACCAACATGGGAGACATTAGAAGATCAGACAGAAGATATGATTGTTGTAGAGATCGATCCGGGAACAGCATTTGGAACAGGTTCTCATGAGACAACAAACTTTGTATTGAAGGAATGAAACCATATATTAAGGAAGATACAAAGATTTTGGATGTTGGATGCGGAAGTGGAATTTTGTCGATCATCGGACTGAAACTTGGGGCAGGGCATGCGGTTCTTACAGATATCGATCCACATGCGATCTCAGCTTCTGAGGAGAACTTTGAAGTAAACCATATCAGCAAAGATCAGTTTGAAGTATATCAGGGAAATGTTTTAGATGATAAAGAGTTTGCAGCATCCTTAGGATCAAAATGTTATCCGGTTGTTGTTGCTAATATTTTAGCAGATGTTATCTCACCACTGATCGAGATCGTAGATCAGTTTTTGGCAGAAGATGGTGTTTTTGTAATCTCTGGTATCATTGATACAAAAGAAAAAGAAATCGCAGACAAATTAAATGCATATGGATTTGATGTCATTGAGACAAGAAGAATGAAAGACTGGGTTTCTATGACAGCGAAGATGAGGTAAGAGATGTACCGTTTTTTTATAAAAGAAGAACAGATTCATGACGGAATGATCGAGATTTGTGGAAGTGATGTCAATCATATTAAGAACGTTCTCCGCATGAAAACAGGAGATAAAGTTTATTTAAGTAACGGATCAGATTTAGAATATGAATGCAGTCTTTTGGAATGGACGGACGATACGATCCTTGCGAAGATCGAAGATGTTCATGGCATGGAAACAGAACTCCCAGTAAAGATCACGTTGTATCAGGGACTGCCAAAAGGCGATAAGATGGAGATGATCGTTCAAAAAGCGGTGGAACTTGGAGTGGCAGAGATCGTTCCAGTTGCCATGAAACGTTGTGTTGTGAAACTTGATGCGAAGAAGGCAGCAAAGAAGGTAAGCCGTTGGAATACGATCGCATTAAGCGCAGCAAAACAGGCAAAACGAGGGATCATTCCAGAAGTTCGTGAAGTGAGAAATTTCAAAGATATTTTAGAAGAAGTACAAGATATAGAATTCATGCTTGTTCCATATGAAGAGGCAAAAGGGATGCAGGCATCCAAAGAACTGATCAGTCAGGCAAAAGGGAAGAAATCAATCGGGATCATCATCGGACCAGAAGGCGGTTTTGAAAAGGAAGAGATCGAACAGCTTAAGGCAGCAGGCGGTCAGACAATGAGCCTTGGAAAGCGTATCTTAAGAACTGAGACAGCAGGAATGACAGTTTTATCTATTTTGATGTTTACGATAGAAGAATAGAGGGAGAAAGCGACATGATTTATTTTGATAATGCAGCGACAACCTGCGTATTTCCAGAAGTTGTAGAAGCAATGCAGGATGCAATGCAGGTCACATATGGGAATCCATCTGCAAAACATATGAAAGGTATTGAAGCAGAGAATAAAGTAAAAGCTGCACAAGAATTAATTGCGAAGACATTAAGAGCCAAACCCAAAGAAATCTTATTTACATCTGGGGGAACAGAATCAAACAATACAGCGATCATTGGAACAGCAATGGCAAATCGCCGCAAAGGAAAGCACATTATTACGACAAAGGTAGAACATGCTTCTGTATATGAACCAATGTATCATCTGGAAGAAGAAGGATATGAAGTGACATATCTTGATGTAGATTCAGAAGGAATCGTAGATCTTGATCAGTTAGAAGAAAGTATCCGAGAAGATACGATCCTTGTATCTTGCATGATGGTAAATAACGAGATTGGAGCCATTGAACCAATTGAAGAGATCGCAAAGATCATCAAAGCAAAGAATCCGAATACGATTTTCCATGTCGATGCGATTCAGGCATATGGAAAACTTCCGATCGTTCCAAAGAATATGGGAATTGACTTATTATCCACAAGTGGTCATAAGATCCATGGACCAAAAGGAATCGGATTTTTATATATCAAGGAAGGAACGAAGATCTCTCCGATCATTTTCGGAGGCGGACAGCAGAAAGGAATGCGTTCTGGAACGGAAAATGTACCAGGAATCGTAGGATTAGCTGTCGCATGTGAAAAGATGATCGGTAAAAACTATGAAAATGCTGAGAAGATCCGTGAAGTCAAAGAATATTTTCAGGAAAGGATCAAAGAGATTGAGGATATCAAAGACAATTCTGGAAAAGCACCACACGTGGCAAGCATCAGCTTTAAGAAGTTAAGAAGTGAAGTACTGTTACATGCCTTGGAAGACAGAGAAATCTATGTATCTTCAGGATCCGCATGTTCATCGAACAAAAAACAGGCAGTCAGTGGAACATTAAATGCGATCGCATTAAGTGATGAATTTAAAGATGGAACACTTCGTTTCAGTTTCTCAATTGAGAATACAAAAGAAGAAGTTGATGAAACGATCAAAGCATTAAAAGAATTAGTACCAATGCTTCGAAGATTTGTAAGAAAATAAAGACCACAAGAAAAGAAACAGTAAGAAAATAAAGGAGAATACTATGAAAGTAACCGCATTTTTGATCAAATACGGTGAGATTGCCATCAAAGGTAAGAACCGTTATATGTTTGAAGACGCATTAATGAAACAGATCCGCCATGCAATGGCACCCGTTGGGGATTTTAAAGTAAGAAAAGAATCTGGACGTATGTTTGTCGAAGCACAGGATGAGTTCGATTATGATGAAGCTGTGGAAGCACTGCAGAGAGTCTTTGGAATCGTTGGAATCTGTCCAATGGTCATCGAAGAAAATAAAGATATGGAACATTTGACAGAGACAGTTATCAAATTTATTGATGAACAGTATCCAGTCAAGGATTTTACATTCAAGGTTCATGCAAGAAGAGGAGATAAACAGTTCCCTCTGGATTCCATGGCAATCAATATGGAAATCGGTGGACAGTTACTAGATGCATTTGAAGGAATCAAAGTAGATGTGCACCATCCACAGGTAATGGTGAATATCGAAGTGAGAAAATATATCTATATCTATCTCAGGAAATCAAAGGACCAGGTGGAATGCCAGTTGGAACCAATGGAAAAGCGATGCTTTTATTATCCGGAGGAATCGACAGTCCAGTTGCAGGATATATGATCGCAAAACGTGGAGTACACATCGATGCAACATATTTCCATGCACCACCATACACAAGCGAGAGAGCAAAACAGAAGGTTATAGATCTTGCGAAGATCGTTGCAAAATATGCAGGACCGATCAATTTACATGTTGTAAACTTTACAGACATTCAGTTAGCGATCTATGAGAAATGCCCTCATGAAGAATTAACGATCATCATGAGAAGATATATGATGAAGATCGCGGAACATTTTGCAAATGAAGGTGGAAGCCTTGCACTGATCACTGGTGAAAGTATCGGACAGGTAGCAAGCCAGACGATCCATAACCTTGCGATCACAAATGAAGTATGTAATATGCCAGTATTCAGACCATGTATCGGTATGGATAAACAGGAGATCGTAGATATTGCAGAGAAGATCGGAACATTTGAGACATCCATTCAGCCATTTGAAGACTGCTGTACGATCTTTGTTGCAAAACATCCAGTTACAAAGGGTAATTTAAAGAGAATTAAGAAATCAGAAGAACATCTGGAAGATGTGATTGATGATTTAATGAAAGAAGCCATTGATTCTACAGAGATCATTCATGTAAAATAAATGGCTGAAGCTGAGACAGTATAACAGAAGCCTCATCAGAATCAAACGAAAGCTCTAAAGGCTTCGAAAGATCGAGGCTTAGCATACTCATCAGTGATCTGGCATCCACGACATAGTCATTGGCAACGATCTCAAACGTGCCAGAGTGCTTGTCAAGGATGTCGACAAACGAGTATAGGTCTTTGATGGAATTTAGTTTGATCAATGCATCATACATGGGATAATACTCCTTCCAATTAACAAGGATAGTGTACTCGTATTTGCCATAAAAGTCAACAAGAAAGGAATCGTATGAATTTACAAGGAAAAAGAGCGGCCATCGTAACTCTTGGCTGCAAAGTAAATCAATATGAAACGGACGCCATGTATGGGATGCTTAAGGAAGCAGGTGTTACGATGTCGATCCGAAAGAAGCGGCAGATATCTACATTGTGAATACATGTTCTGTGACAAATATGGCAGAACGTAAATCAAGACAGGTGCTTCACCGCGCAAAGAAGAAGAATCCAGACGTTGTTGTAGTAGCAGTTGGATGTTATGCTCAAGTTGGAAAAGAAGAATTATCAAAAGATACAAATATTGATCTGATCATTGGGAATAATAAAAAGAAAGACTTGATCCATATTTTAGAAGAGCATATGGGAGAGAAGGAATCAGCCGCAGAATCGATCGAAGTTATTGATATTGCGCATGATCAGGAATATGAATCTTTGCATGTAGAACAGTTAAAAGAACATACCAGAGCATATATTAAAGTACAAGATGGATGCAATCAGTTTTGTTCTTACTGCATTATCCCTTATGCAAGAGGAAGAGTCAGAAGCCGTAAGATGGAAGAAGTGTTAGAAGAGATCACGAATCTGACAAAACATGGATGTCAGGAATTTGTGATCACAGGAATTCATGTTACATCGTATGGAAAAGATTTGGGAGATGTTACACTGATCGATCTGTTAGAAGAGATTGCCAAGATCCCGGAAGTTAAGAGAATCCGTTTGGGATCTCTGGAACCTGGATTTATCACAAAGGATACATTGGACCGCCTTTCTAAGATGGAAAGTTTTTGCCCACATTTTCATCTGTCCCTGCAGAGTGGATGTGATTCTGTCTTAAAACGAATGAACCGTAAGTATACAACACAAGATATCAGAGAGAAATGTAAGGCAATTCGTGAACATTTCCAATATCCAGCATTGACAACAGATATTATCGTAGGTTTCCAGGAGAGACAGAAGAAGAATTTGAAGAGACAAGAAAATTTTTAGAAGAGATCGATCTCTATGAAATGCATGTGTTCAAATATTCTATTCGAAAGGGAACGAAGGCAGCAGATATGAAGCCACAGATCAATGATCAGATCAAGGCAAAACGAAGTAACGTCTTATTAGAAATGTCAAAACAACACCAGAAGGAATTTGAGACAAAACAGCTGGGGATGGTCAAAGAAGTATTGATCGAAGAAAAGATGCATGGAAAAGACCATTATTATACAGGGCATACAAAGGAGTATATAAAAGTTGCACTTTACAGTGAAGAACCATTGGAAAATAAGATCGTGAAAGTAAAGTTAAGACAGATCTTAGATGATGGATATGTATTGGCAGAGTGTTAAACAGATGTGAAATTTTATGATTTCCATTGCTATTTCATACATTTTATATTAAAATGGTTAATAAATGAAAGGGACGTGATAATTATGGATAATAATCAAACACAACATTTTTCCGTTGTTAGAGAGGAACTGGATGTACACATGATCTTAGAGCGTGTATATGAGGCATTGCAGGAGAAAGGATATAACCCTGTCAATCAGATGGTAGGATATATCATGTCTGGAGATCCAACGTACATTACCAGTCACAACAATGCAAGAAGCATCATCAATAAAGTCGAGCGTGACGATATCATTGAAGCACTGCTTGAGAACTATATTGAGACAAGATTAAAGTAGAGACCGTGGTATTATGAGAAGGATATTAGGGTTAGATTATGGGACGAAGACAGTCGGAGTGGCGTTAAGTGATGAGCTTCATATTACAGCACAGCCATTAGAGACGATCACAAGGAAAGATGCGAATAAGTTAAGAAAGACTTACGCAAGGATCGAAGAACTTGTGAAAGAATATGACGTTGAGAAGATTGTTTTAGGTCTCCCAAAGAACATGAATAATACAGTAGGTGAGCGTGGAGAAGATACTTTATCTTTCCGCGATGCCTTAGTGCGTCGTACAGGATTAGAAGTGATCTTGTGGGATGAGCGACTGACAACAGTAGCATCAGAGAAAGTTCTGATGGAAAGCGGTGTAAGACGTGAAAACAGAAAGAAAGTGATCGACCAGATCGCGGCGTCTATGATTTTACAGGGATATTTAGATTCCCTATAGGAGGAACAGACAATGAGCAAGAAAGACAGCAAGATTCTTTTTCTGGATGACGATGGACAGGAAATCGAATTTAATGTCATAGAACAGACAACGATCGCAGGTCAGACTTACCTTTTGGTAGAAGACTGCGAAGCATCGAGTGAAGATGAGAGCGTTGTATTGATCATGAAAGAAGTGCAGTTAGAGGATGACTATGTATCCTATGAGATTGTTGAGGACGATAAAGAACTGGATATGATCTCAGATATTTTTAACGCACTGTTAGATGGACTTGAAGTGAGTTTATAAAATATATAAGAGTGTTTAAAACAATGGATTGTCAGACCTACGTAGATATGGAGGAAGAAAGTTGAAAGACAATCAAGTAAGACAGCAGGCAAGACCAAAACGAAATAATTATTATGCAAATGATAACAAGAAATCATACAATAAGAATAATTATCAGGCAAGGGGAAGAAGACCAATGCCTAGAAGAAAGCCTAGCTCAGTAAAGATCATTCCACTTGGCGGACTCGGTCAGATCGGAATGAACATCACAGCATTTGAATGCAATAACCAGATTTTGATCGTGGACTGTGGACTTGCGTTCCCAGATGAGGATATGTTAGGAATTGATTTAGTTATTCCAGATATCACATATTTAAAGGATAATGCAAGCAAGATTCGTGGACTGGTTATCACTCATGGTCATGAGGACCATATTGGAGCGATTCCTTATTTCGAGAAGGAATTGAACGTACCGATCTATGCGACAAAACTTACCATGGCATTGATCGAGAACAAATTAAAAGAGCACGGTATTTTAAATAACGTGGAGCGCCATGTTGTGACACATGGTGACAAAGTAAAACTTGGAATCTTTAATGTAGAATTTATTAAGACAAATCACAGTATTGCAGATGCAGCAGCACTTGCGATCACAACACCAGCAGGTGTGATCGTGCATACAGGTGACTTTAAGATCGACCATACTCCATTATTTGGGGAAGCGATCGATCTTGCAAGATTCGCAGAACTTGGAAGTAAGGGAGTTCTGGCATTGATGGCAGATAGTACGAATGTAGAACGACAAGGCTATACACCATCAGAGAAGAATGTAGGAAAACGTCTGGACAATCTGTTCGCAGAACATTTAAAAGGACGTATGATCATTGCAACATTTGCATCGAACGTGGATCGTGTACAGCATATCATCAATTCTGCACATAAGTACGGAAGAAAAGTTGCAGTAGAAGGACGAAGCATGGTAAATATCATTGCGACAGCGTCCGAATTAGGATACATCAAGATTCCAAAGAACACATTAATAGAAACTGATCAGATTAAGAATTATCCTGACGATCAGATTGTTTTAATCACAACGGGAAGCCAAGGAGAGACAATGGCAGCATTATCCCGTATGGCAAACTCAACTCACAGAAAAGTATCCATCGTACCAAGTGATACGATCATATTCAGCTCAAGTCCAATTCCTGGAAATGAGAAGAACATCTCAAAGATCATGAATGAGCTGGCATTAAAAGGTGCACAGATCGTATTTGAAGATACACATGTTTCCGGTCATGCATGCCGTGAAGAATTAAGACTTATTTATGCACTGACGAAGCCGAAGTATGCAATCCCTGTTCATGGAGAATATCGCCACCTGATGCGTCATCGTGAACTTGCCATCGAGATGGGAATTCCAAAGGAGAATGCATTTGTACTGGCAGAAGGTGATGTTCTGGAGCTCAATAAGAGACAAGGAAAGATCACTGGAAAAGTACAGGCAGGAGGAATCCTCGTTGATGGACTTGGTGTCGGAGATGTTGGTAACATCGTATTGAATGACCGTAAGTTACTGTCTCAGAATGGATTGATCATTGCAACAGTTACTCTGCAGAAACATGGCAATATGATCCTGGCAGGTCCAGATATCGTATCTCGTGGATTTGTATATGTCAGAGAATCAGAATCTTTGATGGAAGGTGCAAGAGATGTTGCAAGAGATGCGGTAGAGGAATGCTTAGAACGTAATATCACAGACTGGGCAAGGATCAAGACGAAGATCAAAGACGAGCTTAGTAATTACATTTGGAAGAAGACAAAGCGTAATCCAATGATCCTGCCGATCATTACAGAGGTTTAAGATGAGTCTTTCAGAAGAGAAGAAGTTCTTTCATTCCGAAGGATGGCAACTGTTTTTTAGGACATTAAGCAGAGTATTTTTAATCTGTGCGATCTTCTGTATTTTCTATGGTGCGTATTTTGTGGCAGAACAGACATTTTCGAATCAGCCATATAATGCACAAAGCCATAAGAAAGTAACGGTCATTGTTACACAGAATGAGTCAGATGAGAAAGTTGCCGAAACCCTTGTTTCAAAGAAGCTGATCTATGGAAAGACTAGATTTGTGATCCGCAAATATTTCTCAAAATACAAAGATAAGTCGTTTATTTCAGGGACATATGAATTTACACAGTCTCAGGGAATGGATGACATTATGGGTATTTTATGCGGAGATCATGTATCAGAGGAGATCATACAATGATAGTGGATTTAAATATCACAGAATATATCCGCTCATTGATGAAAGAAGAGAAGAACGATTTAAGCCATATTGAATCAGAGGCCAGAGTCAATCATGTTCCGATCGTCAAACCAGAGACGAAGGAACTCTTAAGGACTCTGGTCCTTTTAAAGAAACCGATGAAGATCTTAGAAGTCGGAGCAGCAGTGGGATTTTCTTCTCTTTATATGAACAGTTACCAGCCGGAAGGCGGAACGATCATCACGATTGAGCGAAATGAAAAAAGAATCAAGAAAGCAAAAGAGAACATCAAAAATCAGGGAAAAGAAGAACAGATCACCTTACTAGAAGGAGATGCGATCGAGATCTTAAAAGGACTTGATGGAAGTTTTGACCTTATTTTTGTAGATGCAGCCAAAGGACAGTATATTTATTTCCTTGATGATGTACTAAGACTTCTGGCACCAGAAGGTGTCCTGGTTTCAGATAACGTACTTCAAGACGGAGACGTTGCCAGATCACGTTATGCGATCGAGCGAAGAGACCGCACCATTCATAAACGAATGAGAGACTATTTATATACGATCAAGAATCACCCACAGTTAGAGACAACGATCCTTCCGGTAGGTGATGGTGTAGCAATCAGTATCAAGATGGGAGAAAGTAATGAGAGACGTTGAATTATTAATTCCGGCAAGTAACTTGGAAGTATTAAAAGTTGCTGTGTTATATGGAGCAGATGCCGTTTATATTGGTGGAGAGATGTATGGACTACGTGCCAAAGCAAAGAATTTCTCCATGGAAGATGTTAAAGAAGGAATCGAATTTGCACATAAACACGGAGTGAAAGTTTATATCACTGCCAATATCGTGGCACACAACGAAGATTTAGAAGGAATCCGCAAATATTTTGAAGAATTAAAAGAGATCAAACCAGATGCATTGATCATCTCAGATCCTGGAGTTTTTATGATCGCAAAAGAAGTTTGTCCAGATATTGACCGCCACATCAGTACACAGGCAAACAGTACCAACTATGCAACATACAAGTTCTGGTATGATCAGGGAGCGAGCCGTGTCGTATCTGCAAGAGAATTATCTCTGGAAGAGATCAAAGATATCCGTGCTCATATCCCAGATGATATGGAAATCGAATCATTTATTCATGGTGCTATGTGTATCTCTCATTCCGGAAGATGCCTGTTAAGTAACTACTTCACAGGAAGAAATGCAAATAGCGGAGAATGCACACATCCTTGCAGATGGAAATACTCTGTGATGGAACAGACAAGACCAGGAGAATATATGCCAGTGTATGAAAATGAACGTGGAACATATATTTTCAACTCCAAAGACTTGAATATGATCGAATATATCGATCAGATCTTAGATGTGGGAATCGACAGCTTGAAGATCGAAGGACGTATGAAGACAGCTCTTTATGTAGCAACGGTTGCAAGAACTTACAGAAAAGCGATCGATGACTGCAAGGAATCCGTAGAAAAATACAGAGCAAATATGGATTACTACAAAGAAGAGATTGCAAAATGCACATACCGTCAGTTTACAACAGGATTTTATTTTGGAAAGACAGACGAAACTTCTCAGATATATGACAGCAATACGTATATTAAGAACTGCACATACATCGGAATCGTTCAGGGGCATAATGACAAAGGATACGCACTCTTAGAACAGAAGAATAAATTCTCTGTCGGAGAGACGATCGAAGTTATGATTCCAGATGGAACAAACAAAGAAGTTATAGTGAAAGCGATCGAAGATGAAGACGGAAGACCAATGGAATCCGCCCCACATCCAAAACAGATGATCTATGTTGATTTTGGAGAAGAGATCAAAGAAGGATATCTGCTTCGAAGAAGAGAATTAAGATAAGATCGGCAAAAATTTCAGAATAGAAATGGAAAAGCACTTTTCTAAGCAAAGTATCATAGTATGATAAAAAGGCTTAGAAGGGTGCTTTTCTTTTGCAAGAGTTTTTACAACCTTTATTACCAGAGGAAGAACGTCATTATCTGATCCTAAGCCGCCAGGGAGACATGAATGCGAGAAATCTGTTAGTGGAACACAACCTTCGTTTGGTTGCACATATCGTAAAGAAATATCATAATCTGGACAGGGAAAAAGAAGATATGATCTCGATCGGTGTGATCGGCTGATCAAAGCGATCAATACGTATGATATCAGCAAAGGCCACCGGCTTGTCACGTATGCTGCAAGATGTATTGAAAATGAATTATTGATGATGCTTCGTCAGGAAAAGAAAATATCAAAGAACACATCCCTTTATGAACGATCGGGATAGATAAAGAAGGAAATGAGATCCATCTGTTAGATATTCTAGGAACACAGGAAACGGATTTGATCAAAAAGATCGAGCAGAAAGAAAATATCAAAAGAATCTATGAAGAATTAGAGAAAATGGAGATGAATAAGGAGAAGAAAACACTGATCATGCGTTATGGACTTTATGGAAGAGAACCAATGACACAAAAAGAAGTAGCAAAAAAACTTCATAATTTCAAGATCCTATGTAAGCAGGATTGAAAAGAAAGCACTGATGTTATTAAAAAAGTAAAATAAAGACATAAAAAAAG
>ENA-OQLB01001098-OQLB01001098.1-human-gut-metagenome-genome-assembly--contig:-NODE-1098-length-12601-cov-1.247395_pt1 | contig 12601 bp, 21 predicted proteins | sample MGYA00242656_ERZ504813 | MGnify/ENA primary metagenome ERZ504813 (study PRJEB26092, sample SAMD00036388) | human gut metagenome | host: Homo sapiens | study: EMG produced TPA metagenomics assembly of... | reverse complement strand
CAAAAACGCGAGAATTGAGCGTCTCATCGCAGGAGAGGAATCGTAAAAGAGATTCATCAGGAGCTCACCTATAAAGATATGTATGCATCAATCGAAAATATTTGGAGCGTACTGTTCATGACCGGTTATCTGACGCAGCGCGGAAAGCCGGATGGCACCTTTTTTCGATTGGCGATTCCCAATATGGAAATCCGAAATATTTTCACTTCCCAGATCATGTCATTTTTCCAGGAAACTGTAAAAAAGGATGGAGTGACGCTGGAACGGTTCTGCTATGCACTGGAGCATGGGGATGCCGGGGCAGCAGAAGAATGTTTTACTGCTTATCTGAAAAAGACAATCAGCATCGAGATACCTTCGCGCGGAAGAAGACGAAAGAAAATTTTTATCATGGTATGCTGTTGGGGATTCTTGGACTGAAAGAAAACTGGGTTGTTTCCTCCAACCGTGAGATGGGCGAGGGCTACAGCGATATCCTTGTAGAGGTTGGGGAAAACAGGACAGGCATAGCAATTGAATTAAAGTATGCAGAAGGTGGAGATATGGATGCTGCATGTGCTGAAGCATTGCAACAGATAGAAGAAAAAGACTACATTGCAAGATTGAAACAGGATGGTATGCAGAATTTTATAAAATATGGCATAGCATGTTTCAAGAAAAATTGTAAGGTGACTATGGGCGATTAGAAGTGGTTTCCTGTTATCAGTATCTCAGTTGAGAGAACTGATAACGGGAAACCATTTTTGTTATTTGGCTGCGTTTTTATTTAACAGCCGGAAACAGATTATAAAAAAAGATAATTCCATATACAGTTGTAATAGGCGTTGCCATTCCAACATAAGTCAGAGATGTTTCTGGTAATCTTGACATAATGATAGATACCGGAATTCGGATGCAGAATGCGGAAGTGATTCCCTGGATCATAACAGGAATGCTTTTTCCACAGCCATTAAAATATCCGATACTGCTGAAAAGTACACAAGTCAGTATACAGTCGGCAGAGAAACCTTTCAGGTAAGCGGCACTCTGCGCGATTACCTCGGAATCATTGGTAAAGAAAGAGGATAATACTCCGCCTCCGAAGAATCCTACCATAAAGATGATGATTCCAACGGAACATCCGGTAATGATTGCAGTGTAAAAACCCTTCCATGCCCGGCTTTTCTTTCCGGCACCAATATTCTGCGCAACAAATGCTGATACACTCTGCATGACAGAGGATGGAACCAGCATAATAAAGGAAACGATTTTCTGTGCAATTCCATATCCGGCAGATGGCATCAGACCCATCTGATTGATAACAGAATTTACGACAAGAAATGAAATCTGAACCGTTGTCTCCTGAAGTGCAATCGGCACACCTACGTTCAATATTTTCCCTAACTCTTCCTTATAAATCCGACATTGTTCTCTGGAAAATTTCTATAGGCATATCCTGTTTCCTTAATACAACGACAGAACAGACAACAGAGACAAACTGTGCAAATACAGTGGCAATGGCGGCACCTGCAACATCCATGTGAAATACTCCAACCAGAAGCAAATCTCCCAGAATATTTACGACACAGGCAATTCCTACGAACAGAAGTGGAAGGTTTGCGTTTCCCACACCTCGCAGCACACCACTGATTACATTGTATGCAATGATAATAACGATACCGGCAGAACAGATTCGGATATAAAGAATTGTTTTGCCAAAGGATTCAGCCGGCGCCTGTAAAAGGTGCGCAATCCCTCCGGCGGCAAATTCCAGTACAAATGTCATGATGACAGCAATGATCAGAAAAAGAATGATCGTAGTTCCGACCGCATTTCCTGCTTCTTTTGGTTTTTGTTCTCCGATGTGATGCCCGATTATTACGGTGGAGCCCATTGCAAGGCTTGTAATGATAAAAGTAGCCATCTGCATAAAGGAACTTCCTGTTCCTACTGCGGAAATACTCGAAGCATTTCCGAATTTGCCGACAATCAGCAAATCAACTGCGCCATACGCAGCCTGCAGGATCAATGCTCCAAGTACCGGGATAGCAAACCGAAGCAAAGACTGGAACACAGGTCCCTCTGTAAAACTTATTTCTTTTTTCGACATTTTTTCCTCCTGAGAATGTGGCTTGAATGCTTCCGATAGTAACGAGTGTACCAACAAATTGTGACGCACATCTTACAGAAAGCATTTTTTCAAACACACTCTAGTGTATTGATTGCTTGTTATCTGAAGCATTTAGATATTATCAGTATAACATAGTTATTGCGCACATTCTACTGTCACGTTGATAACCTTGTAAGTCTTGGAGTTACTGTGTTACTGTTTACTCAGTGCCTTGTAACAATCTTTTTCCATATCAAATAAGCTCCATGTTCTGATTGCGAATATCAGTTGAAGTATGTTACTATAAGAAAAAACATAGCTATATCATATGATTTTTGACGAGGTAAATCAGATGGCTGGTGACACAGAAACATGATAAGAAAGGTAAAAAACATAGGCATCAGAAAGAACAGAAGAACTATACAGGGTTTTGCTCAGCAAGGGCTATCCGAAGGAGCTTTGTGCTGAGATTGCATATAAAAATATGAATACAGATTATACCGCAACCAGAATGTTGGGGTATTTATATCGGTATACAAATCCTAAAATCGAAGATCTGGTAGATGAGATGCTGGCGATTTTAAGTGACCGGGCGCAGATAATAGAGAAAAAGGAATCTGAACATGCGCAGGCAGTGATCAGTGAAATGTACCGGAAGGGATTATAAGTGACGAAGAACTTGGAGATAAGATAACAATGGAGCAATATTATTACAACCATATGAATAAGGCGCAGCAGGCTGCATATCACAGCATTCTTAGCGGTGTGAAAAACCTGGCGGATGAATTTCAGATTCCGGCATTAGAGGGAGAAGAACTTTATAATGTATTTTTCCAGATGCGTCTGGATCATCCGGAGATATTCTGGGTGAGCAGTTATAAATACCGGTATTATAAAGACTCTCCGAATCTGATTTTTATTCCGGAGTATCTTTTGATAAAAAGAAGATTTGCGAACATCAAAAGGCTATGACTGCCAGAGTTGAGAAGCTGATTCGCCCGGCTCAGAAGCTGTCTGAGTGGGAGAAAGAAAAGTATGTGCATGATTTTATCTGTGAAAATATCCGCTATGACAAACTGAAAAAATCATATTCCCATGAAATTATTGGACCGCTTGGACAAGGCGTTGGTGTATGTGAGGGAATCGCAAAAGCAGTAAAGGTTTTGTTAGATGCACTGGGAGTCTGGTGTGTGATTGCAATCTGTGGAAATAATCCTGAGAAGGGGATTAAGTATCGTCACACATGGAATATCGTAAAAATAGGAGGGACATATTATCATCTGGATGCGACCTTTGATAATACCCTGGGGAAAGATCGTGAGACTTCTGAAATCCGCTATGATTATTTCAATCTGGATGATTCACAGATTTTCAGGGATCATGAGCCTCTTATTGCGCCGGCGCCTCACTGCGGTGATCATGAGCACTTTTACTATAAGGAGAAGAAGCTTTCTTTTACTAAGAAAGAGGATGTGTATAAACGTTCTTTGCAAGCGGCGAAGAAAGGCAGGATACTTATTTTCACTGGAGAGGTGGTTATCTGACAAAGGAAGTACTGAAGGAATTGCTGGAGCTTATCCGGAAAGCAGGAGATGAGAAAGACAAAACAGCAATGGTCGCATAAACTGGCCGCAGGCAGTTATTCGTGTTCAGTATACGGATATGCAGGTACAGGAGAGTGTGACAATAGAGGAAGCGAATGAAGGGGAAAAGGAGTAAGATAGTTGGCTTTTTTGTGATAAAATAAAGAAAAAACGGGAAGGTATCAAAAATTATGAAAAAGGATTCAAGAATGACAGAAGGAAGTATCTCCGGAAAAATCATCCTTTTTGCCATTCCACTGTTTCTCGGAAATCTGTTTCAGCAGTTGTATAATACAGCAGATTCCCTGATTGTAGGCAATTTTCTTGGAAGTAATGCGTTGGCTGCAGTCAGTTCTTCCGGAAATCTGAATTTTTGATGGTTGGGATTTATCAATGGAATTGCCATGGGAGCCGGAGTTGTTGTTGCCAGATATTATGGGGCAAAAAATAAAGGACTGTCTGCAGAAAGCAATCCATACAACCGTAGCGTTTGGACTTGTGGCTGGTGTAGTGTTGACGGTTATGGGAATGTTTCTGGCTCCCAAAATTCTGGTACTGATGGGAACACCTGCTGATGTGCTGTCGGAGTCCATCGTGTATTTCCGAACATATTTTGCAGGATCCATAGGGGTTGTTATGTACAATATTTTTGTTGGAATCCTGCAGTCTGTCGGAGATAGTCATCACCCCCTGATTTATCTGATCATCTCTTCATGCATCAATGTTGTACTGGATATTTTTTTATTGCAGGTCTTGGTATGGGTGTTGGTTCAGCTGCACTGGCAACAGCTATTTCTCAGTTTGTCAGCGCCATTCTTTGTATGATCCACCTGATGCGTGTGGAAGAAGAATATCGGTTAGAGTTGAGAATGATCCGTTTTGACAGACATATGCTAAAACAGATTATTCAGAATGGCGTGCCGTCCGGGTTCCAGAATTCAGTGATAGCTATTGCAAATGTTTTTGTGCAGTCAAATATCAATGCATTTGGGAAAATGGCAATGGCAGGCTGTGTTCCTATTCAAAGGTAGAGGGATTTGCTTTTTTGCCGGTAACATGTTTTACAATGGCCCTGACAACTTTTGTCAGCCAGAATCTTGGTGCCAGACAGTATGAACGTGCGAAAAAAGGTGCAAGATTTGGAGTTATTTGTTCGGTGATCATTGCAGAATTGATCGGTATTATCATATATGCGGCGGCACCGGTACTGATCGCTGCTTTTAACAGAGATCCAAGTGTAATACATTATGGCGTGATGCAGGCGAGAATAATTGCGTTGTTTTATTGTCTGCTGGCATTTTCGCATTGTATCGCAGCAGTACTACGTGGATCCGGTCATGCGGCAGTCCCCATGATAGTCATGCTTTGTGACTGGTGTCTGTTTCGTGTGAGCTATATCACGGTAGCAGTCCGCCTTATCTCAGATATCCGGGTGATATTCTGGGCATATCCCTGACCTGGAGCATCAGCTCTGTGATTTTCCTGTATCTGTTTTTGAGGGGAAAATGGGTATACGGATTTGAGAAAGAGAAATAGATAGAATCGGAAACAGCAGCTATATACAAGGCTGCTGTTTTTGAGTATAATAGTAGAAATAAGCAGTGCAAATTGAGGAAGGATCATTCAAATGATAGTTAACAAGTGTTCGGAAAATTTACTTAAAAAATCAAAAAAATTATATGAGAATTACAGGGATAATTGTACAGTGGTCCAGAGAATGCTGGAAAAATATAAAAAGATAATATCCCAATATTTCTGATTATTCTATTATGCATTTTATAGATATTGCAGAATTTTGTGATTTAATCATGGATAGACAGAAGTTGGAAGATTTGAATGAAGATGAGTGCTACTGCCTTTTGATGGCGGCTCTGTTTGCTCATACCGGATTTGGTTTAAATCAGGAAATTATGAATAAATATATAAACAAGCTGGGAATCCAAAAGCAGATTCAATCGCTTACATTCTTGCAGATCATGAGCAAATATCATGCTTTGTTCAGTGTGTGTCTGATAGAAGAATATGGAGATATATTTGAATTTCCGTCAGAGATACATAAACATGCCATAATCAGTATGTTGCGTTTTATGGGAGAAAATAGTGATGATATAAATCAACTGGAAGAAATTTTGGTATTAGACAATAAAAATACTGTCAGATTGAAGGATCTGGCAGCAGTTCTTGTGGTTGGAAATCAGCTTGCAGAATTGAAAAATATAAATCCTGATCTGGATTATGAGGATTTTGATAAATATAATTCTGAAGAGATTGTTGGATTTGTTGAAAGAAATGTCGTAAGAAGCATTTCCGTTAAAGGTGGTAAACTTGTGATAGAAGCAGGTGGATCAGATTCAGCATATGCACTGATTGAAAGAAAAGTCAATATAATTATCAATAATTTTAATAAGATTCTCAGAAGTCTCACTCATGAGTCGGGTGACAATACCAGTCTTTTTTGCATTGATTCGATAGAGCTCAAGTGTGTTCTGTCTGCTGAAAATTCAGAGAAGATCTATCTTAATAAAGAAATTGAAGAATCATGGACAGAAGAGGATATTGAACTTTTTCATAAACTTTCTTTTGAAGAAAGAGTATTTTATGCGGATTATCTGTCTACAGAGTTTGAGATCACCAAATTTCTTATGGACTTTGCAAAAATAAATAAAGCAGTACTTGCGGGATTAGAGTATAGAGTAAAATCACCGAAATCCTTATATAATAAGCTCTATCAGAGAGTAGAGAAATCTTTTTTCGATTCAATAGCGGATGTTATTCGTTATACAGTGATACTGGAGCCGAAAATTATGTTGAACAGATACGCTCTGTGACAGATGCTTTGCATGAGAAAACTGGAAGATCTATTCGTTGAAAAATTATTGGGTCAATGACAGCTTTCCATATAATGGTGTAAATGCCAAGTTTAAAAACTCACGCAACTATCGTATTGAAGTCCAGTTCCATACTCAGGAAAGCTTTGATGTGAAAATGAGTGAGGAAGATCATAAACTGTATGAACAAAGAAGAGTTTTAGAACCGGGCTGTGATGAATATAACAGAATATTACAGTTACAGCTGAAATTATATTCAGATATGGAATATCCTGAAAATATTGCAGATTTAGAAAAAATTTAACTGAATCAAGTAAGTCCTCTGCTTCAATTGCAAATATCCGCCTGACCCTACAGCATCAAATGTTATAGCAGGAGGTACCGGATAATTCCGGGTCATTTGATGCATGACGATTAAAACCTGACAACAGCAGATTGTTGTTCTCCATATTAGTATATGTTCTGCATAGAAGCTTGTGAATGGTTGTAAGAGAGAAGATTTATGAAAATAGTGAAAAATAAACAATCCAACAGCTATACTCTTGAAGATAATGTGGGATTATGTTGTATTATGTGAATTTTTGTGAGATTTCAGTAGAAAATAGCTTGTAATTATAATGAAAACAAGATATACTAGTATAAAAGACAACAGTCGGGAGAACCATTTTCCCGTCTCGTAAGGAGGATAAAATGGCAAAAAACTATGATGGCATGGCAGTTGGGGCATTTGAACTGGATAACCTGGTAGCTTGCTTTGTCGCTCTCGATGCAGCATCCAAGGCTGCAAACGTAACGATTCAAAGCGTCGAACGAAACCGACTGAAAAGCGGAGCATGTGTAAAAATACGCGGCAGTGTTTCTGATGTGAATGCAGCAATGGAAGTGGCCTTAGAGACAGCCAAACCCCTTGGCAAGATTGTTTCTCACACAGTGATCGCATCACCTTCCGCAGATACTGAAGTGGCACTTAAGATGACCATTAACAAATAGAACATGTCAGGAGGAAATGAGAAGATGTCATATGGAGCATTAGGATTAGTAGAGGTTGTGGGAAGCTGTAATGCAGTAGTTGTCCTTGACAGATGCTGAAAACATGATGTGGAATTCCGTACCTGGCATACCAGTGCGGAGGTCACGCAACTATATTCTTAAGTGGGGATATAGCAGCAGTAAAGGCAGCAGTAGATGCTGTAAGGGAAACCCGCCCTGTGAAATTATAGCAGCAGCTGTAATCTCAGCACCGTCTGAAGAAACATCAAGACTGGTGAAAGAAGAGGAAGAAAAACACCATAAATAATAGCTAAAAGGACTTTCTGTAAATCAGTAAATGAAATGCAGAAAGTCTTTTTGGAATATGTATAAAGATTCTGCAGTAAAGAAGTGTCAGGGTATTGAAAATGATTGAAGGTAGTATTAAATCAAGAAGGCAGGTATTTCGGAAGATGGATTAATAAGAGTGTAAAAATATCAAGAAGATGCAAAAATTGCAAGGCAGTCAGTGGTTATTGGAGATGTAACTATTGGGCGTGACAGTTGTGTTCTTCATTATGCTGTGATACGTGGCGATGATGCTCCGATCGTGATCGGTGAGGAATCTAATGTTCAGGAAAACTGTACGATTCATGTAAGCCGTAATATGCCGGTACATATTGGGAATAATGTGACAGTTGGACATAATGCAGTGCTTCATGGATGTATGATCGGTGACCGTACATTGATCGGAATGGGAGCGGTTGTTCTTGATGGTGCCAGAATAGGTAAGGATTGTATCATAGGAGCAGGAAGTCTTGTGACAAAGAATACAGTGATACCGGACGGTTCTCTGGTGATGGGAAGTCCTGCAAAGATTAAACGAAACCTTACATGGGAAGAAAAGCTGGGAAATCTTGAAAACAGTAAAGAGTATGTTTCTGTGTCTGCCGAAATGCAGAAGCAGGGTGTATTGTAAAAATCAGACAATAAAAATATCCCCGGAACTTCATGTAAAAACAGTGGAGTTCCGGGGATATTTATGTATATCAGACAGTAATCTTAAACCAGTCTTTTTCTTCAAAATCTACTACTGTGCAGTCATTTGCATAAGTGCATTCCGGAAGAATGATCATGGCATGGAGTACTTCATTGTTTAAAGGAAGAGGACATAAATGCCAGATAGCAGCATTGATCTTCACCATAGTTCCTTTTGGAACTATGAATGCTCTGGTAAGTTCCGGAACAGGTGTGCCTGCAGAAGCCGGTGCTACATGTATGATCATGTCATCATCCAGTGCAACAATTCCCTCCCAGGTAGTTGTGTGATATTCAGCAGCTTTAACGATGCGTTCATCTTTATGTACTGCAATAGGTGAAAAACCAATGGATCCCATACAGGTACCGGAAATACGGTCTGGATAAAATTTATGTATTTCACCCTGTAATGGATAGCCTTCTGGCTCTGTCATGCTGAAAAATGTACCAAATGGTGCAAAATCTGCAGCATTAATTTTTGTTGCTTTTAGTTCTCTCATGGTATAATACCCCCTTATATAGTATTTTATGAAAAGTTTTGATTATTTTTTTTGTGTGACCGGTGGAAGATCACAGTGATAAGCGATACCCAGTGGGGTTACCAGCAGAGGATGTACCGGACGATAAACAGGTAGCCCAAGCTTTTTTTCAAATACGCTTGTGAAATCTTCAAAACTTGCGGAACCGCCTACAACATATACAGCGGGTACCTGGTAGCCTGTGAGAAATCTCTGAGTGATCGTGGCCATTTTTTCTACAGTTGCTTTGATTACAGGGAAAATTTCAGCTTCTTTTGAACGATCTGTTTTTAAAATTTCAGCTTCTTCGTATGGGATGTTATAGTGCCCTGCTACAGTCATGGTCATGTGACTGCCACCGGTAGCTTCATCGTCTGTGTAGATTACTTTGCCGTCTTTGAGAATGCTGATTCCTGTAGTGCCTCCACCTACATCCACTACAGCGCCGTCTGAAATCTTAAGTACAGCAGCTGCAGCGGTGGGTTCGTCTACGATATTGGAAACCTCAAAACCTGCACCCTCCAGCACATATTGAATACTTTTTGAACTTCCTTCGGAAACTCCGGGTGGGATTGCAGCTGCAGCGTAAGGAAGCTCAGTTTTCAGTTTTTCTTCAAGTTCAGCCTTCAGCCGTGTAACAAGCTGAACAGATTCATAATAATTGACGATCACGCCGTCTCTGATAGCCTGGGAGGGAGCGGATATGCCGGCAATCGGACGGTTGGTAGTGTCTACAACTGCCAGAACTGTATTAGCTGTACCCAAATCCACACCTACTTTCAGACGGCCTTTGAATTTTTTGCATTCACCGGTTTGAACAAGATCGGCGAAATTTGATAAAGTTCTGTTTTTCAATTCCATATCTGTATACTCCTGATATTTTATTTTATAGATGAAATCGTTTGACATTGTTACTGCTCATTCCGTTCTCAGCAACATGTTTTTCGAATTTTTGCTTGTTTCAGAAAAAACAACAAAAATTGCAAACAGATATTATATATTATAGAATAATCAGTATGGAAAAGCAACAAAATATGCCGTTAGGTTATGAAAAGAATAGAAAAATTATTGGTAAATATCAAAGTTTTCATTAAATATTTTTTCATTGTGTGATAAAATATTTAATGAACTTAAATACTTCTTGAATTCTTAAATAAAGAAAGGATGCTATACAGGAATCCGCATAGTGGCTATGTTTTTGGGAATCTTTCTGGCAGTGTTGGCATATTGGTCAAAAACAGTGGAAATCCTGATAGCACCTGTAATTGCGGTGGTCAAATCTACACCTGTGGCGTCTTTTATCATTTTGTGCCTGATATGGATACCGTCCAGAAATCTGTCAGTTTTTATTTCTTTTCTTATGGTCCTGCCTGTGATATATACAAATATCTGAGGAATACAGCAGACTGACAGTAAGATACTGGAAATGGCAAAAGTATTTCAGGTGAATCCCGGAAGAAAGATCAGATATATTTATGTATCGCAGGTACTGCCTTATTTTCTATCTGCATGCAGGCTTTCACTTGGGATGTGCTGGAAAGCAGGAGTGGCAGCAGAGGTTATCGGAGTATCCTCAGGTTCTATTGGTGAGAAACTGTATAATGCAAAAATATATCTGAATATTCCGGATCTTTTTGCATGGACGATTGTGATTATTGTGATAAGTTTTGTATTTGAAATTTGTGTTGCGTTTTTTCCAGAAGGGAAAACCACTTGTATAAGAGGAAGATCCGGATGTGGAAAAACTACACTGATACGGCTTCTTTTGGGGCTGGATATTCCGGATAAGGGAAAAATAGAAGGGATAAGTGACAGGAAGATCAGTGCAGTATTTCAGGAAGATCGCCTGTGCGAAAATCTGAGTGCTGCTTCCAATATAAGAAAACAATATCAGACAGAGAACTGGAGGAGGCATATAAAGCAGTTGCGCTTACTGAGGTATGGCAGAAACCGGTTCGTGAATTAAGCGGAGGAATGCGCAGAAGAGTGTCTATCCTGAGGGCATTGCTGGCTGATTCAGACTGTGTGATTATGGATGAACCTCTCAGAGGTCTTGATGAAAAACCAGAACAAAAACAATTGATTATATTTTAAAAAAGACCGAGGGAAAGACATTGATCTTTGTTACCCATGAAGAACAGGAAGCAGTTTGGCTAAAGGCCGACAAAACATTAAAATTTATGAAGGATCATCTGATAAAATAATCCGGAAAGTGATGGGATAAAATAATGCAGACTTATACATATGTTTCAAAGGGAAAATTTGAATTAATGGAAAACCAAAACCAGTACTTATGCATGAACGAGATGCAGTTGTAAAAGTAACGCTTGCAAGTATCTGCTCAAGTGATCTGCACATTAAACACGGAAGTGTTCCCCGTGCAGTTCCTGGTATAACTGTGGGACATGAGATGGTAGGTATTGTTGAATCAGTTGGAAGTGCTGTAACTCATGTAAAACCGGGGGATCGTGTGACTGTAAATGTAGAAACCTTTTGCGGAGAGTGTTTTTTTCTGTAAAAAAGGTTATGTAAATAACTGTACAGATGAGAATGGCGGATGGGCTCTTGGCTGTCGTATAGATGGTGGTCAGGCAGAATATGTAAGAGTTCCGTTTGCTGACCAGGGACTGAACAAAATTCCGGAAGGAGTTACTGACAGACAGGCTTTGCTGGTAGGAGATGTTCTTGCCACTGGCTATTGGGCTGCACGTATTTCTGAGATCACAGAGGAGGATACTGTGCTGATCATTGGAGCTGGTCCTACAGGGATTTGCACTTTGCTAAGTGTTATGCTGAAGAATCCAAAGTGTATTATTATGTGTGAAAAAGATGAAAACAGAATTCATTTTATTAATGAACATTATCCGGAGGTTCTTACTGTTTCGCCGGAGGAATGCTTTGATTTTGTCCAGGACCATAGTGATCACGGTGGAGCTGATGTAGTTCTTGAGGTTGCGGGAGCGGAATCTACATTTCGTCTGGCATGGGAATGTGCAAGACCAAATGCAACTGTGACAGTGGTTGCACTTTATGATAAGGCTCAGGTACTGCCACTTCCGGATATGTATGGAAAAAATCTCACATTCAAAACAGGTGGAGTGGATGGATGTGATTGTGAGGAAACCCTGAAACTGATCGCAGAAGGTAAGATTAATACAGAACCACTTATCACACATACCTATCCGCTTAGCAGAATCGAAGAAGCATATGAACTTTTTGAAAATAAGAGAGATGGTGTGATCAAAGTAGCGGTAGAGTGTTAGAGCGTGTTTCGAAAACGATGTACTAGCAGGATCGCTGTAGATGAAATGAGAGAAATGAGCAGGTCTGTGAAAAAATATCTGGAGCAGTTTCTTTTTTGATGTATCGGCTGAAAATAGTGCTGTGGCAGATACCTGCCTGAGCCAAATCTCATTTTTTAACGAATCAAGTAAGTCCCTGCTTCAATTGCGAAAAGCAATAAGCAGTGGGTGGGACTTACGTTGTATTCAGGAGAGTGTAAGCTCCTTCTGATAAACTGCGAAGCAGTTATTCGGTTTATGAGCAAGTAGCGAAGCGGATTGCGAATATCCGCTT
>ENA-OQLB01001097-OQLB01001097.1-human-gut-metagenome-genome-assembly--contig:-NODE-1097-length-12602-cov-2.951423_pt1 | contig 12602 bp, 15 predicted proteins | sample MGYA00242656_ERZ504813 | MGnify/ENA primary metagenome ERZ504813 (study PRJEB26092, sample SAMD00036388) | human gut metagenome | host: Homo sapiens | study: EMG produced TPA metagenomics assembly of... | reverse complement strand
GTCCTTGTCGCCAAAGAACTGAATATCAGCGTGGATGCTGCATTTTCCAGACATGGTAAATCAGACGGTTTCAAAACAGTTGTAGACTTCTTTGCCGGGAAAAGTGAGGCGGAAATTGAAAAAAATATATTGCACTTTGCAAACAGGCGGAAGCATTTCAAAAAGACGAATAACGCGGTCGGGTTCGATGTGCCCGGCCGCGTTACTGTTTCACCCGTTTGCTATGCGGGCAGATTATTCATTTTTTGTTTTATAGGCATCGCGCAGACGCTCGAAAGATTCCTGGCTGATGACATGCTCCATCCGGCAAGCGTCCTTTTCCGCCGTTACCGGGTCTACGCCGCAGCGATCAGCTACTCTGTAAAGAATTGATGACGTTCATAGATTTTTTCGCCATTTCCTGGCCTATGTCGGTCAGGTGGAGAAATCCATCCTCGCCCGACGCATGAATTTTCATTCTATCACCCACTCACATAATCCCAGCATTTGCAAACTGCTTGTTGTAAAACTTTTTTGCAATAACTCCGACAATTATTGAGATAACTACGGTTGCGGCGATAGCAAGAACCATAAACCACGGAGAAGTCAAGGTTGATAATATCTCAGCATAATTTGCAGACATTTCTTCGGATGCCTCTGAAATGGCATAGTCAGAGAATACCCATACATACAACGGAGAACCGATATTGCTTAACGAAAGCAGGATATAACTCATCACGATACCTTTGTAATTCTTATATCCGGCCCATTTCCGAATGATTTCCGCTAAAATAGAACAAACAATCAAGCTCCCAAGCAACAGATTCGCAAGCTCCCCAAAAGCCACGAAAGCGATTGCTACAAATAGGTTCATAATGAGAACCACGCCTGCTTTCGGCACTTTTGCCATAACATACATATATGGGATCCATGCCACGAGAGCAATTAAAGCTGTTACAAACAGATAGAGCAATGGGTGTATGCCGCCCATAATCGTAGCTGCCAAAACCACAGCAAAGTAAATGACGGAAAATACGATTGTCAGACCTAAATCTTTTAAGTTCCAGTGTTGTTCCATAAGATTTCCTTTCTATTTTCCTTGCTGTAATTCAACAAGGTGTGCATATAGACCGCCCTTTTTCATCAGTTCAGTAGGTGTACCCATCTCACTGACCTTGCCGTCGTCCAAAACCACGATCTTATCAGCATTTGCCACTGTCCTCATGCGATGGGCAATCACCATGACCGTCTTATCCTTCAGCAGTACCGACAAGGCATCCTGTATCAGTGTTTCACTCTCGGCATCCATAGAAGCAGTTGCTTCATCAAGCAGGACAATGGGAGCATTTTTCAACAGGGCGCGGGCAATCGAAATGCGCTGACGCTCACCACCGGACAGGGCGCTGCCGTTTTCCCCGATGTTCGTCTGATACCCTTGAGGGAGACGCTGGATAAATTCCTCGCATTGGGCAGCTCTGGCCGCAGCCATAACTTCCTCATCAGTGGCATCGCCCCGGCCCAGCCGGATATTCTCCATGACAGTCTCATCAAAGAGCATGACATCTTGGAATACAATGGCATAATTCTTGAACAGCGTTTCTGGTTCTACCGTTTTGACATCCACGCCGCCCAGGGTAATGGTTCCGGAGTCCGCATCCCAAAAGCGTGCCGCCAGTTTGGAGGCGGTAGACTTGCCGCTGCCGGATGGGCCTACCAGCGCCGTGACCTCACCTTGTTTTGCCACAAAGGATACGCCCTTCAAAACCGGCTCCTCATTGTAAGAAAATACTACATTCTTAAACTCAATGTCGTAGCCCTTGTTATTGCAGACATTGGTGCCAGTCTGCTCCGGGGTCGCATCGATCTGCTTCATACGCTTGACGCTGACAAGGGCAGAGAACACTTCTGCCATCAGCATGAAGCAACTGGTGAAGGGGTCATAAATGCGTCCGGCAAAAAGCAGGAACAGAATGAACATGGGGATGGACAACGAGCCGGCCGTCACCAGAATACCGCCCACCAGCATGACCGCCACAAGGCCAAACCGAAGGATAAATTGGGCCGTGGTCGTAGCAGCACCGGGAGCAATCTCGTTGCGGAAGGAACACTTCACCACATAGTTCAGTTTCTTTTCCAGTTCTTCCAGATATTCTTCTTCACGGGAGCAGGCTTTCAGCTCCTGGATGGTATCAAGGTATTCCTGTACGCCATCATAGGCAGCTCTCTTGGCATCCATATTGGCGCTCTCGGCATTGGACTGGGCTTTCTTTGCCGCAAAGACCACCAAAGCCGCCACAGGGACTGGTACTACAATGCAAAGGCCCATCCGCCAGTCAAGCACCAGCAGGCCGATGGCCGTTATAATAAACATGAATATTGTTCCAAAGAGCTGCGGGATCGCATTTGAAAATACGCGCTCCAGAGCCGTACAGTCCCCCATAATGGTGGTGGTCAGGCCAGAAAGATCGCGTTGGCCAAAGAAGGATAGCGGTAACTTCCGCAGTTTCTCCGCCAAAACAATCCGACGATTGGCGCTTTCCTCATACGCTACGGTATAAGTTTTGTTGTACTGGAGCCATTGGGTCAGAAACACAATGATAAACACGACCACAGTGCCGCATATAAACAATGCCGCATGATCCCGCATACTGCTTTCCTGCCCGGAAATCACATTCAACAGTTCCCATATCACCATGACCAGCAAGCTGACCGGGGCAATCAGGCACAGATTGCTGAGCGTAGTGGCTGCAATTCCTTTATTCAAATCTCTTGATCCCTGATTGCTCAGGGCAAACATCCGTTTCAGCATACTTTCACCTCATTCCCGATGTGCCACTTGGTAGTCTTTGTGTAGTTGCTCCACATTTTGGCGTACTCACCGCCCTGCTTCACCAGTGCGTCATGGTTCCGCTTTCCACCAATTCACCCTGCTTCATTACCAGAATGAGGTCAGCGTCCTGGATGGCGGAGAGCCGGTGTGCGATCATAATGACCGTCTTGCCCTTGACCAGCCCTTCAAAGGCTTTCTGGATCTGCTGCTCGTTCTCCGGGTCAGCGTAGGCGGTGGCTCATCTAAGACCACGATGGGGGCGTCTTTCAAAATGGCGCGGGCAATCGCAATGCGCTGTGTTTCGCCGCCGGAAAGATAGATGCCTTTACCGCCCACCACGGTATCGAGGCCATCCGGGAACTTCTCCAGAATATCATCACACTGGGCCAGATGCGCCGCCTGCAAGACTTCCTCCCGTGTGGCGGAAGGTCTGCCTGCCCGGATATTTTCCAGAAGGGTGTCCTTGAACAATTTGGGATCCTGGAATACAAAGGCAACCATCTTCATCAAGTCAGCATGAGGAATTTCCCGAATGTCCACACCGCCGATCTTGACTGCCCCCTGCTGCACATCGTAGAAACGGGGAATCAGGCTGGCCGTTGTGCTTTTTCCGGAGCCGGAATGCCCGACCAATGCGGTAGTTGTCCCAGCCTTGGCCGTGAAGCTCAAATGGGATACCGCCGGATGGTCCGTATTTTCGTATGCGAAGGTCACATTCTCAAAGGACACATCATAAGTCTTGGGATGTTTGGGTGCAGAAGTCTCCACCTGCGGTTCGGCAGTCAGGATCATGTCGATGCGGCGCATGGACTCCTCCGCCTGCATCTTGTAGCTAGTCATATACATGATCTTATTGAGCATGACTGCACAAGCAGGAGAGAAGATCACATAGAACAGAAAACTTTGCATAAATCCGATCAGGTCGTTGGAAACAAACCCGATAATAAGCGCCGTAGGTACCAGCACCAGGAAGCTGGAATTGATGACTGAGTTAAACGCCACCATTCCCTTTTTGCAGGACATCGTGTAAGCCAGAGCAAACTTCCGGTAGGATTTGATGGCGTCATTAAACTTGGTGATAGATTGCACTGTCTGTCCGAACACCTTGACTACCGAAATGCCCCGGATGTACTCCACCGCCTCATGGTTCATCGTTTCCAAAGAGTCCTGGTAGGTCTGCATGAATTTCATGCTGTCCTTCCCCATGAGGGACCCCTGCAAGAAGAAACCGATGCCAAAGAGCAGCAGGAGCGGGATACCTACACGCCAGTCAAAGACCAGCATCAGCACCAAACTCACGATCATCGTGACCTGCGCTCCCACCAAGTCGGGGAGCTGGTGAGCGATGAAAGTCTCAGTCTGAAAACTGTTGTCGTCAATAATCTTCCGAAGTTTTCCGCTGGGATTGGCGTCAAAGTATCCCATAGGCATTTTTGCGAGATGTTTCAGTGCCGCCATTTTCAGGTTTTTCTCTGTGTGGAACGCTACGACATGGGAGCAGAGCAATGCTGAGAAATAAAGGAACAGACCAATCAGCTCCAGCCCCAGAGCAAGCAGGCCCCAGCGAACAAGACTGTTCGTGTCTAACGGCGTCCCGGCAAATACACCCACCAAGTCACGCGCTGCAAAGTAAACGCAGAGGAAAGGACCAAGATAAAGACCGAACTGATACCGGATAGAATGCGGGAAACGGTGAGTAGCCCACGATGCTTTCCTGTGAACTCCATCAACCGTTTGATCCCGCCGGATTTTTGTTTCATAGATACAAGACCTCCTTATCATTTTCGATTAGTTACAGCTAATCTTTTGATTTTAGTTTACTGCTTTAGGTCGCTTTCGTCTACGACCTATAAGGTATATTATGCTCCAATCAGGCCAAGCAAAAGGAGCAAACCCGCTTAAAGGCTTGCTCCTTTTGTTAGTTGCCTGAAATAGCTTAGTTCAGGTGGATGTTCTGAACGGAAGTAAAGCTGGCATCGGTGGGGAAGGTATAACTTGCTACCGCATCGCTGTAAATGGCAAGCTGCCGGGTATAGATCAGCGGCGTAGTCAGGCACTGGTCTGCCATAGTAGTCAGGATGGTGTTGTAAATTTCCTGAATACGGGCCTCATCAGTAGCAGAGTCCAGTTCGTCCACCAGCGCCGCCAGCTCCGGCTGGGACGCCCCGATCTGCATGAGGATGGGGTCCATAGAGGTAGACGGGTTGATGTTGGTAATGACCATAGCCGGGTCATAGTAGCCACCCTGGGTCTTGAAGATGGTCAGGCCATAGTCACCGCTCTGGATCATGGCATACCAATCCATCATTTGTGCGGATTTCGGGGTCAGCTCAATACCGATTTTGCTGGCCTGGTCGCAGATGTAGACAACCATGTTGTCATCGGAGGCGGTGCCGGTTTGATACAGGAAAGCGGCGGACAGCTTCACACCATCCTTCTCACGAATACCATCCCCATCGGTATCTACATAGCCAGCCTCATCCAAGATTTGATTGGCATGATCCAGATCAAAGCCGTACACTGTCTGCTCTACATCGCAGTAGGGCAGGTCACGAGAAAAGAAGGCATCTGCCTTGTCGAACAGGCCACCGTAGATGTTGTCTACTACGGCATCCTTATCAATGGCGGAAGAAATGGCCTCACGAACACCTGGTCGCCAAAAATCTCACTGCTCAGGTTATAGCCCACATAGTAAGTCTGCAAAGACTTTTCATCGACTTGAGCGCATATCCATCCGTCTGCTCCATCTGAGCATAGCTCTCGGCAGAGACATTCTTAATACCGGAGAGGAAGTCCACCTCACCATTCTGCATGGCTAAAATTTTGGCATCGTTGTCGGGGATGTACTTGATAGAGAAGCTATCTACTTCGGGAGCATCGCCCCAGTAATTGGGATTGCGGACAAAATTCCAGGTCTGCCCGTCATTATCCCCGGCATACATATAGGGGCCGGTTCCATAAGTGGCGTTGCGGAAGCTCTCCTGCTTGGCAGTCAGATCCTCATTGAACTGCTCGCTGGATACGATGCCGAAGGGGTTAGCAAGGCACAGTTCCCGGAGGGTGTTGTAGTAGGGCTGGGTCAGGTGCAGCTCCACCGTGTACTCATCGGTGGCTACCGCATCCTCAATGATTGTGGACAGGCGGCCATAGGAGCCGTTGTACTGGCCCAGGTTGACCGGAACAGCCAAAATAGACTTGGCCACATCCTCGGCGGTCAGGTCAGAGCCATCGGAGAACTTGACGCCATGCTTGATCTGGAAGGTATAGGTTTTTCCATCCTCGCTCATGGACCAATCTTCGGCCAGCAAGCCCACGACCTCGCCCTCGGAATTGTACTCAAACAGGGTGTCATAGAAGCTGGTGAGATAGTAGGTAATGTCGTAACTGGAGGAGGATACCTCCGGGGTGAGGATGGTGTAAAAATACTCAAAGCCCCAGCTCTCCGCCAAGTTCAGATGTACGGCCTGAGCCTCGGCGTTCTCCTGCGGGTTCTGGCTGCTCGCTGTGTTGGTGCCGGTGTTGCCTCCGCAGGCGGCCAGAGATACCGCCATGACCGCCGCCGTGAGCATAGCGGCAATTCGTTTCAGTTTCATTTCAAATCAATCCTTTCTTTCGTTTTATCATTCCATTCTGTTGAAGTGTCCACTAAACCGCTTGCCTCCAAGAGCATCCTGCTGTATGGGTCGTGAAATACAGAATAATCACCGGAGAACGCGGCACGCTCCACCAGATTAGAATTTCGCATGACAAAAATCTCGTCCGCCACGACCACTGCCAGCTCCATGTCGTGTGTTATGAAAATCAGCGTAAAACCAAGCTGCTGTTGCAGGTCTATAATTTCATCAATGATTTTCTTCCGCAGCGGCAAGTCAAATCCATTGGTGGCCTCGTCGAAGATCAGGCATTGCGGTTCAACGGCCAATGCTCTGGCGATTGCCACCCGCTTTTGTTCTCCGCCGGACAGCTCCGATGGAAGGCGGGTATAGTAGTCCCGCGATAGATTGCAAAGTTCCATCAAATTCCGGCAGCGTTCCCGCCGTTTCTCTTTCTCCATGTGGAAAAGCAATGCAGCGGTTCCTCTATGGATTTCCCCACCGGGATTTGGGGTCCAGGGCAGATGCGGAGTTCTGCTGAATAATCTGCACCTTCCTGAAATGTTCTTTTCCGGCTCGTTTCCGCCCATAGACAGGTGCGCCATCTACAAACACGGAACCGCCGCTTGGCCGCTGCAATCCCGCAATCATCCGCGCCAGCGTTGTTTTGCCTGAACCGGATTCCCCCACGATTGCGTACCGGCCACCGTCACTGAAATGGGCGCTCAATGGGATACAGCAGTAAACAGTCCTTTCCCGCCAAAGCCGTCAGAAAAAGAACAACTAACCTCTTTCAGTTCAATCAAGACATCTCCCTCCTTTCCAACCGGCAGGCGTTCAACAGATATTTTGTGTAATCCTCTTTGGGGGCATTTAGTATCTGCTCTGTCTTGCCCTGTTCGACAATCTGCCCGCGATCCATCACAAGGATGCGGTCGGACACCGAGGCAGAGCGCAGGTCATGGGTCACGAACAGCACAGACATTCCATCCTTGCAAAAACTTTTCAGTTCCCGCATCAGCAATCCGGTTGCAGGCATCAATGGCGGTGGTCGCTTCATCCGCTACTAAAAGGGCGGGCTGGCACATCAGCGCCGCCGCGATCATCAGCCGCTGGAGCATTCCGCCAGACAGTGTGAAGGGATAACTGTTCAAAATCCGCTGGGTATCTTCCAGCCCCAGCTTCTGCAAAATGGCGGCAAACAGGCGCTGCATTTCCTGCCTCGGCGTTTTTCCATGATGGAGCAAATAGGTCTTTTCCATCTGACGCCCTACTCGGATGGATGGGTTAAAGGCGGTCATGGGGTTCTGCATAATCAGGCAGATTTCTTTCCCATAGATGGTCTGTCGCTTTCGTTCCGGCAGGTCGAGCAAATCTTCCCCTTGGAACAGGATTTCGCCATCAGCGCGGTAAGTGTTCCCCAACAGTCCCATAATTGCTTTGCAGATAGTGGTCTTTCCCGCGCCGGAGCTGCCAACGATGGAGAGCATTTCCCCCTGGTCTAACTGAAATGATATATGTTCGGCCACGCATTTCCCGGAGGCTAAAGAGATATTCAGGTCTTTGACCTCAAGCAACACGAATATCATCCTCCTTCCCAATGGCATCCCGCAGCCCCTCGCCCAGCAGGTTGAAGCCTGCACAGCAGACGATGAGCAGATGCCGGATAAATCAGGAGCGCGGGATTTGAGTAGACACTGTTTCGTGCCTCATTGAGCATCGCACCCCATTCCGGTGTTCCGACAATCAGCCCTACGCCCAGGAAAGCAAAGCTGGACACTGACATGATCGCCGTGGCGATCCCGGTGGTGAAGTACACCACAAACTGCGGGAACACATTGGGGATCAAGTGGCGCAGGACGATGCGAAGGCCGGAGCACCGGCGATCCGGGCCGCCTCAATGTATTCCTTTCCGCACTCAGTCTTTGCATAGGAGCGTACCATCCGCAGAAACCACGCTAACATAGAAATCCCGATGGCAATAATGACACTTGCCACAGAATTATCCACCGCCGACACCAACGCCATCGCAATGACGATGAGAGGAAAGGCCATGAGGATGTCGCAAAGTATCCGTATGACTTCATCTACCAGTCCGCCTTTATAACTGGAATAGCATCCCACGAACAGAGCGAAGGCGGCCAGTACGATCAGTACCGGAATGGTCAGCCCCATAGAGTACCTTGCTCCATAGAGAAGTCTTGATAGTTCGCAACGGCCCATTTGGTCACAGCCAAGAGGGTACTCCGAAGAAGGCGGAGCATTTTTCAGCGCAAGACCTGTGGCATTTGGATCATTGGGGCCAGTAGCGGGGCCGCCAGAGCCATAAGAATAAAAATCAGGATCAGAGCCAATCCAACAATGATTTGTCCTTTTCGTTTCATGCCGCTTTCCTCCTATACGCAGGGCAGATAGCACTCGAAAGCAAATCCGCTAGGGTGTTGAACAGAACAAACAACACGCCGCACACCAGGATGGAACCGGAAATCCCATAGATGTCCATACTCTCGCAGGACTTCGTCAGGTAAATGCCAAGTCCCTGGATGGAGAAAACGCTCTCTACCAGTGCCGAAGTCCCAAAAAGAGCAGCACAGTATTGGGCGAAAAGTGTGATGGCTGCGGGGAGGGCATTTCGTAGCACCTCGCCATAAACGATTTGTGCATTAGAAAACCCTCTTGCTCTGGCATAGGTCACATAGTCACTTTTGAGTTCATTCAGCACTGCCGCCCGCAGCACCCTGGCCGCAATACAGATAATAGGGAACGCCATTGCTGCCGATGGCAAAATCAAAGATTTGAAACTGCCGTCCGAGATCACACTGAAAATGGGGATTTGAACCGCAAAGGCGGTCAGCAGGATCAGCGCCAGCCAAAAGCTCGGCACACAGATCCCAATGATGCAGATAATCCGCATGACATTATCGAAAATCCCGCCTTTTCGTATGACAGAGATGGCGGCTATCAATACCGTGAAGATGATGACCCAAGCCATTGCCATAACTACCAGCATACAAGTTACAGGAAGGGCATCTTTGATATTTTCGATGACCGGCTGGCGGTTTGTGATTGCGGTTCCAAGGTCGCCGGTCAGCACGCCCTTCATGTAGTCGGTGTAGCGTTCCAGAAAGGGGGCGTCCAGTCCCAGCTCCTCCCGCACAGCCTGAATCTGCTCCTCTGTTGCAAAGACATTGACCTTGCGGACAATCATCTCTGCCGGATCGGTTCCAGTGAAAACTTGCAGGCAGAAACTAAGAGTAACGACGCCCCAAATGACAAGGATAAAATTGATGATGCGTTTGGTAATTCTTTTTGCGGTCCCTCCCGCAATCCGCATAGTACATCCCTCCAAACCTTGGTTAGATTGTGCTAACTATTGGCTAAAAAAAGCAAGCCGCGGTTCAGCGGCTGCTTCACAGCGTACTCCCCATTGGCACATCAAAAATTATAGCATACCAGGGTAGTACATTCTATAACCGAACAGGTCGGATTTTGCTCCAATCAGGTCAGCAATATTTGTGGCGATATGCCTGGGGGGTCACTCCCATAACAGATTTGAATGCGGCAGAAAACTTGCTTTGATTTTCATATCCCGCCACACTTCCAATCTCCCCAATGCTCAAGTCGGCTCTGAAACCAACATATCGGCAGCAGCTCCATGCGTTTCGTCTTGACAAAGGTGCCGATGGAGGGCCCGGCAATAGATTTGAAACATCTTTTTAAGCTGGACTCTGCCAGTCCGAACATACAGGCCAGATCCTGAATGGTATCTTTGGTAAAGGGATTTTCTATAATGTACTGGTAAATCTCCTGTGTCCGTTTGGAGATGTCCGCAGAAAACTGTTGCGGTCGGCAAACTGCGCTGCCATCCAGGAGACTTAAAAACAGCAGTAACTCGATGACCTTGATCCAAAAGTACGGAACCTGGATACGCTCGTCCACCGAGTAAAACTCGCTGAAAATATGGTCGATTTCGTGCTTGGATTTGATGATAAGGGAACGTCCATCTGAACACAGGCGTTCTTTTATCTGTTCCAAACTGATATGAGCTTGTTGAAAGCCCTGATCCAAGGTTTGCTGCGCGGTTTCCATTTCCAGCAGTACGGTGATGCCTCGGTATTTTTTCAGAGGGATACGGGAGCCAAGGAACACCTGTCTATCTTTGGAGAGGTAATCCACGCAAAGATCGCCTTCGCCTAAAAAGCTGACTGAGCCACCTTCCAGTTCACATTCATAGCAGCCCTCAAGACAATGATTGATCTGCAAAAAGTCTTTTTCAAATCGGATGGGGCGGAAACAGGAGTCCATTTTCAAATCGTTATAGGTAATTTGAATGCCAGGAGCCACCTCAAAACGCCGCATCGTTCCTTCGCCTGACTCGTTTCCTTCATGCAGTATTCTTTTTTCTGTTTCTGCTCCTATTCCTGTTTTGTATATATTATGAAATGCCCCTGTTTCTTTTGTCATATCGAACATTGTATTCCTCCTAAGTCCACTTGGTCTCCGAGTTTGTTATAACCAATTATATCTTCTTTTGCATCAAAATTCAATTCACCTCTTTGCCATTTTCAAGCCTCCGTATTGTAGTATTAGTAGAGGGTACGGTCTAGGGAAGAACTTACAGAGCAAGCATAGGAAGTGTGTACCCACTTCCGTATTTTGCTCTGCAAAACAGCTTGTTGGGAAGTGTCCCAAACCTCAAAACGGAAAGGAGAGTAAAACGAATGGAAGGCAGAAAACGAACCGTGCAGGTCAAATTTTATGTGACGGAAGAAGAACGGAGGTTGATTCGAGAAAAAATGAAATTGATACCAACCCGGAATATGGCCGCCTATCTGCGAAAGATGGCGATAGATGGTTATGTTGTCCACATCGACACCACCGACATCCGGGCGCAGACCGTCGAACTGCAAAAGATTGGTGTCAATATTAACCAGATCGCGCGGCGGCTGAACAGCATGGGGCCGCTGTACACACAAGACGTTGCGGACATCAAGGGAGCGCTGGCGCAGATATGGCAGTTACAAAGATACATCCTATCAAGTCAACACTGAAAAAGGCATTGGACTACATCGAGAATCCGGCCAAGACGGATGAAAAAATACTGGTGTCCTCCTTTGCCTGCTCCTACGAAACCGCCGACATCGAATTTGAACTGCTGCTATCACAAGCCATGCAGAAAGGCAACAATCTGGCCCACCACCTGATACAGTCTTTTGCGCCGGGCGAAACCACGCCGGAGCAGGCCCACGAGATTGGCCGGCAGCTTGCAGATGAAGTCCTGCAAGGCAAATACCCGTATGTACTGACCACGCACATTGACAAGGGGCACGTCCACAACCACATTATCTTTTGTGCCGTGGACATGGTGAACCGGCGGAAGTATGTTTCCAACCGACAGAGTTATGCCTACATCCGGCGCACCAGCGATCGGCTATGCAAGGAATACGGCCTGTCCGTGGTGATGCCCGGTCAAGACCGGGGCAAAAGCTATGCCGAGTGGGATGCACACCGCAAGGGCACGAGCTGGAAGGCGAAGCTGAAAACCGCCATAGATGCAGCCATCCCGCATGCCAAGGATTTTGACGATTTTCTGCGGCTCCTGCAGGAGCAGGGCTACGAGGTCAAGCGTGGCAAGTATGTTTCGTTCCGTGCGCCCGGACAGGGGCGGTTCACTCGCTGCAAAACGCTGGGCGAAGCTACACCGAAGAAGCTATCACCGAGCGCATCAAAGGGCGGTTTGCGGAGCGGAAGCCCAAAGAAAACCGCAAAATTTCGCTGCGGATTGATTTGGAGAACAGCATCAAGGCCCAGCAGTACGCAGGGTACGAGAAGTGGGCAAAGCTCCACAACTTGAAGCAGGCTGCCCGGACGCTGAACTTCCTGACTGAGCATGAAATCGAAAGCTACCCGGATTTGGAAAATCGTGTGGCCGAGATCAACGCCGTCAGCACCGAAGCTGCCGCCGCGCTGAAAGCGGCCGAACGCCGGCTTGCAGAAATGGCCGTGCTGATAAAGGATGTTACCACCTGTAAGGAACTGCACCCACTGTTGCAGGAGTATCAGCGGGCTGCTTACAAAAAGCAGTTCCGACGTAAGCATGAAGGAACCTTGATTCTCTATGAAGCAGCGGCGAAAGCTCTAAAAGAGCAGGGCTTTCAAAAGCTGCCCGACCTCTACGCCCTGAAAAACGAGTATAAGCA
>ENA-OQLB01001096-OQLB01001096.1-human-gut-metagenome-genome-assembly--contig:-NODE-1096-length-12612-cov-1.406568_pt1 | contig 12612 bp, 15 predicted proteins | sample MGYA00242656_ERZ504813 | MGnify/ENA primary metagenome ERZ504813 (study PRJEB26092, sample SAMD00036388) | human gut metagenome | host: Homo sapiens | study: EMG produced TPA metagenomics assembly of... | reverse complement strand
ATCATCGATGCTCAGACGTACGTAGCTGTACATCGATCGATGCTCAGACGTACGTAGCTGTACATCGATCGATGCTCAGACGTACGTAGCTGTACACGATCGATGTCTTCTTTTTTCTACACCGATCTATGATGAGAAAGGAATAACAAAAGTACTTATTGGTATTCGTGATAAAGAAAATATCCAAAATTTAATTAAACCTAAAAGTTTAATGGCCAAGGTCTATCTTGCATTATTGATCAGAACGGTAATGTTGTCATTTCCCCCACTGATCTTAAACCATTTATGCAGTTAGATAATATCTTTAAAGATGGAACAGATACTGATGCTGTAAATCATATTAAAAAAATGCGTAAAAATATCATTAATGGTAAATCTGGTGTTTTGAGTTACTGCTAGTGATGATACTTCTTTAATAATATCTTATCATTATCTTGACCATAATGATTGGACATTATTAACCTTAGTTCCTGGCGAACTCATTTCAAGTGGTACAAATCAATATATTTTCTATAACTTTATTTTAGTTGCTTGTGTCATTTGTGTTTTCTCAGTTCTTTTATATTTAATTTTTCTATCTTACAAAAAACACAAGAACTGGTTAGAGAAATTGCCTTTACTGATCCATTGACTGCAGGATTGAATAATGCTGGTTTTCAATTAGATGCGCAAAAATTAGTAAATACCGCGCCCCCATCTAATTATACGGTTATTTTTTTAGATATTAAACAATTTAAGTTGATCAATCAGAATTATGGCTTTAATAAAGGGAATGATGTTTTAAACATATTTATAATGTTATTTACAATAACATTAGCTCTAATGAACTTGTTGCTCGAAGTGAAATGATCATTCTTTATTTGTCTAAATGAATCTAATAAACAAATTATTCAAACACGACTTGATATGATAATTGCTGAAATTAATTCATTTGCAAAGAACAAAGCATCACAATTAACTATTTTGCAAGGCGCTTGTTTAATTGAAAATCCTAATTCAGAAATTAATATTATTCAAGATTATGCTCGTTTGGCCTGCCGCTTAATAGTAAGAAATCAAGATGTACTTACTATGATAAAGAAATTTTGGATACCATGAAAAAAGAACAGGAATTAAATGATTTATTTGAGAATTCAATAAAAAACAAAGATTTTCATATGTTTTTACAACCAAAAATTATTATTTCTAATAATAAAATCGGTGGAGCTGAAGCTTTAGTTCGCTGGTTCCATCCTGAGCGAGGAACTATATATCCATCTGATTTTATTCCACTTTTCGAAAGAAATGATAATATTATTAAACTCGACCTATATATATTCGAAGAAGTATGTATCTTTTTACAGGATATGATTGCTCGTGGTGAAAAACCATTTGTTATTTCAGTCAATGTCTCTCGAGTTCATTTTAAAGATAATGATTTCTTAAAAGCATTTGCAAGAATTAAAGAACAATATAGAATTCCAAATAATTTGATTGAATTAGAACTTACTGAATCCATTTTCTTTGATAATCAGCAAATTGAAAGTATTAAAGATACAATTCATCAAATTCATCAATATGGTTTCCTATGTTCTCTAGATGATTTTGGTGCTGGATTCTCATCTTTAGGATTATTAAAAGACTTTAAAGTAGATGGCATAAAAATGGATAAAAAGTTCTTTGATGATATAAGTAGTCAAAAAAGTAAGGATATTATTGCCAACTTCATTGAACTAGCAGATAAACTGAATATATCGCTTGTAGCTGAAGGAATTGAAACTTTAGAACAGTTAGAATTTCTAAAATCTGTCCATTGTAATATGGTTCAAGGCTATATTTATTCAAAACCACTACCTGTTGATGAATTTATTTTATGGTTAAAAACAATCAAATAATAGTTATTTAAAAACAACTATAATGAAGTCCCCTCTTCAGTTGGACACAACCAGCTGGAAGGGGTTTTATTATGGCAAAGCTAACAAAAGAACATATATAGAAATATATAATAAGTGAAAGCAGAGCTTGTTATAAGTTTATTATCAAAAATATAAAATAAATAAGAACGGTATCCTGTATTTGATAAAAATCATTAATAAACACATATATGATATTTTGCAAAAAGATAAGAATAATCATTATTCTTCAAAAACTAAAACTAGAAATTATCAATAAAGTTTTAATAGATAAACAAGGCCCAGAATCAAATCCAATCGATTCTGGGCTTACTTCATTTTAACTACTCAGATGTATATTTAAATTCGGTAGCATCAAAACTATTGACACCACAATATAAAGGATTATTTTCAGCATTCTTTTCAATAATTGTTGTTTGCAAGATTGGAGCATTCTTAGCAACTTCTAAATATGTTGCAAGTTTTTTAGATGCTAACCGTGCCTCAACCTCAATTGAACGATTGGTTGCCTCTTTAACTTTTATTGTTTCATGAACAATTTGGCTCATTGATCTTGTGCAATCAATCTTATCTAGTGAATTAAAATAGCGTTTGGGTAAGAAAATATTTTCATAGACAATTGGAGTTTTACCACCATATTGAACTCTCTTTAACTGATATACTTCCTCATCAGTTTTAACATCAAGATATCTAAGTGCTAAAGGATGATTTACAACTGTTTTTATAGAGACTACCTTAATTATAACTTTACCATAAGTTTTAACAATTTCTTCATCAGTTTGGATTGATACTTTAGAAATACTACGTGACTTTTTATTTTTAGCAATAAAAACACCACTGCCAGACTTTCTAATTAAAACTCCATCTTGAATCAATTCATCTAAAGCTCGACGAATTGTCATTCTTGATACTTGATATTTTTCAGTGAATTCTCGTTCAGGTTGGAAGATCATTTATCTTCTTGATAAACTCCACTTTGGATATCTTTAAGAATAATCTCTTTAATAAATGGATATAAAGAAGCCATTAATGTATTTTTGTCCCGTTTGGTAAATTTTCAACGCTAATTACTTCTAATAATCCCTTTTTATCTCCAGCTAAAATCATTCCTTGTGACTCAATCCCTCGTAGTTTAGCTGGTTTTAAGTTTGCTACAACAATTACTTTTTTACCAACGAATTCTTCCGGAGTATAATGATCAGCAATACCACTAACAATTTGTCTTGTTTCTTTTCCTAAATTAATTTGTGATACTAATAATTTATCAGCATCCGGATGTTTTTTGCATTCTTCTACTGTTCCAACAATTAATTCAATTTTCTTAAAGTCATCAATAGTAATTGTATTATCTTCTTTTGGTTCTTCTTTTACTTCTGGTTTTGCCGGTTGCAATGCTTCTACTTTCTTTTGAATTTCTTTTGGATCCAAACGAGCAAATAACATTTCTGGTTTTTCAGCTACTTTGGTACCTTCTTTATATGTTCCAAAAGTATCTAAAGCTAATAAATCTCTTTGATCAGTATTAATTTGATCTAAAATCTTATTAGCAGTAGATGGCATATATGGAATTAACGCAATCGCTGCAAAACGAATACTTCAATTAAGTTATAAAGAACTGTCGCTAAACGATCCCTTTTTGTTTCATCTTTAGCAAGCGCCCATGGCATTGTTTCATCAATATATTTATTAGTTCTTCTTAATAATGTAAAGATGGCATCAAGGCATCAGATGACTTAAATTCATCCATCTTACCAATTACTTTTTTAGGCATTGCTAATGCTATTTCAATTAACTCATCATCAACTGCTTCTGTAACTTTTGGGTTATTAACAATTCCGCCAAAGTATTTATTTGACATAGCAATAGTACGATTTACTAAATTTCCTAAGACATTAGCTAAATCAGAATTAATTCTTTCTACTAAAAGATCCCAGGTGATGCTTCCATCATTATCATATGGAATTTCATGTAAAACATAATATCTAACTGCATCTACACCAAAAATGTCTACTAAATCATCTGCATAGATTACATTTCCTTTTGATTTTGACATTTTACTTTCACCTTGTAATAACCATGGATGTCCAAATACTTGTTTAGGTAAAGGAATATCTAATGCCATTAGCATAATTGGCCAATAAATAGTATGGAAACGCACAATATCTTTACCAATTAAATGTAGATCTGCAGGCCAATACTTTTGATATAATTCGCCATGATTACCATCGACATCATACCCTAATCCTGTAATATAGTTACTTAATGCATCAATCCATACATAAACAACATGTTTAGGATCAAAATCTACGGGAATCGACCAAGTAAATGAGGTTCTTGATACGCATAAATCTTGTAATCCTGGTTTTAAAAAATTATTCATCATTTCATTCTTTCGTGATACTGGTTGAATAAATTCAGGGTGTGTTTCAATATGTTCAATTAAACGATCAGCATATTTTGATAATTTAAAGAAATATGCTTCTTCCTTAGCATCATGGACTTCACCCCCACAGTCTGGACATTTTCCATCTACTAGTTGTGATTCTGTAAAAAATGATTCACAAGCCGTACAATATTTACCTTCATAATGACCTAAGTAAATATCCCTTGATCATATAATTTTTTGAAGATTTTTTGTACTTGTTGACTTATGATAATCATCAGTCGTTCTCATAAATCGATCATATGTAGTATCCATTAAATCCCAAATTCTTTTTACTTCACCAGCTTTTCATCAACAAACTGCTTTGGCGGGATTCCTGCTTCTTTAGCTTTTAACTCAATTTTTTGACCATGTTCATCTGTCCCAGTTTGGAAATAAACATTATATCCTTCTTGTCTTTTAAATCGAGCAATTGCATCTGCTAAAATAATTTCATAAGTATTTCCAATATGAGGTTTTCCTGAAGTATATGTAATTGCAGTTGTTAAATAATAATCTTTTTCATTCTTCATATATATTTCTCCTTTATTTTTAAATAAAAAACGCCCTAATAAAAGGACGAATAATCGCGGTACCACCTTTTTTACACATTGCTGTGTCACTCAATACTTTTAACGCAAGTCAAACGATTATCTTTAACTATTCAAGATAACAGCTCCGGGGCCATCACTTAAAGTTTAACTCTTAGTTTCCACCTGCCACTAAGTCTCTATATGCGCCACTTTAACATCTTCCCATCTTCGCTTTTTCCACTCTTAACTTTAGCAAACTCTAAGCCTAAAGTCAAATTAAATTTAGACTAATAATGTTCTTCCATATGAATTATCTATTATAAATATCTATTTTTCATTTATTAAATGATAAACATATGTTGCCCGTTGTTCCATACTATATTCACTAGCTTTAACATTATTAGCTGTTAAAAAATTTTGTAATAAAACTAGTATTGTATCATCAGCTTTTAAAAATCCCATCTTCTCTTGGGTGGGAACAATAGTATGTAGTCAATTTTAATAAGTACTTCTTTAATTTTTAATTATTTCTTTGCTCACATACTTAATCCTTTCTTTGATTCAAAATGTTCACGTGAAACATTTTGAATCAAGCATTAACTCTCTTTAATATTTTTTTATTTCTGTTGAAACTTATTTATTGCTTCATATAATTGGAAAAAATTACAATCTTATCGTGGATATAATTCTACCTCGATAGCAGTAATAATTAGACATTTATTTTAATATTTAAACAATTTCACAATAACTTACCTTTATTTTTTTATTAATAGCGTATATCTTATAGAAAATAATATATCCATTACTATCTAAGCACTCACAAATATCTTATTGCTAACATATACTACTTTGCCCAGTAATATTTATAGATAGCAAGTTGTGCCATACTATCATTGACTTCTTTAAAAGAATCAAAACTAATTAATGTATAAATATAATTTTTATTTTAGCTTAACCACAGTTATTATTTTCTTTATGAATATACAATGATTTAATATCTAAGTTAAAAATCTATTAGAAATAAATTATTCATTATTATTTTATTAATACCAATTATTAAAATAACTACTCTTAAAACATTATCATATGGATTTAAAAATAGTTTACTTTCCTCCACTACACAAAACACATTACTTTTTCTTCATATTAGCTATGCCTCAAATAAGTTAATGTGATTTCTCAATAATAATTACTTAACCTATCTTCACAAAAATATCTTACAATATTTTTGCTACTCTGTTTTATAGACAAAATAAGCATATATACTTTGTTTACCTTTACAATATGCTCAATATTATAATTCAAATAACTACTTATCATTTTATATATGCTTACAGGTTATTTTTTTACTTACTACTATATAGTACCTATATATATCATAGTAATTGCCTCTTAAAAAGTATATATTATGTATTTATATTTTTATACTAACAACTCTACTTAGAAAAGTATATTAAAACAAAAAAATGTTTCACGTGAACATTTTTGTTACTCCAAGGCTGATTCAACTCTAAATAAACTTTTTGCATTTCTTCATCAGTCTTAGCCATCATATCGGCGCACCATTTTAAACGCTGTTTAATATCATTATTAGCAACAAAATTAGTTTTATAAGCTAATTCATGTTCCAACGATGCCCAACAGTCCATTGCAATAGTTCTAATTTGGATTTCTACCGGTACTTGCATCATCCCTTCTCTTTGATAAACAGGTACACTCACAATTAAATGCAAACTACGATAACCATTCTCTTTAGGATATTGAATATAATTATTGTGTTTTATTTGTATTACATCATCTTGTAAAACTAGTTAATTGTGCAATGTATTGAATATCATTGATATACTGACAAATCACTCGCAGGCCAGCTATATCATTTAACTCTTTAATATTATTAAAGTTCTTACTAAACCCCTTTCTTTCTAATTTATCTAAAATACTTTGTGGAGATTTAATTCGACTCTGAATATTATGAATTGGACTATGTTCACATTTAAATTTCAATTCTTGATCTATGATTTCTAGTTTAGTCTTTACAATCATAATAGCTGCCCGATAAGGTTGCATCAATTCTTCAAAATGCCTCTGTTCTTGAAAAGCATTAATCATTTCTTGATTCATTTAATCACCCCAATCATGATTATATTAAACAATTGCATAATAGATACATTAAAAATATGGTTTTTTGTGTAAAAAATTCGCTAGCATATACTAGCGAAAAACTGTTTTCAAATCTTTATATTGTTTAAGCGTATCAAGAGTAACAAATTGATAACCACGGTTATAAAGTTCTCCCAAAGCCATTTCTAATCCCTCAACAGAGAAATTATGAATATCATGTAATAAAACTACTGCACCATCATATGAATTATTAATAATAGTCTCTTTTATTTTATTAGCATCTTTTAACTTCCAATCCAATGTATCAACACTCCATAGAGCAATTTCCATTCCATTATTTTTGACTACTGATTTTACATTATCATTGAAAGCACCATATGGTGGTCTAATTTAATGTAGGTTCAGCACCAGTAATCTTATAAATTGCATTTTGTGTATCAACAATTTGTTTATTAAGTACCTTCAGCATCCAACTTTCTTAAATCTGGATGATCCCAAGAGTGACTAGCAATCTCAAAACCATGTTCATAGACTGTTTTTACCACATCAGGATATAAAGTAATATTTTTCCCTAATTCAAAGAAAGTTGCACGACCATTATATTTTTCAAACATTTCAACTACTTTTAAAGTATTTGTTTTGTGTGGTCCATCATCAAGAGTGAAAGCAATCATTTTCTTGTTTGGATCAACTTCAGGCTGAGCAGCAGGTCCTGCAACATCTAAAGGTGCATCTGAAGGTATATTCTTATTCGCTAATTTGATTAATTCTTTATTATCTTTATAATTAACTTCAATCTTGTTTTTCAAATCTTCAGTAGTGTAAATAATTAATTTATCTTTTTCTACTGTTAAATTGTTACTTTTAGCATCTACTTTATCAATTCCTTGACTACTAGCTAACACTGTTTTAAAAGTATTTCTTAAACTGTCTCCAACAGTTAGAATCTTTTCTTTTTTTGTATCATAAGTAAATAATTTTTCTTTTGTTTCTACTACTTTGTCATCTTCATCATAACGAGTAGTTTTAAATTTTAAGTTAATAAACTGATTATATACTTCATTGATTGAGTAGTCCATGTATAATATATCTTTACTATTTTTATTAATCTTTTGTTCTTTTACATAATTTTCTTGATAATCTTTAACAATTTTATCTAAAATTACTGTTTTTTGTCTTTGGATAATATAATGAAATAAAGAAACTATCATCGTCTTTTTCATAGTGTTCTACTGTTCCAAATTTCTTGTTATCTTTATTATATACTTTATACTTATCATACGGTCCCTCGCGGTTAATAAACCAAAATATTCCTCCTAATAAAATTGCTATAACAACAATTACTACTAGGGCAATTGTTGGTTTTTTCTTTTAATTTTCTTCTATTATTTATTGCGTGCCTATACTCCATAACTTTCCCATCCTTTCGCCATACATATAATACGATATTTGTCGAATTAAATCAAATTTATTGTATTGCTAATAAAACATCTTTTTTAATGTTTCACGTGAACTTTTAAGAATTTTATTTAATTGAAAAAGACGAATTACTCGTCCTTTTGATGATATGTAGCATATACTTCATTTTTCTTAATATTTCTTAATTTAGCAACCTCTTTAATTGCATCCTTAACAGTCATTCCTTTGCTAACATATTCATCAACATGTTCAACAATAGTTTGCTCAAAAACTGTCTCTTCTATAACATTATTATTGCCAGAAACAACAATAACCATTTCTCCCTTTAAATCACCAGCAACTTTAATAATTTCACTTATAGATCCGCGTAAAATTTCCTCATGTTTTTTAGTTATTTCCCGACAAAGTGCAATTGGTCGATCTCCAAGAATATCTTCCATTAATTTAAGTGTCTTAGTAATACGATGCGGAGATTCGTAAAAAACAATCGTTTCTTGATAATTCTTTAATACCTGCAACTCTTTTTTCTTCTTCTTATCTTGATGATCTAAGAAGCCATAAAATAAAAATGGTTGCGGAGCAATTCCAGAAACTACTAATGCATCTAAACAAGCATTAGCCCCACTAATTGGAATTACATTTATCTCATTATCGATTGCAGCTTTTACTAATTCATAACCTGGATCAGAAATAGCTGGATAACCAGCATCACTAACTAATGCAATATTATTACCATCAAGCAACAAATTAATCAATTTAGGAATCGATTGCCCTAAATTATGCTCATGATGGGAAATTAATTTAGTTCTAATATTATAATGATTTAATATTTTAACAGTATTTCTGGTATCCTCAGCACCAATATAATCAACTTCCTGTAAAGTTCTAATTGCCCGATAAGTCATTTCTTCTAAATTACCAATTGGTGTGGCAACTAAATATAAACATGGCTGGTCATTTTGAAAACTTTTTTGTCTATTCATCAATATTTTCTCCAAACATTTTTCTTACCTCATTACTATAACTACCATCTGCATTATGTGCATATAAAGGTGGTTCAATTTTTAATCCTTTTTTTCCTTTATACATTCCTTCAACTAATAAAACATGACTGTCGCGATCAATCTTAGGATAAACAAAACGAATTCTTTTTGGTTCAATATCATACTTTTGCATTAAATTCAAAATATCAATCATCCGATCGGACGATGAACCATGGCAAACTTTCCCTTATTATCAAGTATTCGAGCAGCACTCTTTATAATTCCTTCTAGATTAATCTTAATTTCATGGCGCGCAATTGTTAAATATTCATTTTCATTTAAATTACTATCCTCATCTACTTTGAAAAAGGTGGATTACAAATAACTAGGCCAACTTTTTTTAGCATCTTTGACATATTCTGCAATATCAGCGTGAACAATATTAATCTGTGTTTCTAAATTATTTAATTCAATATTCTTAATTGCTAAATCAACTGCTTCTTTTTGGATTTCTATCCCAGTAATCGGACGATTGGTTCGCTGTGATAATAGTAACGGAATTGCCGCATTATTAGTACCAAAATCAATAATTTGTTTAACATCTTTAGTTATGGTGCAAAAATTAGCTAATAAAACAGTATCCAAAGAAAAATTAAACATATCTTTTCTTTGGATAATTTTCATATTATTATAAGCTAATAAATAATTTAATACTTCTTGATCAGACATTATTTATTATCTTTTGTTTAAACTTAATTTCATCAAGATTAACAAAGATAATTGCACCACCATTATCGATCTTAACAAGATCATTAATAACATTAAGTCCTAATACTTTAACATCTTTTCCTTCATATTTTACTCGACTGCCAATTTTAGGAAAACGTTGTTTCTCAATTGTATAAACTTCATCTTCATACTTAAGACAGCACATCAAACGACCACAAGCTCCAGATATTTTTTCAATATTAATAGCTAGCATTTGATTTTTTGCCATATTAATTGATACTCCATTAAATTCACCAAGTAATGATGTGCAGCAAAGTGGTAATCCACAAGTTCCCATCCCACCTATTACTTTTGCTTTATCTCTTGGTCCTATTTGTCGTAATTCAATACGACATCTAAATACCGTAGCTAATTCTTTTAATAATTCTCTAAAATCTACCCGTACATCTGATGTATACATAAAAATCACTTTTGCCTTATCTAGTGTAAATTCGCAATTAGTCAATTGCATGTCTACATCATAACGTGAAATAATATCACGGCAAGTAACTAGAGCTTCTTGGGCATCAATTATATTTTTCTTATAGGCTTCAATATCACGTTGTGTCGCTTTTCTTGTAATTTTTTTTAATTCTGTATCTAAATTAAATTCACTTATTGATTTTAATGACTGTGAAATCTCACCAAGTTCTACTCCACGTGCTGTTTCAACTACTACTTTATCACCTTTATCTAATTCGATATCTGTTGAAAATAATAAACTTACCAGCACTTTTAAATTTAACACTTGCCAATTAATTTTTTCCATAATATCTCCCTTCTATAGTCTATACATCATACTATCCATCAGCATCGGTACATTAGCATTGCTTTCGATAGTATAAATAGTTTCTAAAATAATTTCTATTTGTTTAATCAATTGACTCTCATCAATTTTTATATTTCTCAAAAATTCTTGATGTTCACAATATACAATATCATCAGTATGTTCACGTGAAACATATCTTTCATCGCTAATACTAACATATTTAAAAACAATTTTATATCATCACGCTCTTTATATTTTTTAATAAATTAGTCTGAGTATTAATAATCAATTAGCTCTCTTAAAATAATACTCAATAAATTATTACTTGCAATTGCATATATTCAAAGCGTTCATCGTATAAAGTCTTAGCTTCTTCTATACTAGGGGCCAAATAAGCTAAAATATGAGCAGATTCCTTAGTAATGCCATCTTGGCACAAAGCACCAATTATAACCTCTTTGCTATCAGGCTTGATATCAATTACCTGACATCTAGATAAAATAGTTGGTAATACCCGACTAGCATTATTAGCAGTAAAAATTGCATAAATCCCCTCGGTTGGCTCTTCAAGCATCTTAAGTAACGTATTCATCGCTTCTTTTGTAGCATATTCAATATTCTCAATTATATATATCTTAGCTTTTCCTTCTAAAGAAGACTTTTTAAAGGTATCTTGAATCAGTTCAATATTACCCTTTTTTATAGAATTATCTTTACCATTAAATCGAATAATATCACTATATTTATTTTCTTTAACTTTACGACAATCATTACAATTTTCGCAAGCTAATGTTTCATCACAAATCAATGACATTGCAAGATAAGTCAAAGGAATGTTAGTATTATTTCCAATTAATAAAAAAGCATGCGGAATCCGTTGTTGTGAAAATTCATTTTTTATTAAATTATAAAAAATCGGTTGATTCTTTTCTATGTACTCTTTCATAATTTACTCTTAATTACATTTATCACTTGCGCAACAACTTCATCGATTGTCTTACTTGCATCAATTTTAGTAATTCGCTCAGCATACTTTTCACAAATCGTCATATAACCATTATAAACATCTTTATGAAAATCATCAGATTCTAAATCTAAGCGATCTGCCACTCGCTCACCGTTATTGATCCGAGCTAGTCCTACCTCATATGGCAAGTCAAAGAAAATAGTAGCATCAGGTTTAATATTACCAATTGCAAACTGATTTATCTGATAAACTTCCTCTATTCCTATTTTTCTCCCTACACCTTGATAGACCAATGAACTATCAACAAAGCGATCACAAATTACAATATACCCATCGTTCAAAGCCGGAGCTACTTTTTCAACTAAGTGTTGACGTCGAGCTGCTGCATATAATAATGCCTCTGTTCGTGCGTCCATTGTAATATTATTAGTATCTAAAATAATCTTCCTTATTTGTTCAGCTATATCAATTCCACCAGGCTCTCTAGTTAATAATACTTTATATCCTTCCATTTGGAGCTGTTCAACAACTATTTTTGACACAGTTGTTTTTCCACTACCATCTGGTCCTTCTAACGTAATGAATTTACCCTTCATTTTATCTTCCTTTCAATCTTTAAATCAAAAACAATTCACACTAAATTATACCATATTGTGTTGGTTTTCTTTACAATTTTAAATAGTTTTTTAGCACTCTACACTTGTTATTACAGCGTAGCTTTTGTCTTAGTTCATAGAG
>ENA-OQLB01001094-OQLB01001094.1-human-gut-metagenome-genome-assembly--contig:-NODE-1094-length-12621-cov-4.487354_pt1 | contig 12621 bp, 17 predicted proteins | sample MGYA00242656_ERZ504813 | MGnify/ENA primary metagenome ERZ504813 (study PRJEB26092, sample SAMD00036388) | human gut metagenome | host: Homo sapiens | study: EMG produced TPA metagenomics assembly of... | reverse complement strand
AGTAAAATCTGGTCTTTGGTGGAGATTGCTGTCCAACGTTCTTTCCACCATTTTTTTCTATCAGATCTTTTATATTCATCTCGAGAATGATGGGTGAATACGCCGCTTATTACGATAGATTGCCCTGCCAGTTTATCCGTATATTCATTCAAATCTTCTTCTTTACGATATAGTTGCAACCCGGCAGATTTCAGACGTTCTATAAGATTGACATTCAATGGACTTGAGAAGTATATTAAGATGCTTTGCGCTATTTTTTCCCCGATTTCATCGATACTTGTCAGCTTTTCGAGATCTGCATTTTCCAGTTCCTCTATATTATTAAAGGATTTGGCTATTTTTTTGGCTACTGTTTCACCCACGAAACGAATTCCCAATGCAAAAAGCACTCTTTCAAAAGGAACTTCTTTGCTTGCCTTGATTCCTTTAATAATGTTTTCTGCAGATTTCTCACCCATACGGTCTAAATTTTTAATATCCTCTGCTGTGAGTTGATATAGATCTGCCGTATCCTTGATTAATCCCAAACGATAGAACGTATCTACGGTCTCCGGACCCAGTCCGTCAATATTCATAGCCTTACGACTGATAAAATGCTCTATTTTGCCTTTTATTTGGGGGGGACAAGCTGTTTCGTTAGGACAATAGTGGCTGCTTCTCCTTCATAACGTACCAACTTGCTGCCACATTCCGGGCAATGAGTGATAAATTTTACTTTTTCACCGATAAGCATGCCGCGTGCATCTTTGTCCACCCCTGTAATTTTGGGTATGATTTCTCCGCCTTTTTCCACATAGACCATATCTCCGATATGTAAGTCCAACCCTTCGATAATATCAGCATTGTGCAGGGAGGCTCTCTTCACAATAGTACCGGATAGTTGTACGGGGTCTAAGTTGGCGACAGGAGTTATTGCTCCGGTGCGTCCTACCTGATAAGTAACCCTGTTTAAACGCGTTAAGGCACGTTCTGCCTGAAATTTGTATGCTATTGCCCAACGAGGAGATTTTGCGGTGAAACCAAGACTTTTTTTGTTGGCGCATACTGTTGACTTTTAGTACGATACCGTCTGTCGCAACCGGCAGGTTTTTACGTTCAGTATCCCAGTATCGAATATATTCGAATACTTCTTCAAGGCTGTGAGTTTTTTTCGTGTGCTCTGAGATCTTAAATCCCCAACCGGCGGCTGTTTGCAGATTCTCATAATGCCCGTCACAAGGCAATTCCTCTCCTAAAAGATAGTATAGATAGGCATCAAGCTTACGTGAAGCTACAATAGCGGAGTTTTGCAGTTTTAAAGTTCCGGACGCGGCGTTACGTGGATTGGCAAAAAGCGGTTCTTCACGTTGCTTCTTTTCCCGATTGAGTTCTTCAAATACCTCCCAAGGCATTAATATTTCTCCTCTGATCTCAAAATGTTCAGGATAATTGTTGCCATGTAAAACCAATGGTATGGTGCGGATTGTTTTTACATTGTCTGTCACATCGTCGCCTTTTTCGCCGTCTCCTCGGGTTACGGCACGTACTAACTTGCCGTTCTCGTAGGTCAATGAAATGGACGTTCCGTCGTATTTCAATTCGCAGCATATTTCAAAATCCTCATTCAGAGCTTTTTTTACTCGGTCATAAAAGTCCGTTACTTCATTTTCGGAATAAGTGTTTCCTAACGAAAGCATGGGATATTTATGAGTTACCTGTGTGAAGTTCTTGTTCAGGTCACTTCCTACGCGCATGGTGGGAGAATTTTCATCTTGATACTCAGGATGCTCTTTCTCAAGGTCCTGCAATTCGCGCATCATGTCATCGAACTCTTTATCTGATATTTCGGGGGTATTCAGCACGTAATAATTATAATTGTGCCGATGGAGGTCGGTACGTAATTGGTCTATTCTTTCTTTTATTGTCATAACGATTTTAGAGTTTGTACGCAAAAATACGGGTTTCTCCCGAATATTTTTTGCTTTTACTCTTAACTTACACTATTTTTGCGGAAAAATTAAGTATATGCGTATTGACATCATCACTGTTTTGCCGGAAATGATTGAAGGTTCTTCAACTGTTCCATAATGAAACGCGCTCAAAATAAGGGGCTTGCAGAAATCCACATTCATAATCTTCGCGAATATACAGAAGATAAGTATCGCCGGGTGGACGATTATCCTTTTGGTGGGTTTGCCGGAATGGTTATGAAAATAGAGCCCATAGAGCGCTGCATCAATACTTTGAAGGCAGAACGAGAATACGACGAGGTAATTTTTACAACTCCGGATGGTGAGCAGTTCAATCAGCCTATGGCCAATACGTTGTCTTTGGCTAAAAATCTCATTATTCTCTGTGGGCATTTCAAGGGGATTGATTATCGCATTCGAGAGCATCTTATAACAAAAGAAATCAGTATTGGCGACTACGTACTGACAGGTGGTGAATTGGCAGCTGCCGTTATGGCTGATGCGATTGTTCGCATTATCCCCGGGGTTATCTCTGACGAGCAGTCTGCTCTTTCCGATTCCTTTCAAGATAATCTTTTAGCTGCTCCGGTCTATACGCGTCCTGCTGATTACAAAGGCTGGAAAGTTCCGGAAATTTTACTATCCGGTCACGAGGCTAAAATTAAGGAATGGGAATTGCAACAGTCACTTGAAAGAACTCGTAAACTACGTCCAGATCTGTTGAATGAGTGATATGTAAAATGTAAATAAAAAGAAAAAGGACATTCACTTATGAATGTCCTTTTTTATGAAAATAGCTTGCGAATGGCTATACCTTGTTAAGTGTTATATCTCAAGCGCACCTATTATTTCCTTCACAGACTTATAATTGTGTCTGTTGAGATAATCATCAATTCCTTCTGCAACCTTCACGGTTATTGCCGGATCGATAAAGTTTGCTGTACCAATTTGTATGGCAGAAGCTCCTGCAAGCATGAATTCTACTGCATCTTTCCAATTCATGATACCTCCCAGTCCTATGACTGGTATTTTTACCGCCTTAGCAACTTGCCATACCATACGGAGTGCAATGGGTTTCACTGCTGCCCCGGACATACCTCCCGTTACAGTAGAGAGTATAGGACGCTTGCGTTCCGCGTCCACAGCCATTCCTAGCAAGGTATTGATGAGTGATACGCTATCTGCACCGCCATTTTCGGCTGCACGTGCTATTTCTGTAATATCTGTAACGTTGGGTGAGAGTTTTACGATAAGTGTCTTTTTGTAAACTGAGCGTACAGCTTTTACTACTTCTTCAGCGCCTTTGGCTGTAACTCCAAACGCCATTCCACCTTGCTTGACATTAGGGCAGGAAATATTTAACTCTATGGCAGGAATATTTACAAGATCGTTGATGATTTCCGCTGTTTTCACATAATCTTCAATGGCAGAACCTGAAACATTCACAATCATATTGGTTCTGATATCCTTGATGCGCGGATAGATATGTTCAACAAAATAATGCACACCTTTATTTTGCAGTCCCACAGCATTTAACATGCCGGACGGAGTCTCTGCCATGCGCGGATATGGGTTACCTTCACGTTTGTGAAGAGTGGTGCCTTTTACAATTATACCACCTATCGCGATATATCGATGAAATCGGCAAATTCTTCACCATATCCAAAAGTTCCGGATGCCGTCATTACCGGATTCTTCATTTGCAGTTCGCCAATATTTACACTTAAATCTGCCATAATAGTTTATTTGTATTAAAAACCGGACCTTCTTTACATACACATAAATGACCTTCCGTAGTATTTTCCACACAACATAAGCAGGCTCCTATGCCACATGCCATCATGTTCTCCAGGGATACTTCACAATTGATGCCTTTACTTTTAGCATATTTAGCTACGGCCATCATCATCGGTTTAGGCCCGCAGGTATATATTTGTTCAAAATTCACTTTGCTTAATATAGAGTGCTGGGTGACATATCCTTTTTCGCCATAGCTGCCGTCTTCCGTAGTGGTATATACTTCTCCATAAGCAGCGAATTCTTCTAATTGCAGCAAGTCTTTATTGCTTCTAGCACCTAACAGGAACGTTGGTTTGCTTCCGTTTTTAGCTAATTGTTCACCTAAATACAACATAGGTGCTGTGCCTACACCACCACCTACTAACAGAAGCTTATCTGAGGGCTTTTCAGGCATTGTGAAGCAATTTCCCAACGGAAGTACTACATTGATTGCGTCTCCCTTTTTCGCTTCGCCTAAACGCTTGGTTCCGTCACCAACAAGTTGAATGAGGAACCAAACCTCATTCCGTTGTTTGTCTACATAATTAATAGAGATAGGACGCCGTAGGAAAGTCGTTGGTGAACCGTCTACACGAATCTCTGCAAATTGTCCCGGTAGCATTTCCGGAAGCGGGGACGAAGAAGTCAATTTCAGCAGCGCATAATTGGCATGCAGACGAACATTCTCGGTCACTGTCAGATCTAAAATATATTTTTCATATTATCTATAAAGAAGAATTATCTTTCGGCTGCAAAGATACGGGAATTTGTGCAAATAGCCGTAGCTGTCTTCTAATTTTCCGGTTTGAATGTTTCGTAAGTATTATCATCAAAGAAAATTCTTATTTCGGTTATTTTCCTTGGTGGCCTTTCTTTATAGATAATCTCTTGTTTTACAATCTCTTTGGGGGGCTTTTGTACTGTTTCTAATGCGATTTCCTTGCGATTTTCCGAAACATTCGGTTCATAGGACGGGTTTTCTGGATTGTCAGCAAATAGCGGATAGTCAAATCCACCGCTTTCAGTGGAAGAGGAATCATTACTCATATTTCCTTTCCCCGTTAGCAACCATTCCAAGTTAATGTCCTTGTAACATTGATGCAACTTCAGAATTACTTCTGTACTTGGATATTTATTGCGAGAACCTAAAATATGAGAAATGGTAGCTTGGGCCACTCCAATGCTTTCGGCAAATGCTCCGGCTGTTAGTTTTTCCCGATCCATTATCATCTTAAATCTATCTTTTATACTCATGGTGTGATTATTATTACAATTGTATTCCTAAACTATCCGATTACAAAAGTAAACAATAAAAATCACAAAAGCAAATTATAATTGTAACATGTAATTTTTTACAGTTGTACTCCTGATTATTACTTATGTTATATATTAATGCGCAATGTCTATTGTTGATTGATTTATCATTAATATTTTTAGTTTAATTAAAATCTATATTTTATTGATATATAATGTATTATACACACTATATTTGCTTGATTTTACCTGTATTACAAATGTTTCATGCTTGTTATTTGTTCTATTAAGCCTTTGCTATAATAAAATGTGGTATAGTTAAGATTTATAGCTGTTTATATTTCTAAAATATTACTATTAATGGTTTGTTGTATAAACGTATAATGAGCGATATTATTAATGCAAATTTCGATATTTACAATTGTATTGATGATATAATATGTATATTTGGTATATATTACCATTGTATTTTATACAATAGTAATATATGCTTTTTACGAAAGTTATATTCCATAGTTGCAGTGCACAACTATTCTCTCTATTTTAGTATTGATGGATAAATTTGGATGGGCTATTTTTTTTAAGAAAATGGGTGACAATTAGCAAGCGGATTTATATTCTCTCTGTTCCACTTCTCATTAAGATGAAATCTCTGCCTTATTTCCGTATAAATGTCTGGATGATTAAAAAAAATGCGATTCTCAGGGCATCTTTTTGGGGGTATTTTATTGTATATTAGTCTTTTATACTACTTTTAGGGTTATTGGCAAAGAGGTGAAATAGAAAAAAAGGGGGAAATTCCCCCTAAATGTGACAGAATGATACAAAAATGAACAGTTTCTTCTATTTACTTTATTGTAGGAAAGGTTATGTTCAAAGGAGTTTTTAATGCAGGATTTTAAAGATCAACTCACGCAAGAGATCGCTGTCATTTAATGAAGAGTTGCCTACTCCTTTGGATTTTGCATCCGTATATCGTATTTCTCCAATGATTTGCATGGTTTTTACTCCATTATATCGCCGCATGGCATTTAGATATTCACGAGACTGCCATGGAGTCTTTAAGCCTATGAATGAAGCAATGCCTTGCTCTGTTTTTTCGGGAGCGTAATAGGCTAACATTAAGTTGGAAAAGAATCCAAAAAGTAAAGATAAAGTCATTTGAATCGGATTGGTTTTTGGATTTTCTTCAAAATATTTTATTATCTTATTCGCTTTCAAGATGTCCTTTTCCACAATGGCGCTACGGAGCTCAAAGTTGTTATAATCTTTGCTGATTCCAATGTTTCGCTCTATCTGCTCGGGGGTAACGCGTGTCTGGCTTTTTGGAAGTGTAATAATCAGTTTCTCCAGCTCTCCGGTAAGGCGACTGAGATCGGTTCCTACGAAATCGGCAAGCATGGAAGTTGCTTTGGGATCCATATCTACCCCCTTACGTTTCATGTATGACGTGATGAATGTCGGAAGCTGGGCATCCCTTACTTTCTTAGATTCGAACAGTATGCCGGACTTTTCTATTTCGGCAGCCAGCTTTTTCCTTCTGTCCAGTGTGCCATGCTTGTGGCATATTACCAATATAGTGGAAAGCAAAGGCTTCTGAAGGTAATAGGAAAGCTCTTCCATGTTGCGTATGTTCTGTGCTTCCTTTACCACAACCACTTGGTGTTCTGACATCATCGGATAACGTTTGGCGGCATTGATGATTGTAGCTACATCTACGTCTGCACCATACATTACGGTCAGGTTGAACTCTTTTTCGGTTTCATTCAGTATATTGTCCGTTATATAATCCGAAAGAAGATCGATGTAATATGGTTCTTCGCCCATTAAATAATAGACGGGGCGATATTGTCCGGCTTTTAGCTCTTTGATAATGTCGTCACACGTGATTTCCTGCTTTGCCATATTTTTTTGCTTTACCAGTCGAATTTCAGATGTTTTACGGTTTTCTTTTCGTCAATAATCATACGCAGGGATGCGATGCCTATTTCAACGTGTTCCGTTACGTAATTTTGGGTTACTATATTATCGCTCTTATCAGTCTTGACCCCTTCGGGAATCATTGGTTGATCGGACACCAGTAATAAGGCTCCTGTCGGGATATGATTGGCAAAGCCGCAGCTGAATAAGTTGCCGTTTCCATGTCAACTGCCATGGCGCGCGTCTTCTTGAGGTATTCTTTGAAGTTTTCATCATGTTCCCAAATACGGCGATTGGTAGTATATACGGTTCCGGTCCAGTAATCACGCGCATAGTCGCGAATGGCGGAAGAAACGGCACGTTGCAGCATGAACGCCGGTAATGACGGTACTTCCGGTGGAAAATAGTCGTTTGAGGTACCTTCGCCGCGGATGGCGGCGATTGGAAGGATAAGGTCCCCTATTCTATTTTTTTTGTCTATACCACCGCATTTGCCTAAAAACAGACATGCTTTAGGCTGAATAGCGCTCAGTAAATCCATGATAATGGCGGCATTAGGCTTCCCATTCCAAAATTGATAATGGTTATTCCTTCCGCACTGGCAGAAATCATATTGGCATCTTTGCCGAGAATGGGAACATTGAACTTTTCAGCGAAAATTTCCACATACTTGTTGAAGTTGGTCAACAGGATATACTCTCCAAAATCTTCCAGGTTACGTTTTGTGTAACGGGGTAGCCAATTAGCGACGATTTCTTCTTTTGTTTTCATAAGATTTCATTAAATTTGTTCCCTAAAGAGTCGTTAAGGAGTGATTGTTTAACTTACAAAGTTACAATAAAAAAGTAAAAACAAGAAATTAAAATAGAATGTTCTCACTGAACTTGCCGGCATTTGATGCCAAAATTGCTATGAGGGACGGGAAAAGGAGTATTTTTGACGTAGTCCGTCGCCGATATGTTGCTTTGACTCCTGAGGAATGGGTGCGACAGCACTTTGTGCACTTTCTTTTGGTGCATAAAGGCTATCCGCAGGCGCTTATGGCAAACGAGGTGCAGGTGCAATTGAATGGCACCAAAAAGCGCTGTGATACAGTGCTTTACAGGCGTGATCTCACAGCGCGTATGATTGTGGAATACAAGGCTCCCGAAGTGGAAATTACTCAAAAGGTTTTCGACCAGATTACCCGTTACAATATGGTATTGAAGGTGGACTATCTGATAGTGAGTAATGGTATCAGGCATTATTGCTGTCGTATGGATTATGAAAATAATAGTTATATTTTCTTACAAGATATTCCCGATTACAAGGATCTTTGATTTGAGTCACTAAGTGAGCTGTAATGAGTCCCTGAGTGAAAGGGATTCAGTCAGGGACTCAATGCCTTTCACTCAGGGACTCATTGTATCCCCTCTCAGAACTGCTTCTGGACGGGGATGAAAATGTTGATGATGTGTGAAAATGATAGTAAAAAATACGTATCCCCTCCTACTCTTATGAGTTTGGACAAATGTGTGAAATTAATTGGAAATAGCAAAGTAGGCCTACTTTTGATTTTCATGTTCACAAATAAGGTTCAGGCTGTTATTCATCTCATAAAATAACTGCCTGACTTATGGGGTTTATCGCAAGAATTACGGAATTTATTCAGCGTCTGCTGCTTTCTTTCTGCTTCTTGTTGTTTTTTCTTTTACCGGTTCTTCTTTCACTTCCGGAGCAATACCTGCCAGTTCCGGGTCAATCATGATACGTCCGCAATATTCGCAAACAATGATTTTCTTACGTGAACGGATGTCCAATTGTCTTTGAGGTGGAATTTTGTTGAAGCAACCACCGCAGGCATCACGCTGTACATAAACGATGCCCAAACCGTTGCGTGAATTTTTGCGGATACGCTTGAAAGACTGGAGCAGACGCGGTTCGATTTTTGTTTCGAGATCTTTGGCTTTGTCTCTTAGCTTTTCTTCTTCCTGTTTGGTTTCAGAAATGATTTCGTCCAGCTCATTCTTCTTTACGTCCAGATCTTTTTGTCTTTCTTCCAAAGCGGCAATGCTTTCTGCTGCTTCCTGAGATTTCACTTCCTCATCAGCGGTAAACTCTTTGATTCTCTTTTCGCAAAGCTCAATTTCCAATGTTTGGAACTCGATTTCTTTACTTAGGAAGTCATATTCGCGGTTGTTGCGTACGTTTTCCTGTTGTTCTTTATATTTTGCAACGGAAGCTTTTGCGGTTTCGATCTCTACTCTTTTGGTAGCAATAGCGGATTTCAATTCGGAAACCTCCGACTGGATTCTTTCGATACGGGTACTCAAACCGGCAATTTCATCTTCCAAGTCTTGTACTTCCAGAGGAAGCTCGCCTCTCAACGTCTTGATTTCATCAATTTTAGACAACATGGTCTGTAATTGGAACAAAGCTTTTAATTTCTGCTCCACTGTCAATTCCTGAGGATCTTTTTTTGCTTCTTTAGCCATTTTAATTACATGTATTTTATGGGATTCGTATTTACTTTGCTTGGTTGAACTTCAACAGCAGGAAACAAATCCCGGATTATTGTATAAAATATTTCTTTTGTATACTGTTCGCTTTCATAATGCCCTATCTCTGCCAACAGGATGTCTGTGTCGTGGCCGAAATAGTCGTGGTATTTTATTTCGCCGGTAATGAAGACATCAGCATGGTTGCGTATGGCAAGCGGCATGAGAAAAGCCCCTGCACCGCCACATAGGGCAACGGTCTGTATCTCCCGTCCGGTCAGTTTGTTGTGTTTCAGGCAACCCACTTCAAAGGTTTTCTTGATACGTTTCAGGAACTCCAATTCGGTTTCCGGAGCTTCCAATTCGCCGATAACGCCTGCTCCGGCTTGTTGCCAGGAGTTCTGCAACGGATATAAATCAAATGCAGGTTCCTCGTACGGATGTGCGGCGAGTAACGCTTTTATTGCTTCTGCTTTTCGGTAAGCTGGCAGAATGGTTTCGATACGCGTCTCCTTTTCCACATGCAGTTCGCCGATTTTTCCGCAATAAGGATTGGCGCTTTCAAGAGCACGAAACATTCCCTCGCCTCCACATTGTAGCTGCACGAATCATAATTGCCGATACATCCGCATCCGGCAGATGCCAATGCTGTGCGTACTTGTTCCGCCTGTGCGGCAGGTACGAATGTCACCAGTTTCAATAAAGCGTTTTCTTTGGCTTCCAGTACACGTACATTCTTTAATCCGATTTTCTCGGCAATCTTGAAATTCACTCCTTCCGGTGCATTGTCCAGGTTAGTGTGGGCGGAATAAATGACAAGGTCGTTCTTGATAGCTTTCAAGATACAACGCTCCACATAGTCCTTTCCTGTAATGGATTTATAACCTTTGAAGATAAGCGGATGATGCGATATGACAAGATTGTACCCTAACGCAATTGCTTCGTCCAATACGGCTTCAGTAACGTCAAGACACAACAAAGCCCCTGTTGCTTCCGCATCTGTCAATCCAATTTGCAGGCCGGCATTATCAAATCCGTCTTGCAATGGCAGAGGCGCGAACCGTTCAAGGCGCTTACTATCTCCTTAATTTTCATTATCAGTAGAAAATTTGGTTGCAAATATACATAAAAGTAGCGAATTACGGCTTACTTTTTACTTTTTTTCTACCATGACAGGCCGTAGCTTTCCGTAGGCGTCGAAAGACTTACGCGAAGCCAATGAAATGGTTATCATCAGTGAAAGCATAGATGCCGTAAATGTGATAACCATAATCATCATCTGATATTTGATAGCGACATTGGGACTACTCCCGCCCAATATCTGTCCAATCATTGTTCCGGGAAATGCTACCAAGCCCATGACAGAGATATTGGCGATGAGCGGACTGAATGCCTTGATAATGGCCTGACGGATAAACGGCGCTTGCGCTTCTGTACGGGTAGCCCCGTTACCAAGCAGATAGCGGTAAAGTTGTTGCTCGCGTTTCAATCCGCTATAATAAGTATTTAGGGCTATAACATTACTGGATAGCATGTTTCCCATCAATATGCCGAAAATAGGAATGAAGTATTGGGCACTGAACACATTTTCAAGGCGCAGTACGATTCCTATAAAATACATTCCCACGCATACCACGCTACACAGAAAACCTACGGATATAGGTATCAGTAATATCTTGCGTTTCAGTTGTGTGCGTGCCAGTGCCGTTTGCGAAGCTACGAGTATCATGACGATTACCCACAGGAAATTAATCCACGGATTATTCCAAAGAAAAAGGTATTTCAGATAAACGCCGATGAAGAAAAGCTGCACAATCATGCGTGCCGTACCGATGAGAGTTGCACGTAGCAGGCCGGTCTTGAATTTCCATATATAGAATAATGGTATTAATAGCAAAAGTAGTCCGATGCCCAGACTGAGGTATGATATGTCGATAGTTCCCATGAGTATTTTCGATAGCTTGTAATGCAAAGGTAGCGCTATTAATAAATTATGGAAGAATTTATTAATAAATTTACCGGAATTTATTAATAAATCTTGGAAAATTCATTAGTATTTTGGTGGTTCTCTTTTTCCTGCGGAATTAGCGGATAAATAAGAAAACCAATGCGGATGCAATAATAATGCACCCTCCAATAATAATCAGCATCATTCGTACGGTATGTTTCTGTTCGGAATGTTCCTTTTGCCGGGTAAATTTGGTTATCTTTTCCATGTCTTCTGCAGTTGTATTGTGAGGCATGCGGCGCCCTTTGTGCATTTTATCTAAACGCTCATTGAGACGCTCCCGGCGAAGAAGGCGTAAATTGCGGTTCTCCTTATCACGACGTATCATATCAAAAACAAATCCGGCAAAACTCATGGCTTTATGTTTATCAGGTTTGTCACATTATTATATGTCGGTCACATCCTTTGGCGAAATCCATGTCGTGTGATACTGCCAGTACGGCGGTTCCCTTTTGGGTTTGATGCCGTAAGAAGGCCAGCACTCTCTCCGTAGAACCCGAATCGAGTGCCGAAGTCGGCTCGTCCACAATGATTAGTGGCTTGTTGATCATGGAAGCTACGGCTATCATCATGCGTTGGCGTTGGCCGCCGGATATCTCATTTACACGTTTATAATATAACTCTTCTTCAAGTCCTAATTCTTCAAAGCAATTGAATAGTTGCATTTCGGAGAACGGTGTGGCTCGATTGGCTTTCAGACTGAAAGGCAGCTGTATCATGTCTTTTACCCATTCTAACGGTAGCGCCAATTCTTGTGGAATCCAAGCTATTTGTTTGCGAATGAGGTCTATGCTGTTTTTATCCGATACGATGTTATTGACCGTAATACGTCCTTCTTTTAATGGAGTAAACCCCAGTATGGCATTGAGAAGAGATGTCTTTCCGCATCCCGACGAACCGGAAATACAGGCAATCTCTCCCCTCCTCAATTGCAGGTTGAAGTTGGAGAATAGTATATCATGACCGTATGCAATACTGGCACCCTCTATTTGTAACATAAATAAATTCTTTAGTCCTTATTGCAAAGGTAAGGAAAAAAGATTTGCAAAGATAACTTTATACTTTTATCTTTGTATCACTAATTAATTCGGGAAAAAAAGTATGATACAGAACGAACGGGATTGCCGCCATGAGCATGTACTGGGCGTGGCGAGACAATGATGACTGCCGCACGCACAGCGCCTAAGGGAAAGGTGTAGATGTAATTGAAACGGCGCTGGTTACAGGAGAAGAC
>ENA-OQLB01001093-OQLB01001093.1-human-gut-metagenome-genome-assembly--contig:-NODE-1093-length-12643-cov-3.546261_pt1 | contig 12643 bp, 17 predicted proteins | sample MGYA00242656_ERZ504813 | MGnify/ENA primary metagenome ERZ504813 (study PRJEB26092, sample SAMD00036388) | human gut metagenome | host: Homo sapiens | study: EMG produced TPA metagenomics assembly of... | reverse complement strand
TCAAACAGTGCCCGTGTTGGCTGCGATTTTGCAAAAAATCCTATAGAATTCTATCATTTCGTACCTCTATCTTTTTTTATGTTTTTATGAATACCTGAAGACATTCTCGTATAAAATTAAGAATTTTTAAACGGAAGGGTGTGTATGTTAGACGTTATTGGTTTTCAATTTTTGTAGTGATTCGTAGAAAGTACTTTCTATTTAATTTATACTCTGTGACTTTTCATTCAATAGCTTGTATACTCTAATTAATCAATTTATTGTTATTTTTAATTTTATGGGGGTTTTTGTTTATGCTTGATAAGTCTCTTGTTTATAAAGATATTGTGATGTGTCTGCCTTTTGAGGATTTAGAGGATCTTAAGGTTCCTGTTTTGCCTGATGGATATTCTTATAAGATGTTTGAATCTGGGGATGAGATTGCTTGGGCGAAGCTTGAAGTGTTGGTTGGAGAGTTTGATTGTTTTGAGGATGCTTCTGCTTATTTTGCTAAAACTTTTTTAACTCATGAAGAACTTTTAGCTGACCGGGTTTGTTTTATTGTGAATCCTGAGGGAGAGATTGTTGCTACGACGAGTTCTTGGTTTAAGACAAATAGCGATATTCGGTTTCCTTTGATCCATTGGGTGTCTACTTCTCCTAAAGAACAGGGAAAGGGGCTTGGGAAGGCAATTGTTTTGTTTGCTTTGTCTCGTTTTCTTGTTGTAGAGCCAGATGCTGATTTTATTTTTCTTCACACGCATACTTGGGCTTATAAGGCTGTTGGTATGTATCAGAAAATGGGATTTCGAATTACAAAAAAAGCCCTGCCGACTAGCAGAACTGATTTTTCTTGTATGGATGTTTTGAAAGATGTACTTCCTAATTCGATTATTGCTCAGCTTTTAGAGAAAGATTAAGATGCTGTCCAGTCATATTGATCTTATATATACTAACACACACTTATATTTTTAATCATCTTAATTGACATAAAAATATATAAATGTTACTATAATAATAGAAAAGGTGCTACCGATGACGGTTTGCCTGATATAAACGATTGAATAACCGCTCACATAACTTGTCAGGTCAATGGGCGGTTATTTCTCTATCTTGGCATCATGCTTTCCACGCACATAACCAAGACTATAAAAAGCCACACACAGCGAAATACTGCAATTTGACAAATCGGTGCTTGTTTAAGCCCTTTCATCTTCTGTCACATACGCGTAAGCCTACCTACAAATCAGAATCTGTCTACACGAATCACTGCATAATGTTTCCCCTGCATCTCGTCTTTAATCTTCTGCTTAAGATCCTTCACGATCTTCTCTGGCTCATAATCTTTCCCATAAGGAATCACAAGATCAAAGATCACATTCGTATGTGTTGGCCCTTTGACCATTCGAAAGTCATGAACTGACAGTGTCTTGTCATATTTCTTAACAATATTAAAAACTTCTTTTCTTGTCTCATTCACTTCCTCATCATCCGTCACTACAGGATCCATATGGATTGTTGCTTCGCAGTGATATTCTTCCATCAAACGCATTTCAATATGATCCATCAGATCATGTACTTCCATCATGTCTTTATTGTATGGAACTTCTGCATGCAAAGAGACAATTCTTCTTCCTGGACCATAGTCGTGAACAACGATATCATGAACTCCGATGACCATCTTATGATTTAATACAGTCTCTGTGATCTTAGCGATCAATTCTGGATCTGGGGATTCTCCTAATAGGGGGTTCATGGTATCTTTGATTGATTCATAACCACCCCAGAGTACAAAACATGCAACAAAGATTCCGACAATTCCATCAATATTTAAATGAAAATAATGGAATACAAGCATTCCTCCAACAACAGCTGCTGTTGAAATACAATCATTTAAACTATCCGCTGCTGTCGCTTTCATCGTTTCAGAGTGAATTCTCCATCCGATTCCTTTGTTAAACATATACATCCAAAATTTTAATGCGATCGAGATCACTAATATTACATAAGAAATCCATTGTTCTGTGATCACCTCTGGATGAATCACTTTTTCTACTGATGTTTTAAATAATTCCACTCCCATCATCAAGATCAGGATAGATACAACAAGTCCTGATACATATTCCATCCTTCCATGTCCGAATGGATGATCTTCATCTGCTGGTTTTCCAGCCATTCCAAATCCGACAAGTGTGATAATAGAAGATGCTGCGTCAGATAAATTGTTAAACGCATCTGCTGTGATAGAGATTGCTCCTGTGATGATTCCTGCGAAAAATTTGGTTGCAAATAAGAAGATGTTACAACAGATTCCTACAATCCCTGCCATCTTTCCATAAGCATTTCTTACTTTTGCATCCTTTACATTTTCTTTGTCTTTAATAAATAATGATATTAATAAGTTTGTCATAAAAAACTCCATCTACATAGTAAATGGGAGTCCTAATGACCCCCAATGTACTTTTTCTTTATATTTATGAGGATCTTTACCTCATATGTTCACTTTATGCTTCTACGATCTTACCTGCGATTGCTGATGCAGCTGCTGTCTTAGGTGATCCTAAGTAGATTTCTACTTTTGACGTTCCCATTCTTCCTAAGAAGTTACGGTTGTTTGTTGCAAGAACACGTTCTCCATCTGTCATGATCCCGCCTGCACGTCCACAACATAATCCACATCCTGGATGCGTGATGATCGCTCCGGCTTCTGCCAAAATCTTCATGTATCCAGCATCCACTGCCTGTTTATAAATCTTTCTACTAGCTGGTGTTACGATCAATTTTACATAATCAGCAACTTTTCTTTCCTTTTTAAGATCTCTGCTGCCGCTTTCAGATCTTCTAATCTTCCGTTTGTACAAGATCCGATAAATACCTGATCAAGCTCTGTTCCTTCGACTTCTTTGACAGCTCTGATCTTATCTACCTGTGATGGACATGCTACTACTGGTACTAAATCTTCTGCTTTATATGTGATTGTCTGGCAATACTCAGCATCTTCATCTCCATATAACCAATCAACATCAGCTAAATCTACCTTAGAATATTCAGCTGTCTTTTCATCCGGTGCGAAAAGTGCTGCTTTCGCTCCTGCTTCGATTGCCATATTTGACATTGTCATTCTGGTGCAACACTCATCCCATCAACTGTGCTTCCAGAGAATTCTAATGCTTTATAAGTAGCTCCAGCTGCTGTTAAATCTCCGATCAATCGTAAGATAATATCTTTAGAACTTACATTTTCAGGAAGTTTTCCATCAATGACTACTTTGATCGTCTCTGGAACTCTTACCCACATCTCTCCTGTTCCAAGGATCGCTGCCATCTCTGTATAACCGATTCCTGAAGAGAAACATCCAACACAACCATAAGTTGTTGTATGAGAGTCTGTTCCGAATACGATATTCCCAGGTTTCGCATATCCACATTCTGTCATTAACTGATGGCAGATTCCATCACTTCTGTGAACATTTTTCATGCCATATTTCTTGGCAAATGCATCACCGATCTTGAAATGTCTGATATCGTCTGTTGTACTTGCTGGTACCATGTGGTCATAGATCAATACGACTTTGTCTGGGTCCCATAACTTTGTAAATCCCATTTCTTCGAATTTCTCCGCTACGAATGGAATAAAGATATCATGGATCATAACACGGTCTACATTTACTGTCTGGATCTGTCCTGGTTTTACACTGTCAACACCAACGTTTCTGCTGATGATCTTTTCAATCATTGTCTGTCCCATATCTTTATTTCACCCCATTTCTTTTCTTCATGGCTTCTACTAATCCACCGGCGTTGATGATCTCCATCAAGTTATCTGGAAGGGAATGGATCTCATAATCTGTACCATTATATGTGATCTTCTCTCCTAAAGTAACTTCAATCTCATCACCTTCTTTAACTGCATCCTGAATCTTGTCATTCTCAATTAACAGTAATCCATTATTGATGGAATTACGAAAGAAAATACGTGCAAATGATTTGGCAATGACGCATTTAACTTTTAATGCTTTGATGATCTCTGGTGCCTGTTCTCTTGAAGAACCGCATCCAAAGTTGCTTCCTGCTACGATAATATCTCCTTCACCAATCTGTCCTGCTAATTCTGGACGAAGTGGAGAAAATCCATACTGTTTCATATCTTCTACGGTTGGGAGTGCCAGATATTCTGTTGGGATGATGATGTCTGTATCAATGTCATCTCCAAGCACCCAAACCTTTCCTTTAAACTGTTCCATATCTATTCCATCCTTCTTCCTTAAATCTGGTCTACTGTTGTGATCTTACCTGCGATCGCTGATGCTGTGACCGTCGCTGCTGATCCTAAATATACATAAGAATCTGGATGTCCGGCACGTCCTTTGAAGTTTCTTGTTCCTGTAGAAATCAAAACTTCATCTTTCCCGATGACACCCTGACAGCTTCCCCAGCAAACACTGCAGTTACAGTTCATAACCATTGCTCCGGATTCCATGAAAATATCGATCAGACCTTCATCTAATGCCTGCATATAAACTTCATTGGAAGCTGGTGCGATCAAAAATCTTACGCTGTCACTTACTTTCTTACCTTTTAAGATTTCAGCAGCGACTCTTAATTCTTCGATACGTCCATTGTTACATGATCCTAAGAATGCTTCATCAATTTTCACATCCTTGACTTCTTTGGCATCCACAACATCATCGATCTGATGAGGTCTTGCAACAACTGGTTTGATCTCGTCTAAGTTGATATCATAAACTTTCTCAAATACCGCATCGTCATCACTCTTGAATAAGTTCTCAGCTTTTCTTCCACGACTTTCTACGTATTCTACAACTTTCTCATCTGGCTCAACGATTCCAGTCTTAGCTCCTGCTTCAACAGCAAGGTTGCAAAGAACTAAACGTTCATCAATATCAAGGTTATGAGCACCTTCTCCAGCAAATTCCATGATCTTGTAGTTGCATCCATTTGCTCCTACCATTCCGATGATAGAAAGCATTAAATCTCTGGCGTATACACCTTCTCTTAATTTACCATGCAGGTTAAAACGGATCGTGTCTGGAACTAATACCCAAGACTGTCCTGTTACCATAGCGTATAAGAAATCAGTACATCCGATCCCTGTACCAAATGCTCCTAAAGCTCCATATGTACACGTATGGGAGTCTGCACCCATGATAAATTCTCCTGGACATACATGATTTTCTACCATGATCTGATGGCAGACACCTTTTCCTTCATATAATTTGATTTCATGCTCTTTTGCAAAATTACGCATCTTTCTATGTGCTGCTGCTGTTTTTGGATTCTCCGCAGGCACATTGTGGTCCATGATAAATACCAGTTTGTCTTTGTCCGCGATCTTTGGATGTTTTAACTGGTTATGATACATATCAATTGTTAAATGTGTCGTTCCGTCATTACTCATTAAACGGTCAACTTCGATCGTATGGATCTCTCCTGCTTTTACCTGATCTACTTTCGCAGCTCTTGCAATAATCTTTTCTCCGATGGTCATTCCCATGTTCCTATTCCTCCCCTTCATTCAAGAAATTGATCAATCCACCATGATCTAAGATATTCTGCATATATGGTGGCAGCTTGGTACATGGAATGGTTTCATCCTCTGTTTTGATCCATCCTTCAGACAGGTTGATATCAATGTCAGCTCCGTCTTCCACTTTGTCATATAAGTCTTTGCTGATGATCACTGGTAATCCGATATTGATAGAGTTTCTATAGAAGATTCTCGCAAATGATTTAGCAACCACTGCTTTGACACCTAACGCTTTCAATACACTTGGCGCCTGTTCTCTGGATGACCCACATCCAAAGTTCTCTCCTGCTACAACAATATCTCCTTCTTTTACCTTCTTGGCAAAATCTTTATCAATTGATTCAAAAGTATATACTTTCATCTCTTCAATATTTGGCAATAACAAATATTGTGACGCGATGATCTGATCTGTATCTACGTCGTTATGGAATTTAAATACACGTCCCATTGATCTTCCTCCTGTTTTGTATCTTTTATTTTTAAGGATACTATAAAATGATGTAAGTGTCAAAAGTATAAATTGCGTTTGTGCTTGCACAAATAAGCAATTTATACTTATTGACACGCTGAACAACGAGAACGGAATAAAATGGTGTGAATACACCATTTTAATGGGAGTTCGAGGTGTTCGAAGATTGTGGAATTGCGTAGCAATGGAACAATCTGGATACATCAGAGAGTGGCAAAATTTACTTTTGACACTCTCATCATAGTCTGATAACAAAAAAAGAATGGTAATACGTAAAATATTACCACCCTTTATCTTTGAATTCCGTATAATTTCATCAAAAATCTCCGAAATGGAATCAAATGCAGCCAGATATGTTCAAAAAACTCCCACCAAAAATCTCCAGGTGCAATCCATTTTCCTTTACGCTTTACTTTTGTAATGATCGCAAAAACCTGTTCTTTGTCAATCGGTCCTTCCATATCTACCTGTGCATCTCCGATAATAAACAGCTTTCCCTCCTTGTTGATGTGATGAATCCGATGCATCACATACGCCTCATCTCTTCTCTGAAAAAACACCATATCCCCAGCTTTCAATTCTTCTTCTGGCTTCTTCATCAAAATATAGTCTCTTTGATGGATCAAAAACGGATTCATACTGCTCCCACTGATCATCATGCTGACTTCTTTTCCCTCTTCTACCAGATCTTTCAATACCGGGATATAAACGTTATTTGCAATCTGTCTCATTCATCCAATACCAGTCCATGTTCATAAAGTGCTCCGACAAATCCTTCTACATCTGTCCTTGCTGTTTCTTCATCTACTTCAAATTCATCCATGATCTTATCAACCAATTCTTCTTTTGACTTCGATTCATCTAAATTCTTCCAAATAAATGCTGCCACTTCATTTAATGTGATCATTCCATTAAACTGCTGAGTTGCAGCCCCTGTTGGTACAAGAATTACTTCACCTGCGATATCACGAAGCATAAAATCTGTATTACGTTTCATATGCTATGGCCCTCTTTCTTATTTTTTCTTATTTTTCTTATTTTTCTTATTTTTATTTCTTTCCATGTATATGGATTAATCAACAATAACATTGGAAATAATTCCAGTCTTCCCGCTAACATATCAAAGATCATAACGATCTTGGAAAGATTCGAATACATTGAAAAGTTTCCAGTTGGTCCTACGATATTAAGCCCAGGACCAATATTATTCAATGTTGCAACAACTGCCGTAAAATTGCTTGTAAAATCGAAGTTATCAATAGAAATGATCAGTACAGAAAACATCAGTACAAATGCATATGCGATCATATAAACATTGATCCCTCGAATAACTTCATGTTCTACAATTCTTCCGTTGAATTTGACCTTACGTACCGTTCTTGGATGTAAGTATGAGAGCAGCTCTTTCTTGACGGTCTTTAACATAATGACCAATCTTGATACTTTCATACCACCACCGGTACTTCCGGCACATGCTCCTGAAAACATCAGCATTACCAGAATAAACTTTGAAAATTCCGGCCATTTATTAAAATCTGTTGATGCATATCCGGTTGTCGTGATCACTGTTCCTACTTGAAAAAGTGCATGGCGGAATGCCTGCTCGATCGTTGGAAATAAACTGTGTATATTATATGTGATCATTGCTACAGATGCACCAATAAATAATAAGTAATATTTTAATTCTTCATAATGGATCGCATCTTTGAACTTCTTGATCAAAATAAAATAATATACATTAAAATTTACTCCAAATAAGATCATAAAGATCGCGATCAAATATTGTATGTATGGTGAGTAAGATTCACACCCTGAATTCAATATCGAGAATCCACCAGTTCCAGCAGTACCGAATGCAAGTAACAGCGAATCAAATAATGGAAGCTTCCTAAAAGCAACAATACTACCATCACAATAGTCATAAAAATATAAATCTTATACAAGATCATAGATGTTTTTCGAATCTTAGGAACCAGTTTTCCAACAGATGGTCCTGGACTTTCTGCTCTCATCAGATGAATATTCTGACCACCAACCAATGGCATGACAGCTAATACAAACACGAATACACCCATACCACCTACCCAGTGAGTAAAACTCCTCCAGAATAAACTACATCTTGCTAACGCTTCTACATCCGTTAAGATACTTGATCCTGTTGTAGTAAATCCTGAAACAGTTTCAAACATCGCATCTACAACCGATGGAATATCTCCATTGATCACAAATGGCAGTGCTCCAAAAAAACTCATCACGATCCAACTGATCGCAACTGTTAAAAACCTTCTTTTGCGTAATAAACTGTCTTCTTTGGTTTCTTCATAACAAAAAGAATTCCAATGATCAGACATACAAATAGCATGATCCAGAAAGAAAAGCCTTTCTTCTCATGATAGATTAATGCGATCAGACAAGGAAGTGATAAAAATGCACTCTCAAAGAGCATTACCAAGCCTATTACGTATCGAATCATTGAAAAATTCATTATACCCTGCCCCCATTATCCTCTCTTTAAGATGTCTTTGACATCGTGTAATCCTTTTTTTAGTTGTGACAACTACCACCAGATCATCTTCTTCCATATGATCTTGACCATTTGGAATCATTGGTTTTCCTTTACGATAAATGCTGCAGATCAGCAGATTATCAATCAATGACAGATCTTTAATTGGTCTTCCAATGACTGGAGAACCTTTCTGAATATGAAATTCCAGTGCTTCCGCTCTTCCATCCATTAATTTGTAGAGATTCTCAATATTACTTCCGATGGAATTTTGTCTTGCTCTTACATACTGAATAATATATTGTGCTGTCAGATATTCCGGATAGATCATACTTCCAAGATCTAATCGTTCGATCATGGCATCGTAATTCAATTTCTGTACCTTTGTGACCAATTTTGCATCACTCTGGCTCTGTGCATACAGAGACAAGAACATATTCTCCTCATCGTGATTCGTAAGGGCAATAAATGCATCTACATCCGTCAGACCTTCTTCTAACAGCATATCATGGTCATTTCCATTTCCATGGATGATCATCGCATCTGGAATACTCTCATTTAATCTCTCACATTGATCTCTGTCTTTATCGATCAGTTTTACACCAATTCCACTAGAAACAAGTAATTTTGATAAATAAAATCCAATCTTACTTCCACCTATGATCATTGCTTCATGAACCTGATTCTTTCTTTCCCCAATCTTCCTGAAAAATTCCATGGCACAGTTTGGCCTTCCAACAAATGAAATTATATCTTTCTCTCTTAACTGAAAAGAACCATTTGGAATGATCAATTCTTTCTTACGCTCTACCGCAGAGATCAATATCTCACAATTTAACTGATTACTGACATCGATCAATGTCATTCCATCTAATTTAGAATTATGTGGGATACGGTATTTTAACATCTCGATCCTGCCTTTAGAAAACTTATTCACTTCCATTGCAGAAGGGAATCTTAGTAATCTTGCAATCTCATATGCCGCACTTAATTCTGGATTCAGCACAACAGAAATTCCCATCTCTTCCTTTATGAAACTGATCTCATCATAATAAACAGGATTTCTCACTCTGGCAACCGTCTCACATCTTCCTGCCTTCTTCGCGATCAGACAACACAAAAGATTCAATTCATCAGAGTTCGTAACTGCAATAATGATATCTGCTGTCTCAACTCCTGCGTCTGACAGATACTATAGCTTGCCCCATTCCCGATCACACCTAATACATCATGTGTTTCAGCAAGTTTCTGTACAACATCTGCTTTCTCATCAATAATGGAAATGTCATGGTTCTCGCCACTTAATTCCTCAACAAGCGTAGAACCGATTCTACCACACCCAACAATGATAATATTCATTTTTTACCCTCAATTCATTAACACTTTCTTAACAAATTTTTATACTTTTTTTTTAATACTTGTCCTATTCTATCACAGTCTGTCAGAAATTACAATTTAAGAAATCACACTTCGTAAAATGATCAACATTTATCGTGTTGATCTTCCAGAAGAATGGCTTCTTTCTCCCGTTTTTGTGTGATTCGATCTCTGATCCTCTGCATTCGTTCATCAAGTGCTGCACTTTGTTTTGCACAATCATAAAGTTCTTCCTGAAGGATTTCCACTTCTTCATCGGACAACTCTTTCTTATAACGCATCTTATGATCAAGACTTGCCCAGAAATCCATAGCGATCGTTCGAAATTGCACTTCAACATTAACCATCTTCTTTTCATTTTGTAAAAAGATTGGTACTTGTACGATCAGATGAAGACTTCGATAGCCACTTGGCTTGGGATTCTTAATATAATCTTTTCGCTCGATCAGTGTGATATCATCCTGCTTTAAGAAACTTTCTGCTAATTTATAAATGTCATCTGGAAATGAACAGATAACTCTGACCCCGGCAATATCTTTTAAATTTTCTTCAATGGCTTGTAGGTTTAAAGGAATATTTTTTCTTCGGATCTTCTTTAAAATACTGTCATAGGATTTGACTCTTGTCTTAATACTTTCAATTGGATTATTGTCATACTCTAAAGATAATTCATGATTTAATACCCTGAACTTTGTCTCGATTTCCATGATCGCACATTCATAATATGACATTAAAAGATCAAATGGTTTCTTATTTTGCTGCATAAAATTCAGGAATTCATCGGATAAAAGACTTTGTCTTACAAAATTATCTCTTCTTGCGTCCAATAAAGCTTTTCCCTGCTTCTTTAATTCATCGATTATCATGCCGTGTTTTCGCTCCTTTATATCGTTTCGTATATAACAATCCGTATTTAATAAACTTATCCAAATTTTTTTCATACAGTTTGATTTTATCACTCTTTATCTTGGACTTTCAATGTTTTCTATCATTTACAGAATGGAAAATCCAAGAACAACGATTCCTAGAATTACAAGAATGATTCCTGTTACTCTGTTTAATGTCTCTGGTGTTGCTTTATTGGCAAATCTTGCTGCGATTCTTGCCAGATCAGAGTAAATACAACACATAAGATAAACACTGTCCAATCTGGCACCCCGCCGATCATAAAATGGGATACAGCTCCAGTAAATGCTGTAAATGCATGATAAACACACTGGTTCCTACTGCTGTTTTTAGTTCATATCCTAACACACTGGTAAGGATCAGTAACATCATCATTCCACCGCCGGCACCGACAAATCCACAGATCAGCCCGATCACAATCCCACAGATCATAGACTGAATCGCCCGTTTCTTTGCCGAAACACCCTGCATGGCTTCTTTTGTTGTCATAACTGGTTTTACGATAAATTTAATTCCTAATAATAATGTCATAAACACAGAGAAATTTCCCATCGTTGCTGCTGGCAGAAGGCTTGCGATATAGCTTCCTACAACTGTAAATAACAATACTGTTACCATCATGATCATTCCATTTTTGATATCAAGATTCTTGTTTTTCCTGTAAATATAAGCTGAAACTGCACTTGCCAGTACATCAGAGGATAATGCGATTCCTATTGCCATATACGGGTCCATCTTAAGGAATGTGATCAACATCGGACTAATTACAGCTGCTGCACTCATCCCTGCAAATCCTGTTCCAAGCCCGGCTCCCATTCCTGCAAAAAATGTTACTGCGATCGTTAATAATATATTCATCTTAGTTTCCACCTTTCAAAATATCATCTAAATTCTTATCCATATTTTTCATTACATGGATAAAAATTTTTTTATCTTCTTGTGTTGTATTATCAAACAACTGATCTACAAATCCTTGTTGTAACTGCTGTCCTTCTTTGATTACTGGATGTGCTTTTTCTGTAATAATCAGTTTTGTTTTTCTTCGATCACCTTTAATCTCTTCTCTTCTTAAATAACCTTCTTTCACAAGTTTCTCTACGTTGATTGATATAAGATTTGCTTTGATATTTCTGATCTTTACGATATCTCTGGCTGTCTGGTATTGTGGATTATTTCCTAAAAACATTAAAATATCAAAAGCTGTCTGTGGTAATTTTAATTTCTTGCACAACGGCTTACATGCATCGTTATATACCTCTAACAACTTTCTCGGAAATTCTATATTGATCTTCATGAATTTATCCCTCCTTGTTAATTATTTCATATTTGAACTATTCATTTTTGATTTATTATAACAGATTGTCATATATTTTCAACTTTTTGTTACTTCAAAAAATAAAAAACAGCTGACATAATTTTTACTTTTTATGCCAACTGTTTTTATATATTTATTTATTACAATTACCACTATGATCAAATGCTGGATTGATCGCATAAAAATTCTTAGAATCCAAATGATCCTGTACAGTCCTCAGTGCTTCACCAAATCTCTGGAAATGCACGATTTCTCTTTCTCGTAAGAATTTCAGTGGCTCTCTAACATCTGGATCATCAATAAGCCTTAACAAATTATCATACGTTGTTCTTGCTTTTTGTTCTGGGGCGACCTTGTAAGTACAACATATACAAAAATATAGAGGGTAAAGCAGATATTCCGCCTTTCCAGTGTATCAATTCAGACGTTCAGAAATGAGCGTCTATTTTTTACCCCAAAACCAGAAAGGATGTGATACTACGAAGAAATCACCACCGCCGGAGCGTTCCCCTCCGGCTTTCAGACCAGAACCCGAAACCAACCATCA
>ENA-OQLB01001092-OQLB01001092.1-human-gut-metagenome-genome-assembly--contig:-NODE-1092-length-12646-cov-2.597013_pt1 | contig 12646 bp, 24 predicted proteins | sample MGYA00242656_ERZ504813 | MGnify/ENA primary metagenome ERZ504813 (study PRJEB26092, sample SAMD00036388) | human gut metagenome | host: Homo sapiens | study: EMG produced TPA metagenomics assembly of... | reverse complement strand
CCTTTGGACTCTGAAGCGTTTTCCTCTCCCCGTCTGCAAGATATGTATACTGTTCATCTAGTCCGACGATCACATATACCTTATCTTTATCATGACCGGCCAGAGATTTCGCAAGCATTCCTGTTTCCCATCTATCCATTTTCTGTTCCTCTGTTCTGTTATACATTTCCATCTGCAATCGACAGGATCTTCGGTTCGTCTTTTGTGATCAGAATTGTATTTTCATAATGTGCTGATTCTTTTCTGTCTGCCGTCACCACCGTCCAGTTATCACTCATCCAGCGAATCCGCTCTGTTCCGAGATTGACCATCGCTCAATTGCCAGTGTCATTCCGCTTTCAGCTTCGGTCCTCTTCTTCGCATCTGGAAATTCGGAATCTCCGGTGATTCATGAAGACTGGTCCCGATTCCATGTCCGCACAGTTCCCTGACAACACCGTATCCAAAGCTTTCCGCATAATCACCGATTGCTCGGGATATATCATATAGATGATTGCCTTCTTTTGCGAACTTTATTCCTTCGAAGAAGCTTTCCCTCGTTACATCGATCAGTTTCTGAAGATCCGGTCTGATCTCACCGACAGCATGTGTCCTTGCAGCATCGGAATGATAACCTTTGTAGATCACTCCTGCGTCCAGGCTCACAATATCACCTTCTTTTATGAGGTGCTTTGCTGACGGAATCCCATGAACGATTTCATCATTTACAGAAACACAGATAGACGCCGGATATCCATTGTAATTCAGAAAAGAAGGTTCGCAGCCATAGCTGCGAATAACTTCTTCACCTAATGCATCGATATCCAGTGTACTCATTCCTGGTTTTAATGCCTTCTCCAGTTCCTTATGTACGATCCCCAGAATCCTTCCGGCTTCTGTCATCAGTTCAATTTCTCTTTCTGATTTAATCGTAATCGGCATCTGTTACTCTCCTAATATAGAAACAATGGCTCCGAATACATCTTCCATATCCACTGTTCCATCAACGCTTTTCAGAATTCCCGCTTTTGTATAATAATCGATCAGCGGCTGTGTCTGATCATGATATACATGCAGCCTCTTTTCAACTGTCTCCGGTTTGTCATCATCACGAAGGATCAGCTCTCCTCCGCAGACATCACAGATTCCGTCTTTCTTCGGTGCAGCATATACAAGATGGTAAGTTGCGCCACATCCTACGCATGCGCGTCTTCCACCCATACGCTTTACAATATTTTCATCCGGAACATCTACATCGATTGCATAGTCCATCTTCTGTCCCTTCGCTTCCAGTGCCTTATCGAGCGCCTCAGCCTGTGGAATTGTACGTGGGAAACCGTCCAGTACATATCCCTTCGTACAGTCATCCTGACTCACACGGTCTACTACAAGATCTACGACCAATTCATCCGGAACAAGAAGTCCCTGATCCATATAAGTCTTCGCTTTCTTTCCAAGTTCAGTTCCGTTCTTAATATTTGCGCGGAAAATATCTCCTGTTGAAATATGAGGAATTCGTACTTAGCGGCAATTTTTTTTTGCTGTGTACCTTTTCCTGCACCAGGAGCACCTAACATAATGATTTTCATTTTACTATTCCTCCTTCAAATGTCATAATGGCAAAAGAGCCCGTTGTCTTTGATTATACTCTAAAAGACAACGGGCTACAATTGTTTTAATATCCAAGAAAACTATTTTTCATAGATTTTCCTTTGACATTCAAAAATCCTGTGTAATTACGAACGAGCATCTGAGACTCAATCTGTTTGAGTGTCTCAAGAACAACACCGATGATAATGATCAGAGAAGTTCCACCGAATGATACATTCGCTCCAAACACACCATTGAACACAAACGGAATTACCTGTACAATTACAAGTCCGCATGCACCAATAAAGATAATATAATTCAATATCTTATTTAAGTAGTCCACAGTAGGTTTTCCAGGTCTGATACCTGGGATAAATCCACCGCTTTTTTTCATATTATTTGCAATTTCCAACGGGTTAAAAGTAATGCTCGTATAGAAATATGCAAAGAAAATCGTAAGTACGATATATACTATAAGTCCCCAGGAATAGTAAATCTTATTCGGATTACACCAGTTTCCTGAACTTAAGCCTCTGAGGATTTCACTTCCGATGCCTTTTCCGTTGCCCTTGCCCATAAATGAAGCAATTACAACCGGGAACTGCATAATAGATGAAGCGAAAATAACCGGAATTACTCCGGCGGTATTAACCTTCAGCGGAATGTTCGTTGACTGTCCACCTACTGATTTTCTCCCCTGTACTTTCTGCGAATACTGAACCGGAATTCGTCTCTCCGCATCCTGAAGTATTACCGTAAATACTACAAGTACGAGAATGATTGCAATGATGATGATTGCTGCAAGTCCTCCACTGGCAAGACCTTTGCCGCTGATGAACTTCTCATACAGTGAGGTCATATCACTTGGAATGCGTGATAAAATGTTAATGAGCAGGACAATAGAAATACCATTTCCCACTCCTTTTTCTGTAATTCGTTCCCCGATCCACATAAGGAATGCAGATCCTGCAGTTAATGTAAGAACTACAATTGCAGCATTTACAAAATTGAACTTTTCCAGAAGTCCCTGACGTCCAAATCCAACAGCCATAGCTGTAGATTCAATCAGAGCAAGCACAACTGTCACATAACGAGTTAATGCGGTAAGCTTCTTTCTTCCATCTTCCCCTTCTTTCTGCATTTCCTCAAGCTTTGGAATTGCAATTGTAAGAAGCTGGATGATAATGGAAGATGTGATATACGGGGTAATACTCAATGCAAAGATGGACATCGTCTCAAACGAACCGCCGGTGAAAGCGTTAAAAAAGTTAAACGAATCACCGGTCTGGTTCGCAAAGAAATTCTGAATATAGGTCGGATCAACTCCCGGTGTCGGAAGCTGAGATCCGAGTCTTACTACAAACAGCATTGCAAGGGTATACAATATTTTTCTCCGTATGTCTTCAATCTGAAATGCTTTACGGAATGTTTGTAGCATTAGATCACCTCTGCTTTTCCACCAACAGCTTCAATCTTTTCTACAGCACCTGCGCTGAATGCATTTGCCTGAACAGTAAGCTTTTTGGTTAACTCTCCATTTCCAAGAATTTTAACACCATCTCTGGCATGTTTTACGATTCCTGCTTCAATCAGAGTTTCAACAGAAACTACTGCATCGTTGTCAAATACTTCAAGAGCACTGACATTGATTCCAACGATTTCCTTAGAGTTTCTGCAAGTGAAACCTCTCTTAGGAATACGTCTGTATAATGGCATCTGTCCACCTTCGAAACCTGGTCTCGGAGCTCCGGAACGAGCTTTCTGACCTTTGTGTCCCTTACCAGCAGTCTTACCATTTCCTGAGCCGTGTCCACGACCTCTTCTGAAATTATCGCTATGTTTTGATCCGTCAGCCGGTCTTAAATTAGATAAGTCCATTGTGACACCTCCTATCTAAGATTTATGCTTCTTCTTCTACTTTTACCAGATGTCTTACCTGCTGAACCATTCCTCTGGTTGCAGCGTTATCCGGAAGGACAACTGTCTTATTAACCTTCTTAAGGCCTAATGCTTCTACTGTTCTTCTGTGTTTCGGAACAGCACCGATTGTTGATTTTACTAATGTGATTTTTAAATTTGCCATTGTAATCTCCTCCCTAGCCTAAGATCTCTTCTACAGTTTTACCGCGAAGTTTAGCTACGTCTTCTGGAGCTTTCAGCTGACTTAAACCTTCGATAGTAGCAAGTACTACGTTCTGTTTGTTGTTAGATCCGAGAGATTTTGTACGGATGTTCTTGATACCTGCAAGTTCGATTACGGCACGAGCCGGTCCACCTGCGATAACACCAGTACCTTCCGGAGCTTTTTTCAGAAGTACAGAAGCACTTCCGAATTTTCCAATATAATCATGTGTAATACTGTCGTTTTCATCTAAAGTAACTTTGATAAGTTTCTTCATAGCATCTTCTTTTCCTTTGCGGATTGCTTCCGGAATTTCAGCTGCTTTTCCTAAACCTGCACCAACATGGCCGTTTCCGTCGCCAACAACTACTAAAGCTGTGAATCTCATGTTACGACCACCCTTAACAACTTTGGTAACACGTTTGATTGATACTACTTTTTCGGTAAGTTCTAACTGATTAGCATCAATACGTTCCTGTTTCATGTGTCCGTCCTCCTTCTAGAAATTCAAACCAGCTTCTCTTGCTGCGTCTGCTAATGCTTTGATTTTTCCGTGATAGATAAATCCTCCTCTGTCAAATACAACAGAAGTGATACCTTTCTCGATTGCTTTCTTTGCAATTACTGTTCCAAGGTATGCTGCTGCTTCAACGTTGTTGGTTTTTTCCAGTTCTGCTTTCACATCTTTCTGAAGAGTGGAAGCGGAAACCAGAGTGTTTCCAACTGTATCGTCAATAATCTGAGCATACATATGATTATTACTTCTAAACACAGCGAGACGCGGTCTTTCAGCTGTACCACTGAAACGGTTACGCAGTTTTCTATGTTTATTTACACGAACTTCGCTTCTTGATTTCTTACTAACCATTTGTTCACACTCTCCTTACTTATTTTTTACCAGTTTTACCAACTTTACGTCTGATAACTTCATCAGCATATTTGATTCCCTTGCCCTTATAAGGTTCCGGTCTTCTCTTATCTCTGATTTCAGCTGCGTACTGGCCAACTTTTTCTTTACTGATTCCCTTAACGATGATTTTGTTCTGTCCGTCAAGAACAGTTTCGATTCCTTCCGGATCTTCCATCTCAACCGGGTGAGAGTATCCCAAATTCAATGTTAATTTGTTTCCTGATTTGGAAGCTCTGTAACCTACACCGTTTACTTCAAGAACTTTTTCATATCCTTCAGTAACACCGATTACCATGTTGTTGATCAGTGTTCTTGTAAGACCATGAAGAGATTTCATCTTCTTGAGATCGTTCGGTCTTGTTACGATAACTTCTTCGCCTTCTTTTTTGATTTCCATTTCAACTGGAAGTTCTCTTACGAGAGTTCCCTTAGGACCTTTAACAGTCACTACATTCTTCTCTGCGATTTCAACAGTTACGCCTGCCGGGATCGCTACTGGATGTCTTCCGATACGTGACATACCTTTTACCTCCTACACTTACATTTTCGGAACAGCACCTTATGGCTGCTCTGTTTTCAGTTGCAATTTATTGAGTATCGAATGAAATCACAGGAAATATGATTTCATTCGTTTTCTCCATTTTATCTGGTTATTACCATACGAAGCAAAGAACTTCTCCGCCTACGCCAAGCTTTCTGGCTTCTTTGTCTGTAATCACGCCCTGGTTTGTAGAGATGATTGCAGTTCCAAGTCCTCCAAGTACTCTCGGAAGTCGTCTTTACCAGCGTAAACACGAAGACCTGGTTTAGAAATCTTTTTGATTCCAGAAATAACTTTTTCGTTCTTATCTGCACCATATTTTAATGTGATGCGGATTGTGTTGAAGTTTCCTTCTTCTACGATGTCATATTTTGTGATGTATCCTTCGTTAACGAGAATGTCAGCGATAGCGATCTTCATCTTTGAAGCCGGAACATCTACTGTATCATGTTTTGCAGTGTTTGCGTTACGGATTCTTGTAAGCATATCTGCAATTGGATCACTCATAGTCATTGTGGATTATCCTCCTTTTCTACCAACTTGCTTTCTTTACGCCCGGAATTTCACCTTTGTATGCCAGTTCACGGAAGCATACACGGCAGATTCCATATTTTCTTAAATATGCATGTGGACGTCCACAGATTCTGCAACGATTATATTCTCTTGTAGAGAATTTCTGTTTGCGCTGCTGTTTCAGTTTCATTGCTGTCTTTGCCATGAAAATTTCCTCCTTATTTTGTGAATGGCATGTTGAACTGTGTTAACAATTCACGTGCTTCTTCGTCTGTATTAGCAGTTGTTACGAAGATAACATCCATACCTCTAACCTTATCTACTTTATCATATTCGATTTCTGGGAAGATAAGCTGCTCCTTGATACCAAGAGCGTAGTTACCTCTTCCGTCGAATGCGTTCGGATTAACTCCTCTAAAGTCACGTACACGAGGCAGTGCAAGGTTGATGAGACGATCAACGAACTCATACATCTTTTCTCCTCTTAAAGTAACTTTGCATCCGATAGCCATTCCTTCACGGATTTTGAAGTTAGCTACTGAATTTTTAGCTCTGGTCAGAACTGCTTTCTGTCCAGTGATCTTTTCCATATCAGCTACAGCTGAGTCTAATGCTTTTGCATTGTCTTTTGCTTCGCCAACGCCCATGTTGATAACAACCTTGTCGAGCTTCGGCACTTCCATAATATTCTTATAACCAAATTTTTTGATCATTGCGTCAATGATCTCGTTCTGGTACTGTTCTTTAAGTCTACTCAAAGCCTTTGACCTCCTTCCTAGAACTAATCAATTACTTCGCCTGTTGATTTTGCAACACGTACTTTTTTGTCTCCATCAAGTTTGAAGCCTACTCTTGTAGCTTTTCCCTTGTGAACATACATTACGTTAGATGCATCGATCGGTCCTTCCTGATGAAGGATTCCGCCTTCCGGATTAGAAGCGCTTGGTTTAGCATGTTTTGTTCTCATGTTAACGCCTTCTACCAGGACTGTACCGTTTTTCTGATTTACTGCGATTACTTTGCCTTCTTTGTCTTTATCTTTTCCAGCGATAACTTTAACGGTATCGCCTTTTTGATCTTCATTGTTGACATACTCGAACCTCCTTACAGTACTTCCGGAGCCAGTGAAACAATTTTCATAAACTGTTTCTCACGAAGTTCTCTGGCTACAGGTCCAAAAATACGAGTTCCTTTTGGGTTTTTGTCATCTTTAATAATAACAGCAGCATTTTCATCGAATCTGATGTATGATCCATCTTTACGACGAGTGCTGTTTACAGTACGAACAACTACAGCTTTAACGACATCACCTTTTTTAACAACGCCGCCTGGTGTTGCATCTTTAACCGAAGCAACGATTACATCACCGATAGCTGCATATCTTCTTGTAGAACCGCCTAATACACGGATACAGAGTAATTCTTTAGCACCTGTATTATCTGCTACTTTTAATCTGCTTTCTTGCTGTATCATGCAGGTAAACCTCCTTATACTTTTATCAAAGTCAAACTATTTAACTTTTTCTACGATTTCAACAAGTCTCCATCTCTTATCTTTAGATAACGGTCTTGTCTCCATAACTTTTACTCTATCACCAATATTGCATTCATTATTTTCATCATGCGCTTTCAGTTTGTAAGTTCTTTTTACGATCTTATTGTAAAGCGGATGTTTTACATGGTCTTCTACTGCAACAACGATTGTCTTGTCCATCTTGTTGCTTACAACCTTACCAACTCTCGTTTTTCTCAGGTTTCTTTCCACGGTTATACTCCTTTCTGAATATCACCTAATTAAGCATTCTGGCTTTTTTCTGTGATCACTGTCTGGATTCTTGCGATATTCTTTCTTACTTCTTTGATTCTGCTTGTATTATCTAACTGATTTGTTGCGTTCTGGAATCTCAGATTGAAGAGTTCCTTTTTAGCAGCTACTAATTCTTCATTTAATTCTGCAACAGATTTTGCTTTTAAATTCTTCTACAAATGTCTTAATTTTCACTGTTATCACCGCCTTCTAAGTCTGCACGAGAAACGATTTTACATTTACATGGTAATTTGTGCATAGCAAGACGTAATGCTTCTTTCGCAACTTCTTCAGGTACTCCTGCAAGTTCGAACATTACACGTCCTGGCTTAACTACAGCTACCCAGTATTCAAGAGTTCCTTTTCCAGAACCCATACGTGTCTCAGCCGGTTTCGTTGTTACTGGTTTATCAGGGAAGATCTTGATCCAAACTTTACCACCACGTTTGATGTAACGTGTCATAGCGATACGGGCAGCTTCAATCTGGTTAGATCTGATCCAACATGGTTCCATTGCTACAAGACCATATTCACCGTTCGTGATCTTGTTTCCTCTTAATGCTTTACCTTTCATGGAGCCACGGAACTGTTTTCTACGTTTTACTCTTTTTGGCATTAACATTATTTATCGCTCCCTTCCTTACCTGCCTTTGTTGGAAGTACTTCGCCTTTGTAAATCCATACCTTAACACCAACTTTTCCGTAAGTTGTGTCTGCTTCAGCGAAGCCATAGTCAATGTCTGCTCTCAGTGTCTGAAGCGGAATAGTTCCTTCGCTGTAGAACTCTGTACGAGCCATATCAGCTCCGCCGAGACGTCCGGATACGGATGTCTTAACACCAAGTGCTCCTGATTTCATAGTTCTTGACATGCAAGATTTCATTGCACGACGGAAGGAAATACGATTTTCCAGCTGCTGTGCGATGTTTTCAGCAACGAGCTGAGCATCTTTGTCAGGTCTTTTTACTTCTTTGATGTCAACGATAACTTTCTTATCTGTCATTTTCTGAAGTTCAGCTTTTACTTTTTCGATCTCAGAACCGCCTTTACCGATTACAACACCCGGTTTAGCAGTATAAACGATGATCTTAACACGATCAGAAGCTCTTTCGATTTCAATCTTAGAAACTCCTGCGCTGTATAATTTATTCTTCAGAAATTTTCTGATTTTATGATCTTCTTACTAAATAGTCAGCAAATCTTTTTCTGCATACCATTTAGAGTCCCAGTCTTTGATAACACCGACTCTTAAGCCATGAGGATTAACTTTCTGTCCCATTATTGCCCTCCTTATCTTCATTAAGCACAAGTGTAATATGACTCATTCTCTTTTCGATTCTGTAAGCTCTACCCTGTGCTCTCGGTCTGATTCTCTTCATTGTTGGTCCTTTATTTGCGTAGCATTCCTCAATATAAAGGTTTTCAACACTCATACCGTTGTTATTCTCAGCATTTGCGATAGCTGATTCCAATAATTTCTTTATAATGCTTGAAGCGTATCTTGGATTGTATGTTAAAATACCAAGCGCTGTTGTTACATCCTTACCTCTGATGGCATCTAATACGAAGCATGCTTTCTGAACAGAAACTCTGGCGTAAGATAACTTAGCTGAAGGTCTGGTGTCCTTGTTTGCATTTCTTTCTCTCTTAATTTGACTTCTATGTCCTTTTGCCATGGGATGAAACCTCCTTTCAATACGTTAAATATTATCTAACTTTCGATTTCTTTTCGTCTTTTCCATGTCCTCTGTATGTTCTGGTTGCTACGAACTCTCCGAGTTTATGTCCAACCATATCTTCTGTTACATATACCGGAACATGTTTTCTTCCATCATGAACTGCGATTGTATGTCCAACCATAATCGGGAAGATTGTAGAACGACGAGACCATGTTTTGATAACACCCTTGTCTCCTGATGCGTTCATTGCTTCCACTTTCTTAAGCAGGCTTGCGTCTGCGAATGGTCCTTTTTTAAGTGAACGAGCCATAGGTTCTAACCTCCTTGAAAATTAACTATTTGATTCCTCTACCGTCTTTTCTTCTGATGATCAGCTTGTTAGACTGTTTGTTTTTCTTACGAGTCTTAAGACCAAGTGCCGGTTTACCCCAAGGAGTGCACGGACCCGGACGACCGATTCCAGTCTTACCTTCACCACCACCATGCGGATGGTCATTCGGGTTCATAACAGAACCACGAACTGTAGGTCTGATACCCATGTGACGTTTACGTCCTGCTTTACCAATGTTTACAAGGTTGTGATCGCCATTTCCAACAACACCAACTGATGCGCGGCATTCGATCGGAACCATTCTCATTTCTCCTGAAGGAAGACGAAGTGTTGCGTACTTTCCTTCTTTAGCCATGAGCTGTGCGCTGTTTCCTGCTGAACGAACCATCTGTCCGCCTTTTCCAGGATGAAGCTCAATGTTATGAACCTGTGTACCAACCGGGATAGCTGAAAGCGGCAGGCAGTTCCTACTCTTACTTCTGCTTCTGGTCCGTTCATAACTTTCATTCCGTCTGTAAGTCCTTCCGGTGCGATGATGTAAGCTTTTTTCTCCATCAGCGTAGCAGATAAGTGCGATGTTAGCACTTCTGTTCGGATCGTATTCGATTCCGATTACAGTTGCCGGAATTCCGTCTTTTTTACGTTTGAAGTCGATTACTCTATATTTTCTCTTAACTCCGCCTCCGCGGTGTCTAACAGTGATTTTACCTGATTGTTACGTCCGGCAGTCTTGCTCAGAGAAACTACTAAAGATTTCTCCGGTGTTGTTTTTGTGATTTCTGAGAAATCAGAGCCGGTCATATGTCTTCTGGAAGGTGTATATGGGCGGTATGTTTTAATTCCCATTACTCTATCTCCTTTCGCATTTTGCTAGTTATTTTTGTCACGGATTTGCACCGTTTAGGTTCAGTTTCTTACAGTCCCTGGAAGATTTCGATCTCTGCTGATTCTTCTGTCAGCTGAACGATTGCTTTCTTTGTCTTAGCTGTCTTTCCGAATGTCATGGTTCCGCGAACTCGTTTGTTCTTTCCGTCCATGTTGATTGTGTTAACGCCAGCAACTTTTGTTCCTGGGAACATTTTTTCTACAGCTTCTTTAATCTGAGTCTTATTAGCTTCTGTGTGTACAAGGAATGTGTATTTCTTGTCAGCCATAAGAGCCATTGTCTTTTCGGTTACTACCGGTTTAAGGATTACATCATAATACTGAATGTTTGCCATTATGCGTACACCTCCTCGATTGCCTGTACAGCAGCCTTAGTTGCGATTACTGTATTGTATTTCAGGATGTCATACACATTGATTGTGTTTGTCTTAGCAGTTTTAACATCAGCAATGTTTCTAGCTGAAAGTTCTGCATTCTTGTTTCCGTCTTCCAGAACTACGAGAGCTTTGGATACTGACAGGTTATTAAGAACATCCTGGAATTTCTTTGTCTTGATTTCATCAAAGTTGATTTCATCAACAACGATGAATTTCTTTTCTTCTACTCTTGATGTCAGAGCGGATTTGAGAGCTGCTCTTCTTTCTTTCTTGTTAAGTTTGAAAGAGTAATCTCTCGGTGTCGGAGCGAATACTACTCCACCGCCTGTCCACTGCGGAGCTCTTGTAGATCCCTGTCTTGCATGACCGGTACCTTTCTGTCTCCATGGTTTTCTTCCGCCGCCAGAAACTTCTGAACGAGTTTTCGCTTTCTGTGTTCCCTGACGTTTATTTGCAAGCTGGCTTACAACTGCCATGTGTACAAGGTGTTCGTTTACTTCTACACCGAATACAGCATCGTTTAAGTCGATTGTTCCAACTTCTTTACCTTCGATATTGTAAACAGATACGTTTGCCATCTGTATGTTCCTCCTTTCCTAGCGCCAATCTTAGATAGATTTTACAGATTCTTTAATCGTTACAAGAGATTTCTTTGGTCCCGGAACTGCGCCCTTAACCAGAAGAAGGTTGTTTTCAACGTCTACTCTTACGATTTCAAGGTTCTGAATTGTAATCTTCTTTGCTCCCATGTGTCCTGGCATCTTTTTGCCCTTGAATACTTTACTCGGGTCAGATGCAGCACCGTTGGAACCAGCATGACGATGGAACTTAGAGCCGTGAGCCATAGGTCCTCTGTGCTGGTTGTGTCTCTTGATAGCACCCTGGAATCCTTTACCTTTGGAAATTGCTGTTGCGTCTACTTTGTCGCCAGCTTCAAAGATATCTGCTTTAATTTCCTGAGCTAACTGATATTCATCAGCGTTCTCGAATTTGAATTCTCTTACAAATCTTTTTCCTGTTACTCCAGCTTTGTCAAAGTGTCCTTTTTCAGCCTTTGTAACTCCGTGTCTGTGCACGATTTCTTTCTTTCCGTTCTTGTCAACGTTAACAATTTTGTCTTTCTTGTCAACGAATCCAACCTGAACTGCGCTGTATCCGTCATTTTCAACGGTTTTGATCTGTGTTACAACACATGGTCCAGCCTGAAGAACAGTTACCGGAGTAAGTACTCCATCTTCGTTGAAGATTTGAGTCATTCCGACTTTGGTAGCTAAGATAGCTTTCTTCATTTTATTTTACCTCCTGTGATTTACAGCGGAACGCCCTTATGGGTGTTCATCCTAAATATTAGGAACTACTGTGTTTTAATTTATTAGAACTTATTTGTTCTTCATTTTGATATCGATGTATACACCAGCTGGCATTTCCAGTCTTGACAGAGCATCTACAGTCTTCTGTGTCGGTGCAATGATATCGATCAGTCTCTTATGAGTTCTCTGTTCGAACTGTTCTCTGGAATCTTTGTATTTGTGAACCGCTCTTAAGATTGTTACAACTTCCTTCTTTGTCGGAAGCGGTACCGGTCCGCTAACCTTTGCTCCATTTTTCTTTACAGTTTCGATAATTTTCTTGGCAGATGCATCTACAAGCTGATGATCATATGCCTTCAATGTGATTCTCATTACTTGACTTGCCATAAAAAGTCGCCTCCTTTTCGTACTTAAACCTCAGTACGACAAGCGGTGACTGTACACTTCCCCGTGTGTGTCGTGAGAAACTCACACGTTGTTACTGCATCTCAGCAGCTGTTATGATTTCGTACAGTGACTTGTCGCCAGTTTCCTAACTTGACATTCGCTCCACGGAAAACCTGCCATTCTTCTCGGCAGCAACCTCGCGCTTCTTGCTAATCAT
>ENA-OQLB01001091-OQLB01001091.1-human-gut-metagenome-genome-assembly--contig:-NODE-1091-length-12653-cov-1.363085_pt1 | contig 12653 bp, 19 predicted proteins | sample MGYA00242656_ERZ504813 | MGnify/ENA primary metagenome ERZ504813 (study PRJEB26092, sample SAMD00036388) | human gut metagenome | host: Homo sapiens | study: EMG produced TPA metagenomics assembly of... | reverse complement strand
TTTAAAATATGCTAAAATGATACCAGTTTGTGATTCAAAAGAGGAGGAGTACAGATGAGAGGAGCCGGAAGTAAGAATGCCTGGGCGTTATTTCTGCTGATTCTGGCAGGGATTGTTCTGGGTGGCTTTATCGGTGTGCTTGCAGAAGGGGTTCCAGCACTTAGCTGGCTTTCTTATGGACAGACTTTCGGGGTAGAGACACCGATTGTTTTGAACCTCGGACTTGTCGTTATTACGTTTGGTCTTACGATTAAGATCACGATCGCAAGCATTATTGGAGTGATTATCTCCATATTCATTTATCGTTTCTTATAGGATGTATAAAGCATCCCATATACAAGGGTGGAGAGTCTGGTGTGAATCAACAAATCCTGCAAAAGGATGAATCAAAAAATACCATTCGAGAAATGTTATCAGAAGAGCGGCCATATGAAAAATGTGAACGCTTTGGGGCGGGCAGTTTAACAGATATTGAATTGCTCGCTGTTTTGTTAAGGACTGGAACAAAGGGAGAGAGTGCACTGGATCTTGCCAGGAAGCTTTTTTTATCCCGGAGAAGGTACACAGCCACAAGCCAAAGCCCATCTTCAAAGCTGGACAAAAGAAGAACTGCTGAAAATCAGTGGAATCGGAAGAGTAAAGGCTATTCAGATCTTATGCCTTTGTGAACTTTCCAAGAGAATGTCCCAGCTTTCAGCCAGAGAAGATCTGGATTTTTCAAGACCGGATACAATTGCAGCATATTATATGGAAGATATGCGCTATTACAGGCAGGAGCATTTGAAACTGCTGATGCTGAATACGCGTTCCAGACTGATCGGAGAAAGCGAAATTTCGAGAGGGACAGTAAACATGTCCGTAATTTCCCGAGAGAGCTTTTTATAGAGGCATTGCAAAAGAACGCAGTCTATATTATATTGTTGCACAATCATCCAAGTGGTGATCCGATGCCGAGCAGGGAAGATATTCTTGTGACACAGCGCATCCGGGAGGGCGGAAGTTCTTGGAATTGAACTTCTGGATCATATCATTATTGGTGATAACTGCTATGTATCACTCGCAGAGCAGAAGCTGCTTAAGGAAAAGTAGTATGGAAAGGAACTTTAGATTATGGCGCGAAATATTTACGGTCTTGATCTCGGAACTTATGAGATCAAGGTGTATGATAAAAAGCAGGACAGTACGTGGAAAGAGAAGAATGTAATTGCTATTGTGGACGGAAAAGAGATCTTGCTGTCGGCGATGAAGCATATGCGATGTTCGAGAGAACACCGGGAAATATTGAAGTGGTGTTTCCGATGAAAGAAGGTGTAATCAGCAGATTTACGGATATGCAGTATCTTCTTCAGAATCTGCTGAAGAAAGAGCGCCGTTTTACAAGAGGATCAGAATATCTGATCGCAGTACCTACGGATGTCACAGAAGTTGAAAAACGGGCGTTTTTTGATCTGGTTGTTCATTCAACGGCGAAAGCAAAAGAAGTGAGTATTGTAGAACGCGGTGTTGCGCAGTGTATCGGAATGGGAATTGATGTCCGGAAGACAAAAGGGATGCTGATCGTTGATTTTGGTGCGGCTACAACCGAATTATCTGTAGTAGGTTCAGGTGGCATGGTACTTAATAAAATGCTTAAGATTGGTGGTATGACATTTGATGTGGCAGTTCAGAATATGGTCCGCCGGAATTATGATTTTCTGATCGGAAGACAGACAGCCGAGGCTCTCAGAAAACGTTTTGGAGTGCTTGGCGGAAACGGAAAAGCTTCCATGGTGGTTGCCGGACGTAATCTGGTTGTTGGTGTACCAAGATACCAGGAAATCCCAAGCAGTGCGGTACGGGCTGCGATGAAAGAATCTCTGGAAACCTGTACTTCGCAGATTGGTCAGTTGATTGAACGGACCCCACCGGAGGTAGCCCGTTCAATCAAAAAGAATGGAATCTGTCTGACGGGTGGTGTTTCCAGGCTACCGGGGCTTGACCGGTACATAGAAGCTGTGACTGGATATCCGGTGCATGTGGCTGCTAAGCCGGATCTGTGTGCAGTAGAAGGCTGCGACGGATGATCAATCAAAAGAACTTAAAAAATTTCGTACTCAATGTTGGATGAAAATTATAGGTGGATAAGATAGATGAAAAGAAAGAATCAATTTTCGACATCAAATAAATACTGGTTGCTGATCCTTGCTATCATATGTATTGTATTGATGGGACTTTCCGGATTTGCAGAGTCCGGGAAAGGACCGCTTTCCTGGGCAGCAGGTTACACGATCGTGCCGATGCAGAAAGGAATCAACCGTGTCGGGATGTGGATCGGCGATGTTCAGAGAATTTTGCAACACTTCAGGAAATAAAAAAAGAAAACAAAGAACTGAAATCCCGCTGAAGAGATGACGACTGAGAATAACCGGTTGCAGCAGAATTCAGCAACGCTGGAAAGATATAAAGAACTATATAAGATGGATCAGAATACAGCGGATTATCCGAAAGTTGCTGCAAATGTAATCGCCAGCGAGAATAGCAACTGGTTTTCGAAATTTACGATTGATAAGGGAAGCAATGATGGGATCAGGAAAGATATGAATGTCCTATCTGGAACCGGACTGGTTGGAATCGTCACAGAAGTCGGACCGAACTGGGCAACAGTAAGTTCGATTATCGATGATAAAAATGTAAGTGCCATGATCCTGACAACCTTTGACAAATGTATTGTAAGCGGAGATCTGCAGACGGTGCAGGACGGACTTTTAAAATTTGAACAGCTTGCCAATAATGAAAATGAAGTGGCGGTTGGAGAACAGGTTGTAACATCGAATATCAGCAGCAAATATCTGCAGGGACTTCTGGTTGGATATATTTCAGAGGTAAATGTAGATTCCAATAACCTGACAAGATCCGGATATATCATTCCTGCTACGGATTTTAAGGAATTACAGGAAGTTCTTGTTATTACAACAACAAAGCAGGATCTGATCGATGGAAAAGGTGAAAGTGGAAGCGATAACGGAGGCGAATAGACATGAAAAAGATTAAAAGGATCCTGATCTGTGCTGTGTTGATCACTGTCTGTTTTCTTCTGGAGACAACGGTGTTTCAAAAGCTGGCGTTTGCCTCGATTATTCCGAATCTCCTGATTATCGTGACGTCCTCATTTGGATTTATGAGGGGACAAAAAGAAGGGATGATCATCGGCTTTTTCTGTGGACTTTTAAAAGATATACTAGGTGGAAATCTGCTTGGATTTTATGCGCTGATCTATATGCTGATCGGATATGGCAACGGATTTTTCCAGAGAGTATTTTATGACGAAGACATTAAACTCCCGTTGGCACTTATTGCCGGCAGTGAGTTTCTATATGGTATGGTGATTTATGTCCTTTTATTCATGTTTAAAAAGTGATTTCCATTTTTTGAATTATCTGAGACATGTGATCATGCCGGAACTGGTTTACACGATTCTGGTTACACTGGTTCTGTATCAGATCATTCTGCATATTAACCGAAGACTTGAAGAAGAAAAAAGGAGTGCTAGCAGATTTGTTTGATTTATTGGATCGTCTGAAAAGATGGTTTATCGACTTGGTAAAATCTAGAGTGTTTGTGCTGATGCTTGTGTTTATTGTGCTTTCTGCAATTTTGATACAGCGTGTGTTTGCTTTACAGATCGTAAACGGACAGGCATATCTGGATGACTATAAGCTTCAGATCCAGAAAACAAAAGAGGTACAGGGAACCAGAAGGTCGTATCCTGGACCGGAACGGAGTGGTTCTGGCAGATAACAAGCTCGCATATTCCGTCACGATTGAAGACAACGGTGACTATGATACGGTTAAAGAGAAAAAATAAATCATCAATGCAACAATTGAGAAAGTGATCAGTATTGTTGAATCGAATGGAGATTCTATTGTCAATGATTTCAAAATTATTCTCAATGATAATGGAGAATATGCTTATTCCATGACAAGCGAGGTGCAGCGTCTGCGGTTCCTTGCGGATGTGTTTGGAAAAGCAACCATTGTAAGCTCAGTAACAAGCAGAAGGCATACAGTGCGGCAGATCTGATGCATTATCTCTGTACAGATGAGACCTACGGTTATGGGCTGGACGAACAGAAACTGTCCAAAGAAGAAATCCTGAAGCTGGTAACAATCCGGTATTCCATGGGACTGAATCGCTATCAGAAGTATGTGGCTACAACGATTGCAAGTGATGTCAGTGAAAGTACAACAGCTGCTATTATGGAAAACCTGGATACTCTTCAGGGAGTTAATATTGAAGAGGATTCAATCCGTTATTACCCGGACAGCAAATATTTTGCGTCTATTCTTGGTTATACGGGCGTAATTTCACAAGATGAATATGATGCGTTGGATGAAAAGGAGTCGGACTCGTATTCTCTTACGGATGTGGTTGGAAAAGCAGGGCTGGAGCAGACACTGGATAAAACACTTCAAGGTGAAAAAGGTGAAATCAAACTTTATGTTAACAGTGTGGGAAAGGTCATTGAGTCCAAGCAGGGGAAAAAGGCAAAAGCAGGAAATGATGTCTATCTTTCTATTGATGCCAATCTGCAAAAGGCAGCTTATGATCTCCTGGAAGAAAAGCTTGCCGGAATCATCCTTCCAATCTGACTACGTCTCTGACCTATGACCGTACACAGGCAGAAGAGGGAAGTGATGTGAAGATACCGATTGGTGATGTTTACAATGCATTTATTTCCAATGAGGTTCTGAATGTGGGACATTTTGAGGCTGCGGATGCCGGGGAGACTGAGAAAAGTGTGTATGCGTCATTTTCCTCCAAAAAGGAGGCAGTGCTTGCAGATGTGATGGCACAGCTGAGTGATTCAGGTGCGCCGGCATATAAAGACTGTGATGAGGATATGCAGGCATATCTCAGTTATATTATCAGTACTGTACTTACCCAGAATGCAGCAATCATTCAGAAAGATTCGATTGATACCAATGATTCTACATATATTGCGTGGGAAAATGATGAGAGCATCAGTCTCTATACTTATCTGAATTATGCGATCTCCAAGAACTGGATCGATACATCAAAACTGACTGATATATGAACAGTGACAGTGAGTATTCGGATCAGAATGAAGTATATCAGGGGATTCTGGCGTATATCAGTGCAAATCTTCCTAAGGATTCCGGATTTGACAAACTGATCTACAAGTATATGATACGCAATGAAGAAATCACAGGAAGCCAGATTGGTATGATGCTTTATGAGCAGGGAATTCTGAATTATGATGCAGATGTTTATAATAAGCTTGCGGATGGTACAATGACCGCCTATGATTTCATGTATTCCAAGATTGAAGATCTGGAAATCACACCGGGACAGCTTGGACTGGAACCATCTACGGATCGGTCGTAGTAACTGACACGAAGACCGGACAGCTTCTTGCCTGTGTATCCTACCCGGGATATGATAATAACCGGCTTGCAAATACCATGGATTCAGGCTATTATACAAAGCTTTTAAATGATCAGTCAGCACCGTTATATAATAATGCGACGCAGGAGAAGACGGCACCGGATCTACTTACAAACCACTGGTTGCTGTTGCCGGACTGACAGAAGATGTCATTGATACCAGTACGTATATCAGCTGCGGCGGACTCTATGAAAAAATTTCACCGAGTCCACGATGCTGGATTTATCCGGGGTCGCATGGAAGTCTGAATGTGACGAGTGCGATCCAGCATTCCTGCAATATGTTCTTCTATGAAGTTGGATACCGTCTGGGACTTACAAACCAGATGCTCAGTAATGCAAAGAGCAGCGAGTCGGGATATTCTTCTGACCAGGGATGTGAGACGCTTCTGAAATATGCGACTATGTTTGGACTGAACCAGACAACAGGAATCGAAATTCCGGAATCGTCACCTCAAGGTATCTGATCAGGACTCTGTACGTTCTGCAATCGGTCAGGGTACTAATAACTATACGACAACTCAGCTTGCAAGATATGTTACAGCAATTGCAAACAGAGGAACTGTTTATAATCTTTCCCTTCTGGATCATGTGGAAAATAAGGATGGTAAGGTAACAAAAACTTACGAACCGGATGTGCTGAACCAGATAGAGGGTGTTTCCGGAAATACATGGGGATGCTGTTCAGTCGGGAATGCGGGCAGTTGTTACCAGCAACAGTACATATTCTTCGCTGGGAAATATTACAATGTCAGGTAAAACCGGTACGGCACAGCAGAGTACTACACATCCGGATCACGGTCTGTTTGTTGCTATGCGCCAAGTGACGATCCGGAAGTCGCATTTGCGATCCGTATCAAAAATGGTTATGAATCTTTATATCCGTCAGAGATTGGAAGAGACCTGATGCGCTATTATTATGGAGAGACAAGCGTGATGAGCTGATCACAGGGCATGCATCGGCAGCAGGTTCATCATCGACACATGGAGACTAGATTGAGGGGGATCACAGGTATGAAACAGAAAGTCATCATTAAAAGTAATAAATACGGTCTGATTGTTCATATGGATCCTGATGCAGAGTATACAGAGATTCTGAAGGAATTGAGAGAAAAAATTTACCGAATCTGCCCGCTTTTTCAAAGATGCGACCATGGCGGTTACGTTTGAAGGGCGGATTCTTACAAAACCACAGGAAGAAGAGGTCATTGGTCTGATCACTGATGTCGCTCATATCCATATTGTCTGTATTTTTGATACTAATGAAAATACAGAAAGATTATACAAAAAAGTAGTAGAAGACTCTCTTAACAGTTTAACCAGAAAAGAAGGTCAGTTCTACAAAGGTACACTCAGACAAAGGCAGGTACTGGAGACAGAGCAGAGTATTATTATACTTGGCGATGTAGAGTTTGGTGCAACCGTAGTATCCAAGGGCAATATTGTTGTGCTGGGTGCGGTAAGGGGAACGGTACATGCCGGGGCAACAGGAGATCGGAATGCGTTTATTACGGCGTTGTCGATGAGACCGCATGTGATGAAGATTGCAGATATTGTATCAACACATACATATCTTCAGGACGAAACCGTAAGACCAAGTATCGCCCGTCTTGACGGCAAGCGCATTTATATCGATCCACTGGAGAATTTGGAGTGGTAGGAGGATCTGAAAAATGGGTGAAATTATTGTAGTGACATCGGGAAAAGGCGGTGTCGGAAAAACAACAACGACAGCAATATAGGTGCCGGACTTTCAAGCTCGGGAAAAAGGTACTGGTGATCGATACGGATCTGGGCCTTCGGAATCTGGATGTTGTCATGGGACTTGAAAACCGGATCGTATATAATCTGGTCGATGTGATCGAAGGTGGCTGCCGTTTGAAGCAGGCGATGATCAGTGATAAGCGTCATGAAAATCTGTATCTGCTGCCATCGGCACAGACAAAGGATAAGTCAGCGATCACACCGGAGCAGATGATCAAGCTTACAAATGAGCTTCGAGATGAATTTGATTACGTTTTACTGGATTGTCCGGCAGGAATTGAGCAGGGATTCCAGAATGCGATTGCCGGAGCTGACAGAGGGATTGTAGTGACAACACCGGAAGTGTCTGCGATCCGGGATGCAGACCGCATCATCGGTCTGCTGGAAGCGCACGGGATTAAAAACAATGATCTTATCATCAATCGTCTGCGGATCGACATGGTGAAGCGGGGAGACATGATGTCCGTGGAGGATGTGACAGAGATTCTGGCGATTCATCTGCTTGGTGTGATCCCGGATGATGAGCAGGTTGTGATCGCGACAAACCAGGGTGAGCCGATCGTGGGAGAGGACTGCATGTCAGGAAAAGCATATGCAAATATCTGCCGCAGGCTTCTCGGGGAGGAAATTCCGATTACTGACTTTGGAAGATCAGAAGGACTGTTCTCGAAATTCAGAGATCTGTTCAAAAAGAATTAGGAGGGGCAGATATGAGTGTACCATCTGTTCACATTGCGAAAGACAGACTCCGGAATCTGCTCATTGCGGATCGGCTTATGTGTACACCCGATATGTCTGAGAGAATGACTTCAGACATTTACTATACGATTTCAAAATACATAGAACTAAAACCGGAAGCGGTTCAGATAGAGATAACACATTCAGATATACATATTAAAATAACAGGAGAAAATAATTGAAACTTCAATTTTTAAATCTTAAACAGCGATACAATTTGAAAGATTATAAATTCACTCTGATCTTGCTGGTACTGGCAGTTTCTGTGATCGGCGTATTTATGGTGGGGAGTGCAAATGCAGAGTATCAGCCCAGACAGATCATGGGCGTGGGATTAGGTCTGCTTGCCATGGTTGTGATCTCACTGATCGATTACAAGTGGATCCTGAATTTCTACTGGCTGATGTATGTGGTAAATATTGCCTTACTTCTGGCTGTTATTTTTCTTGGGACAGAGGCAAATGGTGCGACAAGATGGCTGGATCTTGGATTTGTGCAGTTTCAGCCTTCAGATCTGACAAAATTGATCACGATCTTGTTTTTTGCCAGATTTTTGGCTGACAGGGAAGAACAGATCAATAAGAAAAAGACGATTCTGGAAGCAATCGGTCTGATCATACCATCTTTGCTCCTTGTATATAAGCAGCCGAGTCTTTCGGCAACGATCTGTATTGCAGCATTGTTCTGTGTGATCATGTTTATGGCCGGTCTGAGCTATAAATTCATTGGCACAGTGCTGGCGATCACAATTCCTACGATCGCTTTGGTGATCGGAATTGTGGTGCAGCCGAATCAACGTTTTTAAAGGATTACCAGAGAAGCGTATTCTGGCATGGCTGGAACGGAGGCATATGCCACGGAGGAAGCATATCAGCAGCTGAATTCCGTGATGGCGATCGGATCCGGGCAGTTGAACGGGAAAGGATACAACAGCGATGCTACAACATCAGTAAAAAACGGAAATTTTATTTTGGAACCGCAGACAGACTTTATTTTTGCAATTATTGGTGAAGAATTAGGATTTGTGGGTTGTTGTGTGGTCATAATTTTGTTATTATTGATTGTGATAGAATGTATTGTGATAGGTTTAAGGGCAAAAGACACCGGAGGGCGCATCATCTGCGGGGGTGTTGGCGCACTGGTAGGGATTCAGACATTTATCAATATCAGTGTAGCGACAGGAATTTTTCCGAATACAGGAATATCCCTTCCGTTTGTAAGTTATGGACTGACATCCCTTGTCTGTTTTTTTGCAGGAATCGGGTTGGTTCTGAATGTCGGCCTGCAGCCTAAAAAATATCAATAGAGGAGACGAAAGTGTATGAACATAGGATTAGTGGCACATGATGCAAAAAAGAAACTGATGCAGAACTTCTGCATTGCATACAGAGGAATATTGTGTAAGCATAACCTGTATGCGACAGAGACAACTGGAAGACTGGTAGAAAGTGTTACCAATCTGAGCATTCATAAGTTTCTGCCGGGACATCTTGGTGGAAATCAGCAGCTGGGAGCACAGATCGAGCATAATGAAATCGATCTTCTGATCTTTTTCAGGGATCCGCTTGCACCAAAGAAGCATGAACCGAATGTAAATGATATTGTAAAACTGTGTGATATGTATAACATTCCGATGCTACGAACATTGCTACAGCAGAGGCATTGGTTCTGGCCCTGGACAGAGGAGATTTGGACTGGCGTGAAATCTACAAGTAAAAAGCGAAGCAGGAGTAAAAAAGTACAAAAAAGAACCGGAATTGGAAAAGGCGCAATTGCAGGAATTGTTGTGGCAGTTTTGCTGTTTCTGGCATTGATCGGTACGCTGATGCTGATCCTGCATGACAACGCGAAGGATTTTGTTTCGGAATATGAGAAGACACATTATCGCAAGAGTCTTTACAAAGCGGAAACGTTTGCTTCCCAGCTGTGTGTGACGGATGCAGATGTGGCAATGGAAGGATACACACAGGATGCATCCCTTCATGCCGTGGGTGTCTGTTTGATGTGCAGGGGAAGAATGTGCTCTATGCAGATCAGATTTTTGAACCGTTATATCCGCCAGTACAACAAAGATCATGACAGCGTATGTGGCATTAAATATGGGAATCTGGATGATATAGTCACGGCCAGTGAGCGTGCGACTGATTTGCCGAAGATGAGCAGGTATGCGGACTTCAGGCAGGAGATCAGCTTTCTTTGAGAGATTTGCTGAATGGATTGCTTCTTTATTCGGGGAATGACTGTGCCGTTGCAATCGCAGAGCATGTATCCGGAAGTGTGGAGGCATTCGTGGATAAGATGAATGAAGAGGCACGAAACCTTGGGGCGACCGGGACACATTTTGTAAATCCTCACGGACTGCAGAACGAAGATCATTACACAACGGCATATGATTTATATCTGATGTTCAATGCCTGTCTGCAGAATCCGCAGTTTGTAGAGATGATTTCGCAGACATCCTATACTGCGAATCTTACATCGGCATCCGGAGTACCGTATACGATGACCTGGGAGCTACCAATTATTATGCATCCGGAGACGCTGCAGCGCCGGAAGGAGTCAAGGTGATTGGCGGGAAGACCGGGACAACGGATGAAGCAGGTTCTTGTCTGGTGCTGTATGAGCAGGATCAGCAGGGGCGTCCATATATTTCGATTGTGATGGGAGCGTCTCAGAAATCGATTCTCTATGACAATATGACAAGATTAATGAGTTCGGGAATTAATGGAAAATAAAGACTTGAAACGGCAGTTCGCATGGAACTGCGTTTTTATATAAAGTCGTAAGAGGGTGAAACTTACACATCACTTGCTGAATTCCCGATTCTGCCAAAAAAGCTGATCAGATAGAGTCCGCACAAGCCGACAAGAGTGTAAATGATTCTGGAAAGCCAGCTTAAATTTCCAAAAAGGAACGCCACCAGATCAAATTGGAAGATTCCGACAAGCAGCCAGTTCACTGCTCCGATGATGACAATTACAAGAGCTGTATTATTCGAGCCATTTCATATCATGTTCCCTCCTTTTCTATGGGATAAATTTTTATTATTTCCGCAAAAACTGGAAATATACATACAGAAATGTTATAATTAACAAGTTATTTAAGAGGGGATTAAGACTGATTTCAAGGAGGTATCAAGTTTGCCAGAAAAACAAAAAAAGAATTCAATCAGTATTAATAAATATAAAACAAAGAGAGAATTGAATATCGGAACGCTGATTTTCGCACTGATTTTTATTTATCTGGTCGTTGCGGTGGTGGCGTATGCCACAGAGAAACGGATCACGGTGTATGAAGTACGGGAAGGCAGTATTTTGAAGGATCATTCATATACGGGGTTGATTCTCAGAGAGGAAACCCTGGTAAATGCGGAAAGTGACGGGTATGTCAATTACTATCAGAGTGGACAGAGTAAAATCAGGACAGGCATGAACATTTGCGCGATTCGCCGCAGAAGTTGGATGTTCAGAGTCTCAGGAGCAGAGTGAGACGACATTGAGCGCAGAGGAGCAGGAAACGATTGTTCTGAAAGCACAGGATTTTAATGAAAATTTCACATCACAGAAATTCTCTTCTGTCTACAGTCTGAAAAGAGATGTTGCAGAAACTCTTCAGAATGCATCCGACCAGACGAAAACAGCACAGCTTGACGCAGTGATCGCTGCGAGTGGGCAGGATGTAAAAACATATCCGGCTGCAAGGGACGGTGTGATGGTTCTGACATATGACGGCGAAGAAGGTCTGACAAAAGACAATTTTACGGATGCAGATTTTGATAAAAGCAATTACAAGAGTACAAATCTGGAAGACAACATGGAAATAGCAAGCGGAGAACCGATTTATAAGCTTGTCACCAGTGAAGACTGGTCGGTTGTGATTCCATTGGAGGATCAAACAGCAAAAGAGCTGTCTGAGACAGATTCTGTGAAAGTGCGGCTTGATAATGAGAATGACACGGTATGGGCAGATTTTTCAATTTTGAAAAAAGGAAAACAATATTATGGGTGTCTCGATTTTGATAAATCCATGATCCGGTATGCAGGATAAGCGCTACTTGAATGTAGAGTTGATACTGGAAGATCAGAGCGGACTGAAGATTCCGAAAAGCTCGGTGATCAAAAATCATGTTATGCGAATACCTCAGGATTATATTACAACCGGAGGCAACAGCTCGGACTCCGGAGTGATGATACAGGATAAGGACAGCGCGGTATTTCAGCAGATTGAGATTTATTATGTATCAGATGACGGGACAAACTATGTGAATCCGGAGAGTCTGAAAGCAGGAACTACCTTAATCAAACCGGAGTCATCAGAGACAATGACAGTAGAAAAAACGGCAGAGTTGAGTGGCGTTTATAATATCAATCAGGATACGCGGTATTCAATGCAGTTGAGATCCTGTGTGAGAGTGATGAGTATTATATTATTAAAGAAGGTAATTCTTACGGCTTGTCAAATTATGATCATATCGTACAGGATGGAGAAGACGTAAAAGAGGATGAAGTGGTATTTTAAAGTGGGAAAGGAGCTTGAAACATGTTGAAAGAACAACTGAAAGAGGTGGAACGCCGTATACAGGCGGCATGTGACCGTGCAGGGAGAAAACGGGAGGAAGTGACTCTGATCGCTGTAAGCAAAACAAAGCCTGTATCAATGATCGAAGAGACATATCAACTTGGTATACATGTATACGGTGAGAATAA
>ENA-OQLB01001090-OQLB01001090.1-human-gut-metagenome-genome-assembly--contig:-NODE-1090-length-12659-cov-15.080753_pt1 | contig 12659 bp, 14 predicted proteins | sample MGYA00242656_ERZ504813 | MGnify/ENA primary metagenome ERZ504813 (study PRJEB26092, sample SAMD00036388) | human gut metagenome | host: Homo sapiens | study: EMG produced TPA metagenomics assembly of... | reverse complement strand
CGCCGCGTCCGGCCCGCTGCCGGACGAAGTCACGGCGGCGCTCGCCGAATCCTACGACAACCGATTCGCCGGACTGGCGGACGCCGCCATGCGCGCGCACATGATCATCGGCGCGGGCGCGGCAGGAACGCAGGCTCCGGGGGAGAGCTTCCCCGAACGCACCATCGCCGCATCGGCAAGGACATGGCCTCCCGCATCAACCTGCTGAACGGCCAGGCCGATGCCGCACGCACCGGCGTCGAATCGAAGATGAGCACCTACATCGCGCTCTACGCGGCCGACGATGATTCGCTGACCGCCAGCGTGGAGGACTACCGGTACTATCTCGACGAACTCGCCAGCCTCACCCAGCTGGCCGCGGTTGCCGCCACCGACGCCGAATACCGGCGCTGCTCGAACAGCTGCTCAGGAGCTTCCTGACCATCAAACGCGCCATCGACACGGATGCCAGCGACATCCACGACCAGCTTGACCGCATCAACGCCATGCTCAAAGGCCAGCAGTTCGGTCCCAAGCACGGCAGCCTGTCCCTGCACGCGGACGTGCGCCGTCCCGAGCGCACCTTCTGGGCGCAGTTCATCCGCGTCATCGGCACCCTGAACGATTGGAAATCCGCCGACGTCAACGATTCCGACGCCTCGCGCAAGGCTTTCGCGGCCTGCGCGCCGATGGTCGGGCTGCTGCGCGCCGAACTCGCGCAGGTCAAGGACGCGAACGGCGTGAAAAGCTACGGCGCCCGCAACCTCGACCCGCGCTGCCGCTCGTCCTTCTACGCCATCGTGCATCATGCCGACGGCCCGGATGAACGCATCACCTCCACCGGCGGCCGTTCGGGCGGCGCCTTGCAGGAGCTCACCTCATTCGTATACGGCGCGGCGCTCATCTACCTGCTCGGCGGCGGCCTGACCAGCGAGCCTCGTACACCACGCTGTTCCTCGACGAGGCGCTCATCAAGGCCGACGGCCGTTACACGCAGCGCGCCCTCACGGTGCTGCCGCGCCTCGGATTCCAGGTCATCGTCTCCGCTCCGGAAAGCAAGACCGGCGAAATCCTCGAGGTCTCCACCAAGGCCTACGTGACCTACAAGGACCCCGACACCGGCCTCACCTCCCTGCGCGAGGCCGTGCTGCATCAGAATGACATGGACGATGAATCATCGTCGGATATATTGAAGGATGACGGGGTTGCCGAATGAGCAGTCCTGGCGTCGCCGGTATTAAGACGATTCGGTTCGACTCGACGATGTTCGAAAGCAGGTGATGGGAACTGTGGTCGGCATGAAAGACATCGCTGCGATCACCACATGCGTGAAGAAACATATGCGTTCACATATGTACGACATCGAACCGGCATGGCCATTTCCCGTGCCGGTGGGATTGCCGGACCAAGCATTTTTGGAAACCAATGCGATTGCGGTGCATGACAACAACAATGAGATACGGCAATGGGCAAGCAAGAATGGTTGCGAAATCATAACCAAGCATCGCACCATAGGCACCTCTGTCGAGCTGATCTCCAAAGTCGTCGTTCCTGACGAATCAATAGCCATGCGTGTGGTTGGTCGTACGCTGGCGGCGGAATGTCGCGAAGCGCGCCGCCGCATAGCATGTCTGGTTGCTGCTTGTGACGTTGCTCCGGAAACAATCGAATCGGCCGCTCGCATGACAGGCCATGAACAGCCTGACGACTTCGATCTGCTTGTCAGCGCAGTTCGATATTTCAGGCATCATGACGTGACCGGTATGACGCCGCGACAGATTCCACTGACAGGATTCAGCGGCAAATGGCTGAATGAGTCAAAAACCAATCGTCGTAAGGCATTTGCCGACTGCTCGGTGTCGAAACGTTGGGTCTGTCAAAACGGCCGACCGAACTGCGGTTCCGTTATCTCGATCCGGTCCGCGACGATGCTGAGCTCGAACGCATCATATGGTGTCCGTGGGAAGGCGAAGCGTTATCCGGCATTAAATATGCTGTCATCGTTGAGAACAAAGACACGTATCAGACTATGCCGCCGATTGCGCAGGGCATCTGCATATGGGGTTCTGGTCGCGCTGTAAGCGATGCTGTACCTGCGGTTCCTGCACTGCGTGACATGCGTATCGTGTATTGGGGTGATATGGATGCGGATGGACTGGAAATACTTTCGACATTACGTGAATCAGGTATCGAATGCGACTCCATCCTGATGGATTGCGATGCATACGATCGGTACCACAGATTTGGTACCGATCGTACTGAACGCAGCGCGAAGATTGCTATGCGGGAGCCTAAGCCGACGCCCGGCCTTCAATCGGCGGAGCGACGTCTTTATGAACGACTGTGTGCTGACAAAACCATCGCTTATCGGCGCATCGAACAGGAACGCATTCCCATGCGTGATGCAGTTGACGAATTACGCAAGCTTGGCATCCCCGTGGAGTCCATTGAAAATCAGGATTTGCCGATTTAGGCTGAGTGATTGGGGATGTTGCCAAGAGCTAGAACGGCTTAGCTTTTTCTCGTCTCACATTATGCCTTCCGATTAATAATGCAACGGCATTGCATAGCTGCAAGGTCCGGCACTGCTATCCGATACTATCGAACTGTTGTTTTGCGTTGCGCGAGAAGGGACAAACATGGCAACCGCTTGGGGTGACGAGAGTGTGCGGAAAACCGGAGTTCCCTCGCCTATGTACTTGATGGGCGCATGCGTATGTGATGATACGGAAACCGAAACAAGGCAAAGATTGGCGTTGCTTAAGCCCAAAGGAGCAAGGAAATTGCACTGGCGAGACATGCGGCCATCATTGCGTGGCAAAGTCGTTGATGCCATGGCTGCAATGGACATTGATCATGTCATTGTGGCTGCGGTACCAATGAGCCAGTGGAATACCGCCGAACGCGCTCGCCGTAAATGTTTGGAACGTCTTCTGCCTCTGCTGGAAACAGAATACAACGTGGACACGCTTGTGCTTGAACGGCGCGAGATTTCACAGGACAGGAACGATATCCGTTTCATCGATGGATTGAGAAGCCGCAGATTTATCGGGCCAATTCGTGTCGAACTCTGTGCAGGGGAGACTGATGCAAGGCTATGGCTCCCTGATCAGCTGCTAGGAGCGTACGGTGATGCCCAGGCCGGTACTGGAAGATACGATGAATTCCTCGGCCATGTTCGAACAGTGTTCATCGACAGTGATTGATGTCCTAAAACCGTGTATACTTCATGGTAAGCCAACCCCGCTGGGGAAATGGAAGTGAGAGCCGGACGCCCCGAGTATCTTGGGGGCCGGCTCTTGCGTTTCGGTCCACTGATGGTCCGGAATTTTGCATACTCTGGTTCAGTTTTCCGGCCTGACACGCCATCGAACAAGCGTTCGAATTTGGTCGTGTGTTCGGGTATCCTTGGGACAGATTTGGCGCGCGCATGACCGTGCGCGCGGGAACGGTGAGATGGAAGGTGGGGTGTGGCTGTGGCGGCAATGCAGACTGGCGCAAGGCGCGCAACAAGCGCAACGGGCGCGAAAACCGGCAAGGGCAAGAACGGTGAGGTCATCGTCGAAAAGGTGATGACCAGCGACTCCTTCCTGAGCCGGGAGATCAAAAAGGCGCCGCTGATTGAACACGATGGTTCGCTGGTAGCTGATATCTCGCACATCCCGAACGATCTCAAGATCACGATTCAGGGTGCGCGCGAACACAACCTCAAGAACGTCGACCTGGCGATTCCGCGCAATCGCATGGTCGTGTTCACAGGCCTGTCCGGTTCGGGCAAATCCTCGCTCGCGTTTGACACCCTGTTCGCCGAAGGCCAGCGACGCTACGTCGAATCCCTATCCGCCTACGCCCGCCAGTTCCTGGGTCAGATGGACAAGCCCGACGTTGACTTCATCGAGGGCCTGAGCCCGGCCGTCTCCATCGACCAGAAGACCACCAACCGCAACCCGCGTTCTACCGTCGGCACCATCACCGAAATCTACGATTACCTGCGACTGCTCTTCGCCCGCACCGGCATCCCTCACTGCCTGAATGCGGCGAGCCCGTCGCTCCCAGACCCCGCAGCAGATCGTCGACACACTGCTCGGCTACCCGGAGCGCACGCGATTCCAGATTCTCGCGCCCGTGGTCAAGGGCCGCAAGGGCGAGTTCGTGGATATGATCGAGCTGCTGCGCTCCGACGGCTACGCCCGCGCGCTCATCGACGGCGAGATGACGCAGCTGTCCGACGACATCAAACTCACCAAGCAGAAGAAGCACACCATCGAGGTCGTGGTCGACCGACTCGTGGTCAAGGACGGCATCCGCCAACGCCTGACCGACTCGGTGGAAACCGCCCTCAAGCTCGCCAACGGCAGCATCGTCATCGACTTCGTGGACGAGGAGGAAGGCAGCCCGGCCCGCCGCCAGCCGTTCTCCGAACACCGCAGCTGCCCGAACGGGCACACGCTCGAACTCGACGAGGTCGAGCCGCGCACCTTCTCCTTCAACGCCCCCTACGGTGCCTGCCCCGCCTGCACCGGTCTCGGCTTCAAACTGGAAATCGACCCGGACCTCATCATCTCCGACCCGGACAAGTCACTGGCCGACGGCGTCATCGAACCGTGGAGCGGCACCAAGATGACCTCCCAGTACTACGGCCACATCCTCGAAGGTCTGGCCAAGGAAATGGGCTTCTCCATGAAGACCCCATGGAAGGGCCTGCCGGACGACGTCAAGCACGACATCCTCTACGGCCACGACTTCAAGGTCAACGTCTCCTACCGCAATCGCTGGGGACGCCTGCGCGAATACTCCACCGGCTTCGAAGGCGTGATCCGCACGCTCATGCGACGCCACGACGAAACCGATTCGCAGTCCATGCGCGAATACTACGAGTCGTACATGCGCGAAGTGCCCTGCCAGGTCTGCCACGGACGCCGTCTGAAGCCCGAAGTGCTCGCTGTCACTGTGGACGGAAAATCCATCTTCGACGTGTGCGACATGCCCGTCGTACGCGAACTCGCCTGGATCAACGGCCTGAAACTCGAAGGCTCGGCACAGCTGATCGCCGGCGAAGTGCTCAAGGAGATCAAGGCCCGACTCGGCTTCCTGAACGACGTCGGCCTCGACTACCTGACCCTCTCGCGCGCGGCCGCCACCCTGTCCGGCGGAGAAGCGCAGCGCATCCGACTCGCCACGCAGATCGGCTCCGGTCTGGTCGGCGTCATGTACGTGCTCGACGAGCCGTCCATCGGCCTGCACCAGCGTGACAACGAACGCCTCATCGAAACCCTGCACCACCTGCGCGATCTCGCAACACGCTGATTGTCTCGAACACGACGAGGACACGATACGCCGCGCCGACTGGGTGGTCGACATCGGCCCCGGCGCCGGCGAACACGGCGGCGAAGTCATCTACTCCGGCCCCGCCAAGCACCTCATAGAAGCCAAGCGCTCCATCACCGGCGACTACATCGCCCACCGGCGAGAGATCGCCGTGCCCGCCAAGCGCCGCAAGATCCACAAGACCCAGGTGCTCAAAGTCGTGGGTGCCCGCGAGAACAACCTCAAGAACATCGACGTGAGCTTCCCGCTCGGCGTGCTCACCGTGGTCACCGGCGTCTCCGGCTCCGGCAAATCCTCGCTGGTCAACACGATCCTCTACCCGGTGCTCGCCGACAAGCTCAACGGTGCACGCATCGTACCCGGCCGCCACACGCGCGTGGAAGGCGTGGACCAGGTGCGCAAGGTGATCCACGTCGACCAGAACCCGATCGGCCGCACGCCGCGATCCAACCCCGCCACCTACACCGGTGTGTGGGACAAGATCCGCACCCTGTTCGCCAAGACTCCCGAAGCCCAGGTGCGCGGCTACGGCCCCGGCCGCTTCAGTTTCAACGTCAAAGGCGGCCGATGTGAGGCCTGCCACGGTGACGGCACGCTGAAGATCGAAATGAACTTCCTGCCCGACGTCTACGTGGACTGCGAGGTCTGCCACGGCAAACGATACAACCGCGAGACCCTCGAAGTCACGTACAACGGCAAGACCGTGGCCGACATCCTCAACATGCCCATCGAGGAGGCCGCCGACTTCTTCAAGGCGTACACCGGCATCTCCCGATACCTGAAGACCCTCGTGGACGTCGGCCTCGGCTACATCCGACTCGGCCAGCCCGCACCCACCCTGTCCGGCGGTGAATCGCAGCGCGTCAAGCTTGCCACCGAGCTGCAGCGCCGATCCGACGGCAAAACCGTGTACATCCTCGACGAGCCGACCACCGGCCTGCACTTCGAAGACGTGAACAAGCTGCTCAAGGTGCTGCAGTCCCTGGTGGACAAGGGCAATACGGTCATCGTCATCGAACATAATCTGGATGTGATCAAGGAGGCCGACTGGCTGATCGATCTCGGTCCGGAGGGCGGCGACGGAGGCGGCACCATCGTCACGCAGGGCACGCCCGAACAGGTTGCCGAATGCGAAGCCTCATGGACCGGCAAGTTCCTGAAACCCATGCTTTAGCCTTCCATTGCAGCTGACCTCGGGTGGGTTGGGGTGTTTGTTGCTGGACATGCTCCGGGCCGCTCAGGTCAAGTCTTTACGGTCCAGCAACACACACCCAACCACCCAATCCCTGATGATTGGTTTTGCTTAATAGCGAGGAGGATTATGACGAACGATATTGAGCGGCATAGTCCGGATGAGTGGCGGAAGACTGCGGCGGCGTTAATGTCGGAAAGCATAGCTGTGGGTGCCGGGGAAACGACGGCGAAGGTGAATGCGAATGGGGCACCTTTGCTGGGGGATTCTCGCGACCTGTTCCGACCCAAGACCTCGGATATTCCCGCCAAACCCGGTGTGTACAAATGGCGCGACGGGGAAGGGCGCGTCATTTATGTGGGCAAGGCAAAGAACCTGCGCAACAGGCTCACCAATTATTTCCAGCCGCTGTATCTGCTGCATCCGCGCACGCAGACCATGGTGCTGACCGCACGCAGCCTGGAGTGGACGGTCGTCGCCACCGAACTGGAATCACTGACGTTGGAATACACGTGATCAAGGAATTCGACCCACGGTTCAACGTGCAGTTCCGCGACGACAAGACCTATCCGTATCTCGCGGTCAGCACGGGGGAGCGAATTCCGCGCGTGTGGGTCACGCGGTCGCGCAAACGGCGGGATACCCGGTATTTCGGCCCCTATGCCAAAGTGTGGGAATTGCGGCACAGTCTTGACCGGTTGCTGCGCACGTTCCCGGTACGCACCTGCACCACCAACGTGTTCCATAAGGCGCAACTGACCGGACGGCCATGCCTGTTCGCTTCCATCGGCAAATGCTCCGCACCCTGCGTGAACCGCATTGAAGCGGACGAACACCGGAGGCTGTGCGAACAGCTGGTCGGCGTGATGACCGGACGACTCGGACGGCCATACATCGCCCAGTTGACCCGCGACATGAAAGAGGCCAGCGCCGAACTCGAATTCGAGAAAGCCGCCCGACTGCGCGACCAGATCCAAATGCTGGAAACCGTGGTGCAACAGAACGCCGTCGTCTTCGACCAGGATGTGGACGCGGACGTGTTCGGCTTCGCCAGCGACGAGCTCGAAGCTCCGTGCACGCTTTTTATGTGCGCGCCGGCTCGATTCGCGGCGAACGCAACTGGAGCGTCGAACGAGTTGAGGACATCGATGACGCCGACTTGATGGCCGACCTTCTGGTGCAGGTGTATTCGGACGCCGCCGGGGACAATCACCCCCAGTCGGCCGCGACCATCTCCACTAATCGCGAGGCCATCGGCTCCACGCAAACCATCACGGCCACGGACGCTGTGGCACGCGCCCAGGCCACCCGAGAACGCAACACCCGTCAGGAGACCACCGGGCGCGCGGACCTGCTGGCACCCATCGCACCGGTACCGCGCGAAATCATCGTGCCCGTCGAACCGGCCCGCCGTGAGGAACTCGAAGGCTGGCTGACCAATCTGCGCGGGGGAGCGGTGACCATCCGTGTGGCCTCGCGAGGCGACAAGAAGCAGCTTATGGACCGCGCCAACGAGAACGCCAGCCAAGCACTGCAACGCAGCAAGATGAGCCGCATCTCCGACATGGGCGCACGCACCCAGGCCATGAACGATGTGGCCAAGGCATTGGGACTCGCGGAAGCCCCGCTGCGCATCGAATGCTACGACATTTCGAACACTGTGGGCGGTGCCTTCCAGGTGGCCTCCATGGTGGTGTTCGAAGACGCGATCGCCAAGAAATCCGAATACCGACGCTTCGCCATCCGAGGCAAGGACGGCAAAGGCGCGGTGGATGATCTGTCCGCGCTTTACGAGACGCTCACCCGCCGCTTCAAGCACGGCAACATCGCCGGCGACTCCGGCGAAAGCATCGACGCGGAACAGCGTGTGGCCTCGGCCGCCGGCAAGATGACCACTGCCGTGGCGGCGGAGACAATCGCTGCGAACGGTAACGACAATGGTGAGGGCGGTTCCGACATCAGTGGCAAGGGGCACGCGGTGCCGGTCGGAGTGCAGAACGATGCGCGGGAGTCCCCGCCCGACATCGTCCAGCAGAACACAAACCGGCATCACTTTGCCTACAAGCCGAACCTGGTGGTGGTCGATGGCGGCAAGCCGCAGGTCATGGCCGCCGCCAAGGCGCTTGAGGACTGTGGCGTGAACGACGTGGCCGTCTGCGGACTGGCCAAACGCTTGGAAGAGGTGTGGGTGCCGGACGACGACTATCCGATCATCCTCAAACGCCAGTCCGAAGGCATGTATCTGCTGCAGCGTGTACGCGACGAATCCCACCGCTTCGCCATCACCTACCACCGCCAGCAGCGGCGCAAAGGCGCCCTGCGCAGCGCGCTCGACGAGATTCCCGGCATCGGCGAAAGCTACCAGAAGCGGCTGCTCAACCACTTCGGCTCGGTCAAAGCCATGCGCGAAGCCAGTGTCGAGGACTTCGAGAAGGTCAAAGGCATCGGCCACGCCAAAGCCGAAGCGCTGTACAACGCGCTGCACGAGCAGTGAGCCGGCCCGGTCCAGCAGCCCAGAGTAAATTTTCGGTTGCGGGGCCTGTGGTTGACATATTCGAAGCAAAGTGTCGGCTAGCATGGGAACAGACATCAAGGAGGGGATATGGCCAATCATCGTTGCGCTGTACTCGGCAAACCCGTCGCACACTCATTGTCACCCGTGCTTCACAACGCGGCCTACCGTTCGCTGAAACTCGACGATTGGCTGTACGACAAGCACGAGGTGGGGGAAGACGACCTCGACGCTTTCCTCAAAGGCCTTGACTCGACGTGGGCTGGCCTGAGCCTGACCATGCCGTTGAAGAAGACCATCCAACCGTACGGTGTTCCGGAAAATTTGTGGGCCAAGGAACTGAAGGTGGCGAATACCGCGGTATTCGACTGGAGCGTGGCTGCCGATGATCCCGCTTGGCCGAACGGCAAGCCGGGCATCAAGCTATACAACACCGATGTCATCGGCATCCAACTCGCCTTCGACCATGCCAATCGCGAACTCGGCGAACACCACACCGCGTCGAGAAGCGGCACCGCGCTGATCATCGGCAATGGCAACACCGCCACTTCGGCGTTGGCCGCATGCTGCATGATGCCCGAAATCGGCCATATCGTCGTCGCCGCCCGCCACCCCGGAAAAAACACCGGGCTTAAACCAGTGGCCGAAAAGTTCGTCAACGTGCATAACCCGTACAACGAAATCGAATTAGGCGACGATCAGGCCCTGCTCGAGGCAGCCCGCAACGCCACCTATGTCATCAACACGATTCCCGGACACGCGGCCGACAACGTCGCGGATGCCCTCGCCGATGCCGGAACCGAGCCATTCTCCGGACTGCTGTTGGACGTGATCTACGATCCACGCCCCACCAAGCTCATGGAAGCCTGGCGCGCTCATGGCGGTCACGCCATCGGCGGCGAAGAAATGCTGCTGTACCAAGCTCTCGTACAGGTATTGCTGATGACCGGTATCTGGGATGACGACCCGCCCAGCGATGCCGACCAGCGTCTGCAGGACACCACCACCGAAGACGACCAGCTGGAGATCGCGATGCGCAAAGCTCTTGAGGAGGCGCTGTAATGAATCAACAGACAACGAACCGCGATACCGGCGAGGCGGCCGCCACGAATGCGCCGGCGAATTCCGCGACATCCACATCGACTCCGGACAACCAGCCGACCCCGCTTGATGCCTTCGAAGTGCTGCTCATCACCGGTATGTCCGGCGCAGGCCGCTCTCATGCCGCTGACTGCGTGGAAGACATGGGATGGTATGTGGTCGACAACCTGCCTCCCAAACTGCTTATCCCGCTTGTCGACATGATGACCACCTCCGGTTCCGGATCGGAGTCAGGCGTCCACAAGCTTGCCGCCGTCATCGACGTGCGCTCCAGCTATTTCGACGAGCTGGCCGCCGTGCTCGGCCATCTGGATGATCTCGCGTCAAAACCCGTATTCTGTTCCTCGACGCCAGCAACGAAGTGCTCATCAAGCGCTACGAATCCGTGCGCCGCCCGCACCCGCTGCAGCACGGCAACCGACTGATCGACGGCATCCTTGAGGAACGTCACCTGCTGGAAGACCTCAAGGAACGAGCCGACTGGGTCATCGACACCAGCTCCCTGAGCATCCACCAGCTGTCCACCAAACTCTACGAGGCGATGCTCGGCTCCGGCCCCACCACCGTGGCAGTACACATCTTCAGCTTCGGCTTCAAATACGGTATGCCCATCGACGCCGATTTCGTGGCCGACGTGCGTTTTCTGCCCAACCCGTTCTGGGTGCCCAGCCTGCGCGAGCTTACCGGGCACGACAAGCCGGTCGCCGACTACGTGCTTTCCAGCAAGGGAGCCAAGGAATTTCTCGACGCTTATGAGAAAGCTATCGAGATTGCGTTGGAAGGATACGCCCAGGAAGACAAGCACTACGTAACCATCGCCGTCGGCTGCACCGGTGGTCAGCACCGGTCGGTGGCGATGAGCGAAGAGCTGGCTCGCCGCTTACGCGCACATGGGCTCAACGTAACCGTTTCCGCGAGAGAACAGCACAAGCGTCACTCATCGTAAGCAGCGTCGAGCGGTCATCGGGCAAGCGTTCGGTGACCACACTGCGAGAAAGCAGAGCCCATAATACGTATCAAACGGGTTCGCTTGTCCACCAGATTAGGTATCACAGAAAGCCGATGGCTTCCGACCGTGTGACAGCAGATAACGGCACGAAGCGCCTGAAGCATTGAGAAGAACGGGACTGTAGGAGGTAGATCTTGGCTCTTCTGGACGATGTCAAAAGCGAGTTGGCAGCCTTTGAAGGCGATTCGCCAGCCGCGATCAAGGCCCAAGCTGCGGCCATGATCCGTTTTGGCGGCGTCTTCGACCGGTACAGAATACATACGTTATCCAAGCCGTATTCACCTCGCTTGACGTTGCAGAATGGCTGAAGAACACGTTGAGGAACACGTTCGGGCACGAAGCCGAGGTCAATCACCTCACACGTCAGACCCCGAACGGCCCTGTCGAGACCTATGTGGTGCTCGTCACCCGCAACGTAGTGGCCTTGGCTTTGCAGACCGGACTGGTCGACCGCCGCAAGCAGCAGGTCCGTGGACTGCCGTCTGAAGTGGTCAACGGATCCATCGCCCAAATCAAAGCGGCATGGCGCGGCGCCTTCATGGCCCGTGGCTTCCTGTCCGATCCCGGTAAGGCCAGCTTCCTGGAAATCGCTTGCCCCACGGAAGAGGCCGCCATGGCCCTGTGTGGCGTGGCCCGTCGTCTAGGCATCCAGGCCAAGCATCGCACGCTGCGTAGCTCCGAGCGCGTGACACTCAAGGATCCCGACGCCATCGAACGCATGCTCAAGCTCATGGGCGCCACCCGTTCGGCCCGCGAATGGACCGGCAAGCGCTCCGACGGCGAGGCCCGTGGCAAGGCCAACCGTCTGGCCAACTTCGATGACGCCAATATGCGCCGTTCCGCCAAGGCCGCCGCCGAAGCCAGCGAAAAAGTGCAGCATGCTTTCGAAGTACTCGGCGATAACATTCCGGACAACCTCCGTCAGGCCGGCCAGCTGCGCATCGATCACGTGGACAAGAGCCTCGAGGAGCTCGGCAAGATCGCCGAACCGCAAATCACCAAGGATGCGATTGCCGGCCGAATTCGCCGACTGCTTCAACTTGCCGAGAAGACGGAGAAGGCTCGCGCAGCCGAAGGCAAGTAACCCGACAATCCGATTTGCCGTGCCTATTCGGCAAAACGCGACAACGATGTGACAAAACACCGCATTCAGTCAGTAGACGAATGCGGTGTTTTGTTCCGGAATGCCTGTAATATGCAAAGTGGCAAAATTGGCCACTTTGACGTGCGATTCGTCAAGGAAAGGATATTCATGAAGACACTCAAGGACCTTGGAGATCTCAAGGGCAAGCGCGTTCTGGTTCGCGCTGATTTCAATGTTCCGCTGGACGGCACCACCATCACCGATGACGGTCGAATCAAGGCTGCTCTGCCGACCATCAAGACCCTGCGCGAAGAAGGCGCCAAGGTCATCCTCATGGCCCACCTTGGCCGCCCGAAGCAAGGTCGTTCCTGAGCTGAGCCTGGCCCCGGTTGCCGCCCGCCTCGGCGAGCTGCTCGGCGCCAACGTGCCGCTGGCCAAGGACACCTACGGCGAG
>ENA-OQLB01001087-OQLB01001087.1-human-gut-metagenome-genome-assembly--contig:-NODE-1087-length-12673-cov-4.663239_pt1 | contig 12673 bp, 13 predicted proteins | sample MGYA00242656_ERZ504813 | MGnify/ENA primary metagenome ERZ504813 (study PRJEB26092, sample SAMD00036388) | human gut metagenome | host: Homo sapiens | study: EMG produced TPA metagenomics assembly of... | reverse complement strand
CGTACATCGATCGATGTCAGACGTACGTAGCTGTACATCATCGAATGCTCAGACGTACGGGCCTTATCCCTAAACGCCAAATATTTCAGCACAGCTTTAAAAAATACTACGGAACTACCCCAAGTACATTCATTGCCGGAGACCAGCCTGCAGACCCCTTATAAAAACTGCAACAACCCGGACAACAACTTTTCTATAAGAAAAAAGTGCAAAGTCAGGCATAGGTTATTACACATTTTTTACCACACCTGATTTTATTGTCCTTCACTTTCCCTACCCTCTTCAGAGCACCTTCTGAAAGGGGGTACAATGAGTCAGTGACTGAAAGGCATTGACTTCCTGACTGAATTGCCTTTCAGTCACTGACTCATTCCCGTTCGTTCGGTGAGTGAAATAAAAACGGTTCAAGAAACCGATGGCATTACCTGCTTTTTGTTGGAATATTTCCAACAATCATTTCCAACGTCTCCCCTTCGGCAAACAGTCCTTCCTCCGCCTGTATCATCCGCTTCTTCAGACGGAACTTCTGCTGGGATACGGAAGAGGAAGATACGGCAGTGAAGGCGGCTATCTGTGCATTGCTGAATCCCAGCCGGATGAGGAGACAGAGCTGGTTGTCGGCAGGCGTAAGCTGGGGAAACCGCAAGGCCAAGCGGCGCGAAGCATCCTTGTACACTCTATCCGTAAGCTGTTGCAAGTACTCCCATTGGGCGTTCGTGAGAAACTTGGGATGGCTGCGCAGCTGCTCCACCACTTCATCGCCATCTATCAAGGCGGCGGTGAGCGCCTGTACCTGACCGTCCAACTGCCGGGCACGCTCACTCTCCTTCATCATCAATTCCAACTCACGAGGCACAGAACGGTCTTCATACTCTTTGAGACGGGTACGGAGCTGTTCATTTTCTTCACACAGACGGCTGCCATGATCCATCAGATTTGTCAGCGAACACTGCACTTCTTCACGCTCTTCATCAGTGAGCGACATTTCACCCAGACACTCCTCCAGTTCGGCACGCTCACGCTCGTTATTGTGCAGCCGCTGTTCGTTCTCGCTCAAATCTATGAGGTAACGGCGATGCTTGCGCTCATCCGAGAACCGGATGTCACGTATGGAGAACCACACGTTCAGCCCAAGCATGAAACAACCGAATGTTCCCCAGAAAAGGCGTTTCCATCCTGTTGCAGGCATCAGGCGGATGCGCTTCCCTTCGGAAAGCTCTTTCACCCGGGTGTATTTGTGATGCAGGTCGGACAGCAGACGAACGGCACAAGCACTGTCGGCAATGCCGGATTGCACCAAAGAATCGGCATGAATGAGAGATTGTTCGTAGTCGAGGATATTCCTATCGGCCGGAGCTGAACAAGATACGGTTACCAGCCCAAAAGAGAAGTCAGTAAGAGAAAGATATATACGTGTTTCATCCCTACAAAGGTAGTACTTTCTCCCTACAAAAGACACAGAGGCGCAAAGTTTTTTTTACACTTTGCGCCTCTGCAATAACATTAGGTATCTATTTCTTTAGAATTCGCTCGTAAAGTGGAACTTTATATTCTTGAAGTCCATTTGCGCCATCTGCAACACGTAGCCGCTATCTGCCAAGAACACGTCCCTGCCCTCGCGGTCCTTCGCCATATACTGGTATTTGCGCTTCTTGAAAGCCTCCAGTTCCGCAGGATCGTCACTCTCAATCCAGCAGCCTTGTACAGGCTCAGCGGTTCCCAACGGCATTTGGCGCTGTATTCATTCTCCAAACGGTACTGGATAACCTCAAACTGCAACTGACCTACCGTACCGATGATCTTACGCCCGTTGAACTGGTTGACGAACAACTGCGCCACACCTTCATCCATAAGCTGGTCGATGCCTTTGGCAAGCTGCTTCTGCTTCATCGGATCGGCGTTTTCGATGTACTTGAACATCTCCGGCGAGAAGCTCGGGAGCCCCTTGAAGTGGAGCATCTCACCCTCTGTCAGCGTATCGCCAATCTTAAACGTACCGTTATCCGGCAGACCGATGATGTCTCCCGCCCATGCCTCGTCAATGGTCGTTTTGCGCTGCGCCATGAACTGCGTGGGCGACGAGAAACGCATTGTCTTGCCATGACGTACATGCAGATAAGGCGTATTGCGGGTAAACTTGCCGGAACATATCTTGCAGAATGCGATGCACGAACGGTGGTTCGGGTCGATATTGGCGGTAATCTTGAAGATAAAACCTGTGAACTTCGGTTCGCCCGGCTCCACCTCACGTTCTTCTGCCTTTACCGGACGGGGGCTGGGGGCTATTTCCACAAAACAGTCCAGCAACTCCTGCACACCGAAATTATTCAAGGCAGAACCGAAGAATACGGGAGCCAATTCACCTTTCAGATATTCCTCCACCTGAAAATCGGGATATACACCGTCTATCAGTTCCAGTTCGCCGCGCAGCTTGTCCGCCAACTGGGTCCCGATCTGATTGTCCAGCTCTTCCGTATTGATATCCACTTCGACCTTCTCCGTCACCACCTGCTTGGAAGGCTGGTAGAGATTCAGGTTGTGCTCGTAGATATTGTAGACGCCTTTGAAGCGCGCGCCACTCTCGATGGGCCATGTCAAAGGACGCACATGGATGGAAAGTTCCTCTTCCAGCTCATCCAGCAGGTCGAAAGGTCCTTCGCTTCGCGGTCCATTTTATTGATAAAGATAATCACCGGAGTATTGCGCATGCGGCAGACTTCCATCAGCTTGCGTGTCTGGGTTTCCACACCTTTCGCACCGTCCACCACAATGATAACGCTGTCCACCGCAGTCAACGTACGATACGTATCTTCGGCAAAATCCTGGTGGCCCGGAGTATCGAGGATGTTGATTTTATAATCGTGATAGTCAAACTCCATAACAGAAGTGGTTACGGATATACCACGCTGCTTTTCAATGTCCATCCAGTCGGACGTTGCCGTTTTCTTTATCTTGTTACTCTTTACTGCACCGGCCACCTGAATCTGACCGCCAAAAAGCAGCAGCTTTTCAGTCAGTGATGTCTTACCGGCATCCGGATGCGCGATAATCGCGAAAGTTCGTCTACGTTCTATCTCGTTGTTACTTGCCATATATATAAATAGGTATAATATTCAAAAAAACATCAGTCTGCCTGCTGTGCCAGCTTATCGATGCAGACCTGCAGACTCTCCTCCCAATGAGGAATCTCAATGCCGAAAGTCTTTTTAATCTTCGTCTTATCCAATACGGAATATTGGGGACGCGGAGCCTTAGCCGGATATTCATCCGTATGCAGCGGACTGACTTTGCATGAGTGATACCCGCCATGCGATGAATAGCCACCGTAAAATCATACCAGGAACAGACACCTTCGTCACTGAAATGATATACACCGGGAACAATGCCCTGATTGATGGCCGCAAAGATGGCGCGGGCCAAATCGTTGGCATAGGTCGGCGTGCCGATCTGGTCGAAAACAACTCCCAGTTTCTCACGCTCATTGCCCAAGCGGATCATTGTCTTTACAAAATTATTGCCGTAAATGGAATATAGCCATGCAGTGCGGATAATCATGGCACGACTGCATTTCTCCCCGACCGCTTGCTCGCCTGCCAGCTTTGTGGAACCATAGACGGAGTTGGGACAAGGAGCAATGTCTTCCGTATAAGGAATATGCCCGGTTCCATCGAAAACATAGTCCGTAGACACCTGTATCATGCAGCGCCACAGGCTTCAGCCGCTGCAGCCAGATAGCCGGGAGCTATATGGTTCAGCTTGTCGCAGAGCTCCGGATTATCCTCCGCCTTGTCTACCGCCGTATAAGCTGCACAGTTCACAATGACATCCACCCGGTTGCCGGACACAAATGCGCGTATGGCCTGTTCGTCACATATATCCAGTTCCTGAACATCCGTAAAAAAGTAGGTGTGCTGCCCATTCTCAGCGGAAAGCGCCCGCATCTCATTACCAAGTTGTCCGTTGGCACCGGTTACTAATATATTCATCTCGATAATTACTATTTATTCCCTACGGTCATGGCACATCTTCCATCCTTAACACATAGGTACGTTGACATATTTCAATTTACTATTTATCACTCAAACATCCCGTCAATCATCCCCCAGCTTCAACTCGCCTTTCTTGTCCTTGTCGTAGTAGTTGGCAAGCAACGAAAGGAAACTGCTGATAGACTCCACCGCCTTAGCAGTGCCCTGACTGATCTCCTTCTTCTGCAGGCGCAGCAACAATACCCCGTAAAGCGCCTCGAAGCACGTCTCCAGCTCCGACTCTTCTTTCGGCCCGCTCTTCTGTCGCAACTCTACGATAAAAGGCAGCGCTTTGAAGTATGCTGCATTATAAAAGGGGTATTTCGTGGAAGCCAGCAGCTCGGCATGCAAATCCGTAAGGTTACGAATAACGTTGCGGTTAATCTGCAGATGTCCTTTCTCCACCACTCCTTCTGCACGCATCATATCGGCAAGGTTCCCGTACCACTCTTCCAGGGCGGCATGCTCTTCCGCCGGATAGCGGGAGATGATATTATTGCGGATAAAATCAATATCGCACTTGTTGGCACGAATCAAATCTTCCACTTGCCACATATATATAAGGTATTCGGCAATGTTCTTCTCTTTCAGTTGTTGCGAAATCTTCACGATAAGATGTATGATTTTAGATTTATGATTTATTATCCGTTTATCCGTCGGGAGAGTTAATTGCCTGCTAATACAACGACTCGCCCATCAGCGTAAACACCAGTCCAAATGCAGATACCAGCATGACAATGCCGCCAATAATGCGATTCAGCATCCAGATTCCGCGTAAGTTGAACTGCGTACGAACCTTGTTTACGAAGAAAGTTATGCCAAACCACCAGGTCAATGCCCCCAATGCGATAGCAAGATATCCCGTAACAGCCTCAAAAACCAATACGCCCTCACTTACAAAAGCAAAGCGTGCAAACAGACCCACGAAAAGAAAGATAATAAGCGGATTGGAAAGGGTGACAGCAAACGCTGTGATAAAATTATGGAAATAAGAACCTTTGCTGGTGGATACCGGGCGAATGGACTGCACCGGATTGCTGCGGAACGTATAAATACCGAATATCAGCAACAGGATACTTCCAAACAATTGCAGATAGAATATATTCTTGTTGACATAATCAAAGACAAAACTCATTCCGTAACCTGTCAGCAAAGCATAGGCTATATCACTCAACGAAGCTCCTATGCCTGTCACAAAACCATACCAACGCCCTTTATTCAAAGTGCGCTGAATGCACAGCACTCCTACCGGGCCCAACGGTGCAGATACTATAACACCGATAATGAACCCTTTCCACAATATGTCAAATATGGTCTCTATCTGAATCATGCCTGCAAATATCGGACTTTTTTATGAGACAAGCGAATAGAGTTAACGTTTTTTCGTCAGAAAAGGACTTTGGAAAGCCATGTTATCTCTGCAACAACCGAAAAATAATAAAAAAACAGACCGGTACACCCCCATGACAACGCATTATACGCATAGGATAAAACTTGTATATTATAACTTCCCATATACGGCATACAACCACACAAATTGTTAAAAAGAAAATAAACAGGATAAATAATACAACTTTTCAAATACATTATTAATATTATATTCGTATCTTTGCAGCGAATGCCAACAAAACAACAACTTTGCAATATGAAAAGATATCTAAAACTCTTATTTGCAGCAAGTATTATAACACTATTCAATGCCTGCGAAACCGATGTGTACGATCCTGAAAAGATAGAAAACACCAAGGATCTTGTAGTCCCGGCGGACTTTGACTGGAAAACCACCCAAAGCCTGACCTATTCTATAACTTCAAAAGTAAATACAGTGATATCCGTCTACACAGACAGGAACTGTACCGACGAGAGCCTGTTGATTGAGAACTTTGCTTTAAAAGCCAACGAGGCAACAGAAATTCCCGTAAGCATTCCAGCATATGTAACCAGCATCTTCGTGCAATATCCCACGACAGACGGACAGGACGTACTGGAAATCAAGACAAACGAAGCTGCCACACGAGGCAACAATAAATCTGTCATCTTACCGGCTGACAAAGAGATAGACAAATTCTTGTGGAACACACATTATCACTATCCAAGCAAAACAAGCAGAGGGACATTGATGTTCGAAGACCTCTATCCGTCAAAAGGAGATTACGACTTCAATGATTTTGTCATCGGATACAATGCAGAAGTTTTCTACTCTCAAATAAGGAATGCAGAAATTTTATTTAACGACGGATTCAAGATGAGCTTCCAGATACGGGCCATTGGCGGCACAACACCCTATCGTCCGGCAATCCGCCTGAAAGGATTTGCATGAAGAACATCGAGGGAGCAAGATAGAATTCCACACAACCAGAGAAGGCATTAGTATGGAACTCCTGAAAGAAGGCCGCAGGGCAAATGATGACGTAATCTTCGTAATAAACGGTACAGAAGTCTGCGTAGCGGCGGATATTACAACACGGATCCTGAAAAGCCGATAGACAAGGACATGCCCGTAGTCACCTGCGAGGTTACAAAAGACAACTTCGGCTTCGGGAATTATGATATCTCCTTGCAATATGCACTACTGGCGGAAGAACTCCCCCGTTATTTCGACTTCTTCATCCAGAACCAAGACAACCTGAATGAAATCCACTTCAAAGGATTCACTCCCACCGGTTTAGGCAAACAGTCACCCGATACAGAGTTCTGTTCTGAGGAAAACTTAGTTTGGGGCATAGCCGTTCCGGAAGAAATTGCTCACCCGGCAGAAAGGAATGACATTCTCAACGTATATAAAGGTTTCGAAAAATGGGTAACAAGCGGCGGACAGAACAACAGTAACTGGTACGGTCAAAAGCCCATAGGTCCTGTTATTTCATTAAAATAACATCCCAAGCCACCTATTTCCTTTCGGAATTTAAGATACAACTTCAGCGACATGTCCTTTCATGTCCGGCTGAAGTTTTTTATGTACATTTCTTTCTCCTACCCAACGATTTTACTTATCTTTGCCCCTAAAATAAAAGCCCTATCATTTAGCGGCTTCAACCGTAATTTGCAAATCGTAAACTCTTAAATAAAAGTATGATCCTTTTTTTCAGAACACCATCCAAGAGCGTGATTGCCGTAGAATGTGACCACGAACTTACTCAGGCAGACAGCGACAAACTCTGCTGGCTTTTTGGAGAAGCCACCCCCGAAAGTGAAAACAACCTGAAAGGACATTTCGTAGGTCCGCGCCGCGAAATGATTACCCCTTGGAGTACCAATGCTGTGGAAATCACCCAAAATATGGGTTTGAGCGGTATCACCCGTATCGAAGAATATTTCCCCGTAAAAGACGAAAACGCAGACCGCGACCCGATGCTGCAACGCATGTATAAAGGCCTCGACCAAGACGTATTCACCACCAACCGCCAGCCGGAACCGATTATCCACATCGAGGATCTGGAGGCATACAATGAGAAAGAAGGCCTGGCACTCTCCAAAGAGGAAATGGATTACCTCAAGAAAGTAGAAAAGGACTTGGGACGTCCGTTGACCGACTCCGAAGTATTCGGCTTTGCACAAATCAATTCCGAGCACTGCCGCCACAAAATCTTCGGCGGTACATTTATCATCGACGGAGTGGAACAGGAATCTTCCCTCTTCCAAATGATTAAGAAAACCACCCAAGAGAATCCGAACAAGATTATATCGGCCTACAAAGACAACGTAGCCTTTGCCGAAGGTCCGGTTATCGAGCAGTTTGCACCGGCAGACACTCCAAACCCGACTTCTTCCAGATAAAAGACATCAAGAGTGTTATCTCCCTGAAAGCCGAAACCCATAACTTCCCTACTACCGTAGAACCTTTCAACGGAGCTTCTACCGGTACGGGCGGCGAAATCCGCGACCGTATGGGCGGCGGTAAAGGTTCATGCCTATTGCCGGAACTGCCGTATATATGACCTCCTATCCCCGTACGGACGAGGACCGTCCCTGGGAAGAGATTCTTCCGGTACGCCAATGGCTGTATCAGACTCCCGAACAAATCCTGATTAAAGCCTCCAACGGCGCCAGCGATTTCGGTAACAAATTCGGTCAACCGCTGATTTGCGGTTCCGTACTTACCTTTGAGCACAAAGAGAAAGATGAGGTATACGGTTACGACAAGGTTATCATGCTTGCCGGCGGTGTAGGATATGGCACACAACGCGACTGCCTGAAAGGCGCTCCCGAAGCCGGCAACAAAGTTGTCGTTATCGGTGGCGACAACTACCGTATCGGTTTGGGCGGCGGTTCCGTATCATCCGTAGATACGGGGCGTTACAGCAGCGGCATCGAGCTGAATGCCGTACAACGCGCCAATGCGGAGATGCAAAAACGCGCCTACAACGTAGTACGCGCACTTTGTGAAGAAGACACCAATCCGGTGGTTTCCATCCATGACCATGGTTCTGCCGGACACGTAAACTGCCTGTCCGAGCTGGTAGAAGAATGTGGCGGGCTGATTGACATGAGCAAACTGCCTATTGGTGACAAGACATTATCTGCCAAAGAAATCATAGCCAATGAAAGCCAGGAGCGTATGGGCCTACTGATTCAGGAAGAAGCTATCGAGCACGTACGCAAGGTGGCCGAACGCGAACGGGCTCCGATGTACGTAGTCGGTGAAACTACCGGCGACCACCGCTTCGCTTTCCAGCAAGCCGACGGTATACGTCCGTTCGATCTTGCCGTAGAACAGATGTTCGGTTCTTCTCCTAAAACTTACATGGTGGACAAGACCGTAGAACGCCATTATGAAATGCCGAAATACGAACTGTCGCAACTGCATGAATATCTCACCAATGTGCTCCAACTGGAAGCCGTAGCCTGCAAAGACTGGTTGACAAACAAGGTAGACCGTTCCGTAACAGGCAAAATCGCCCGCCAGCAATGTCAGGGTGAACTCCAGTTACCGTTGAGCGATTGTGGCGTCGTTGCATTGGACTATCGCGGCGAAAAAGGTATTGCAACTTCTTTGGGACATGCCCCTCAGGCGGCACTTGCCGACCCGGCAGCCGGTTCTATCCTCTCCGTCAGCGAAGCACTGACCAACTTGGTATGGGCTCCGCTTGCAGAAGGCTTGGACAGTGTATCTCTGTCCGCCAACTGGATGTGGCCTTGCCGCTCGCAGGAAGGTGAAGACGCACGTCTCTATAAGGCAGTCAAAGCATTGAGCGACTTCTGCTGCGCACTGCAAATCAATGTTCCCACCGGTAAGGACTCTCTGTCTATGACCCAGAAATATCCCGACGGAAGCAAAGTCATTGCTCCGGGTACGGTCATCGTATCTGCCGGCGGTGAAGTTTCCGACGTGAAGAAAGTGGTATCTCCCGTACTTGTGAACGATGCAAAGACCACCCTTTACCACATAGACTTCAGCTTCGACAAGCTGAAACTGGGCGGTTCCGCCTTTGCACAATCGCTGGGTAAAGTAGGCGATGAAGTGCCTTGCGTACAAGACGCCGAATACTTCCGCGATGCTTTCCTCGCCGTACAGGAGTTGATCAACAAAGGACTGATCCTTGCCGGACATGACATTTCAGCCGGCGGTCTCATCACTACGCTGCTCGAAATGTGCTTCGCCAACGTAGAGGGCGGTATGGAAATCAACCTCGACAAGATGAAGGAACAAGACCTCATCAAGATATTATTCGCTGAAAATCCGGGTATCGTTATCCAAATCAGCAATAAGCACAAGGAAGAAGTCAAGAAGATTTTGGAAGATGCCGGCGTAGGTTACATCAAGATAGGTACACCGACCGACGAACGCCATATCCTCGTAAGCAAAGACGATGCCACTTACCAGTTCGGCGTAGATTATATGCGCGATGTCTGGTATTCGTCCTCTTACCTGCTCGACCGCAAGCAATCCATGAACGGATGTGCCAAGAAACGTTTTGAGAACTACAAGATGCAACCATTGGATTTGGTGTTCCGCCCTGAGTTCAAAGGTAAACTGTCACAATACAACCTTGACCCGAACCGTCGTACTCCGACCGGTATTCGTGCAGCCATCATACGCGAAAAAGGAACTAACGGTGAACGCGAAATGGCATATTCACTTTACCTTGCCGGCTTCGACGTGAAAGACGTCACCATGACCGACCTTATCAGCGGACGCGAAACATTGGAAGATGTGAACATGGTGGTTTATTGCGGTGGTTTCTCCAATTCCGACGTGCTGGGTTCCGCCAAGGGCTGGGCCGGCGCTTTCCTCTTCAACCCGAAAGCCAAAGAAGCACTCGACAAGTTCTATGCACGCGAAGATACACTGTCTCTCGGTGTATGCAACGGTTGCCAGCTCATGATGGAATTAGGCCTTATCACTCCCGACCACGAGAAGAAAGGAAAGATGCTGCATAACGACTCCCACAAATTCGAATCAACTTTTATCGGCCTGACCATTCCTACCAACCGCAGCGTTATGTTCGGCTCTCTGAGCGGCAGCAAGCTCGGTATCTGGGTAGCACATGGAGAAGGTAAGTTCTCCTTGCCTTACGATGAAGACCGGTACAACGTAGTTGCCAAATATACATACGATGAGTATCCGGGCAATCCGAACGGTTCAGACTATTCCGTTGCAGCACTGGCCAGCGCCGACGGACGTCATCTGGCAATCATGCCTCACTTGGAACGTTCCATTTTCCCTTGGCAAAACGGATACTATCCTGAAAATCGCATCCACAACGATGAGGTTACGCCATGGATAGAAGCGTTTGTCAACGCACGCAAGTGGTAGAGGAAAAGACAAACAAGCGATAAAGCGTAAGTATATAATGTAAAATATGGTAATGCGCCAAAGTTTATGCACCGGCAATAACTTTGGCGCATTCCATTTCTTCCCCTCCGCCTCCCTTTCTCCGGCCATTCTATTTTCCTTTTTTATCCGTATGTTACGATAAGCCTTTACCATAACACTTGAGGTTAGCACTGAAAGGAAAAAGAATTTATATAAAAAAGGCTAATGGATAGAAAAGAATTGCTATCTTTGCCATACTCTATAAAAAGAGTGTAGGTGCGAATCACAAAGAATATTATTGCTTGATATGCAAAACAATTTTATTACTTTTGTGTTAATATTAAGTCCCCCCAAACGTTTATCAAACTCCAAAACTGGCTAATATGAAAAAGCATTTCTTTTTCTTTATTCTCCTGCTATTCCCTCTTTTGGCCGCAGCCCAAACATATAAGTATATCGGCGTGGAAGATGGTTTGAGCAACAGACGGGTGTACGCAATTCAAAAGGGACCTAAAGGCTACATGTGGTTCCTCACGCACGATGGTATCGACGTTACAACGGGAAAGAGTTCAAGCATTACAAACTCATGGACGGAGAGGAAGAAGTAAACTCCATGATGAGCCTCAGCTGGCTATATACGGATGCCAAAGGAAGATTATGGGAAATCGGCAAACAAGGACGTGTTTTCTGCTACGAAAGCAAACATGACCGTTTCCAACTGGTATACAAACTCCCCAAAAGTGAGACAAAAGATTTGCATACTCCTGTGAGCTACGGGTTCATAGACGATAACTACATAGTGTGGCTTTGCAACCAAAAGAACATCTACCTGTACGACAGCGAAACAGAAAGATGCACTACCATTAAAAATGAAATCAATGAGAGCATAACGGATATTGAACAGATTGATGCCAACCATTATTTCATCGGCACAGATGTCGGCATACATTATGCCGAACTGAAAAACAATAAACTTATGCTCAGTCCCTGCAACAAGCTGGACACCCTGAAATTACAAGTAAACGAACTTTTCTATCACAAGGGAAGCCGCAAAGTCTTTATCGGAACTTTTCAAAGAGGCATGTATGTATATGACCTCAAGCTCCACAAAGCATCCCTCGTAAAATCCGGTTTGGCGGACATCAGCATAAACCGTATCATTGCTTTCGGAGACAAAGAAATACTTATAGCCACAGACGGTGCCGGTATCCACAAAATGAATGTGGAGACTTACTCTACCGAACCCTATATCGTCGCTGACTTCAACCGATACAACGCCATGAACGGCAACACCATCTACGACATATACATCGACGAGGAGCAGCGCATTTGGATGGCAAACTACCCCATAGGCATTACTGTGCGTAACAACCGGTATAACGATTATAAATGGATAAAACATTCGATAGGCAATAAACAGTCCCTCATCAACGATCAGGTAAATGCGATCATAGAAGACGGGGAAGGCGACTTATGGTTTGCAACCAACAACGGAATCAGCCTATATGAGCATCGCACCAAGCAGTGGCACTCATTCCTTAGTGTATTCAATACTGACCACAAGAATCAAAGCCATACATTTATTTCTTTATGTGAAATCAGTCCCGGCATCATTTGGGCAGGCGGATACAGTTCCGGCATTTATCAGATAAACAAGAAACAATATTCTGTCGATTTTTTTACTCCCGCATCATTCGGCGGAAAAGAGATTCGTCCGGATAAGTATATCCGTTCCATTACTAAAGACAGCGAAGTCATATCTGGTCCGGCGGGTATTATAACCTTAAAAAGATAGACTTTAAAAAAAAGGTCACCTCCATACCCGGACTGGATGCCGATAACGGAGATAAAAGAGAGGAATAAGGACTATATGTGGATAGGTACAGCC